>Ga0265338_10002933_pt1 | contig 24744 bp, 23 predicted proteins | sample 42126metaG_FD_193579 | JGI IMG/M metagenome (GOLD analysis project Ga0265338, IMG submission 193579) | Rhizosphere microbial communities from Carex aquatilis grown in University of Washington, Seatle, WA, United States - 4-21-26 metaG | ecosystem: Host-associated > Plants > Roots > Rhizosphere... | reverse complement strand
CGGAAACTTCTCCTGTTTCCCGTTCTCCATTCGCAGCAGATAAATTCCCTTGACGTTGGCGAACTGTGTGAAGCCCGCCTGCGACAGCGCCTGCAGCATCGTCATATGCGGCAATAACGCCATGGGCCCGGTGTGCGTGACTTCCCCGGTTACGAAAATGCGCCGGCTGTTCATCGCCGTCACTACCACAGTCACTCGCGGATCGGCAATGTACTTCCTCAACTTCTCCGTGATCGAATCCTTCAGTTGCAACGGCGTGAGCCCAGCTGCCGGAATGTCGTTCAGCAACGGCATCGAGACCTTTCCATCCGGACGCACCGGCAGAGTCTCCGTAAGATCAGGCTCCTTCCACACCGAAATACGCAGCGTGTCATCCGCTCCAATCACGTAGTCGGACGCACCCTCGGTATCCTGTGCTGCCGCCACAGGCCGGTCGTTCACGGTGCTCTTTCCCGTGACCACGTTTTGTGCCAACAAGCCGCCCGCCAGCAACCCTATCCCCAACAGCACTCCAAGCTTCATCGCTTTCTTCATACCGTCTCCGCAGGAGCTACGACGCTCCGTATCCTTCGCATCCAATCTGCTTCAACTTGTAGAGCAACGCCTTGTAGCTGATTTGCAACTCCGAGGCTGCCCTCCGGCGGTTCCAGCGCGTGCGCGTCAGCGCATCCAGAATCAGTTCCTTCTCCGCCTCGCGGGAAGCGGCCCGCGATGCTGCCTTGAGCGATACCCTTCCGTGCTTCCCACCCGCATCCGGCTTACGCAGCAGGGCGCGCAGGCCACCCATCGCCGCTTGTTCGTCCCCCAACGCTACTAGTACCCGTGCCGCATCCTCCAGTTCTGGCAAGTTCCTCGGCCAGGAATAATCTAGGAACAGACGAAGCGTCTGGGCGCTCAGATCAGGAACCGCCCGGCGAAAATCCCGCGCACACTTTCGCAGAAAATGCCCCATCAGGAACGGAATGTCCTCTCTCCGCTGGCGCAGGGGAGGCAACCGCAGACACACCCCACTGATGCGGTAGTACAAATCCTCGCGCAGTTGCCCCTTCTTGACTTCCGCTTCCAGATCGCGGGCGCTTCCGCAAATGAACCGGACGCATTCGCCGCTGGCACTGCGGGTGGCTTGTGACAATGCGTCCAACAAACCTGCCTGCAATTCAGCGCTCAAATCCGCCAGTTCGTCCAGATAGACCGTGCCCGAACCCGCCGAATTCTCTGCTTTCGCCGTGGCGGCATGGAGGTCTTCAGCCTTTAAGGCCGAACACCGCAACCAGCGGAAAGGTTGCGCTCTCCGCCGCGACATCTCATGGATGCGTTGCGCCGTCGCATGTTTGCCGGCGCCCGATTCGGCCAGCACCAGTACCGGTACGTCGCTCCGCGCCAACTCCCGGATCATCGTTTCGACCGGGCCCATGCTGGCGCTTACACCTTCAACGAACTTCAACTCGGCTGGCCCGGTACACGAACCGGTGCCATTACCGTTCCCTTCACTCAGTTTCGCGTTGGACGCCAAATCAGACGGTGACCAGACCATTTTGTTGCCCTTCCGGCAATACTCGCGATGCACCCTCAGGAATATTTCGGAGGGCTAATGGGAGCACGAAGGCTGCCATCAACATCCCAAAAGGCGGGAAACCGATGGGTCCACTATATTACTAATTTTTCAATGGCTTATAGTGAAAGTCTGATGAAAAGGAGAGGCTCCAAGGCCCGGGGTGAGCCACCTTCCTTGGAGATGTGGGTAATGTTTTTCCTAGATTTGCCCCAGATTCGGCCCTCATGGGGGATACGCATCGATCGAACCTGGTACCCTGATCGCCGATTGCACACCCATCCTGTTTCGCTTATTCTGAGTCCTCCCCCGGCAAGCGTCGTACTCAATCCGTGAGCCATCTGGTGCAAACGTCTCCTAGCGTAAGTTCGCGCCCCGCATCCCGCTCACTCCTCCCCCTCTGGCAAATCGCCATCCTCGCTGGACTGCTAATGTGGCTTTACCTTCCCATCCTCGTGCGTTTGGTCCAGCAGTGGATGGATCCCTACTTCAGTCATGGATTCTTTGTGCCATTTTTCTCCGCCTACGTTCTGTGGATAGAGCGAGACCGCCTGGCGCACCTCTCCCAGCAACCTTGCTGGTCAGGACTACTATTGCTGGCCGCCGCGCTGTGCCTCCTGATTGTGGGCAACATGGGTGTCGAGCTTTTCACGGCGCGCGTCTCGCTGCTACTGGTGGTCGCTGGATTGGTCGTCCTTTTCCTGGGCTGGAATTTCTTTCGGGCGGTGCTCTTTCCGTGGGTGTTCCTGTTCCTGATGATCCCTATCCCAACGATCATCTTCAACCAGATCACCTTCCCTCTGCAGTTGCTGGCTTCAAAGATCGCCGCCATAGCCCTTGCCCCTCCCTCATGGCTCAATGTTCCGGTCCTGCTTCAGGGCAACGTGATCGAGTTGGCACACACCCGTCTCGAAGTGGCCGAGGCATGCAGCGGCATCCGCTCACTGATGTCCCTGTTTACGCTCGCTATCATTTATGGCTATCTTTCGGAAAGACGACTCTGGGTGCGCTGGTTGCTCGCTCTCCTGTCCGTGCCCATCGCAGTGCTCGCCAACAGCATTCGCATCATCGGCACTGGACTGCTGGTGCAGTACTGGGACGCCGACAAGGCCGAAGGAGACCTCCACGGTCTGTGGGGAGTCGTCATCTTCATCGTTTCGCTGCTGATGCTGTACGCCCTGCACGCCGTCATCGGCCGCTTGTGGCGTGCGCAGGGCCATCCACCGGGGGACGATCACCGATGACTCAATCCACCCTGCGCTTCGCCCTCGCCGCACTCCTCATCGCTTCCGCCGCAATCTTCCTGCAGGCCCGCACCCACGGCGAGGTCTTCCCGCCCCGCCTTCCCCTCAAGTCGTTTCCCGCGCAACTGGGAGCCTGGACCGGCACCGACATCACTCTCGACCAGGATGTCCTCAAAGTCCTCGGGCCCGGCGACTTCCTGATGCGCAACTATCAGAATCAGGCAGCCTCCGAGCCCGACGTAAATCTCTTCATCGCCTACTTCCCCACCCAGCGCACCGGGGAGACGCCCCACTCCCCCCAGCACTGCCTGCCCGGCGCCGGATGGGCTCCTATCGAGAACAAACGCATTACCCTCACCATGCCTGGCCACGCTCCGTTCCCAGCCAACCGCTACGTGATCGCCATGGGCGATGCGCGTCAGATTGTTCTGTACTGGTTCTGGGCGCACGACCGCGGAGTCGCCAGCGAATACTGGAACAAGTACTACCTGGTGAAAGACTCGATCCAGATGCACCGCAGCGACGGCGCTCTGGTGCGCATCGTCACCGACATGTACCCCGGCGAAAGCATCGACGCCGCGCAGCAACGTCTTCTCCCTTTCGCCGCCGACGTGATGCCGCTGCTGAACAACTACATTCCGCGCTGACGTCCAGTTTGAGCACTAACGATCCGCCAGCTTGTAATCGTTTCGCTCCGCCGGATCGTTTGAAAGGTATTGGACGAACTCCCAATCGTTGCCCTCGGGATCGTAGAAGTACAATCGCTTGCGGTGCGGATGCGAGTTCGGCGGTGTGGACTCCTTGTATCCGGCGGACATCATTCGATTGCGCATCCCCTCGACGTCATCGACCTCGTACGCGAGATGGTTCACCCCCGGCAACCCCTGATACGGCGTCCACTCTTTCTCGGCCTTCACTCTCGATTGACTCAAAGCGATGTAGGTCTCATCGGTGCCGACGTGCACCCACCGCACGCCTTCCGGGCCAACGCCTTCACCGCGCACCTGGAACTCAGGAAACGCCGTCCGCGGGAAGCGGATCATCCCATCGACATCTCTTACGCAGAGGTTGGCATGCTCCAGTCTCGCCGCCATATGCACTCCTCCAAAGCGAAATCAATTCTCTCTCAGAGGCCAAGAATAGCACCCACCCTCACGCGAAAGAATCTCGCTGACTCCGGTAGTCGTTCCTTTGGCGTTGCTTTGCATCCTTTGCGGCAGTTCTTCGCGCACTCTGCGTTACCGCCGCTGGATGTCTCTCCATTGCGCTGCAGACATTGAGTCATGAAACATGACCCGGGTAACTGCCTCCCATTCATTTCGGTGCAGTATCATGAAGTGTCCTGCGGATGAAGACCGGGTACACCTCCACTGCCGCAGCCGGAGAACCAATCATGAGTCGCTCGACCGCTGTGCGTCTGCTCCTCACTTGCGCTCTGCTCCCGATCGTATTGACCGGCTGCTCCCGCGACCCCAACGTGCGGAAACAGAAATATTTCGACAGCGGAGAAAAATATTTTGCCCAAGGCAAGTACGGCGAAGCGGCCATCCAGTACCGCAATGCCATCAAGCTCGACTCAAAGTTTGCGCAGGCCCACTACCAGCTCAGCCAGACCTACCTCCGCCTGCGCGATATCCGCGCAGCCTACGATGAACTGAATCAGACCGTCGCCCTGGCTCCCGACAACTACCGGGCCCATACCGATCTCGCCAACCTTCTGCTCACGTCGCCGAGTCCCGACAATCTGAAAGCCGCCAAAGCCCATCTCGAGATCCTTCGCCTGAGAGAACCGAACACCCCGGAGACCCATGAGGCTTGGGCGAACTACAACGCCGCGGAAAACAATCTCGCCGTCGCCATCCAGGAAATGCAGACAGCCATCCAGCTCGACCCCAACCGGGCGAAGTCTTACTTGCTGCTCGCCCTCTTTCAAAATGGTTCCAACCTTCCCGACCAGGCCGAGGCCAGCTTCAAGAAGGCGATCGAGGTTGACCCCAAGGCCATGAACACGCAACTGGCTCTGGGCGGCTTCTACCAATCGCGCAACCGAATGCCCGATGCGGAGCAGCAATTCAAGCATGCGATCGATGTAGATCCGAAAAACGCCGTACCGCGTGTTGCCCTGGTACGTTTGTTGATGGCCGAGGGCAAATCCGCTGAGATCGAATCCTTCGCCCGGCAGACCCGGAAGGATCTTCCCGATAATCCCCAGGCCTATAGCATCCTCGGCGATTTTTATTACGCGACCGGCGATCTCGACAAAGCCGTTGCCGAGTATTCCTCTCTCTTCAACGATCATCCCAAGGACCCGCTGGTCAAGAAGAACTACATCCAGCTTCTGATTCTGAAAAACCGTCTCGACGAGGCCGGCAGCTTGAACGACGAAGTTCTGAAGGCCAACCCGAACGACGTAGATGCCCTTGTGAACAAAGGCCAGGTACAGCTTCGTAAGAACGATATCGGCGGCGCGGTCGCGTCGCTGCAGAGCGCGCTTCGCAATGATCCCCAGAATGCGGCCGCTCACTACCAGTTGGGAATTGCCTTCGACCAGCAGCACAACGAGGCCCGTGCCGAATCCGAATGGAACGAGGCAGTCCGTCTGCGTCCCGATATGACCGACGCGCTGCGCGCTTTGGCCGCCGTCGAGCGGCACCGCGGAGATTCCAACGCACTGGCTCAAACCGCGCAGCAGATCATCGCAGCCCAGCCTTCTTCGGCCGACGGATACATTTTCAAGGCCATCGCTGAGACCGACCTGCACAAATACAACGATGCCCAGCAGGCCGCCGATCAGGCCATGCAGAAGGCTCCCCAAAGTCCTGCACCATATCTGCAGATGGGAAATATCCACCTTGCACAGAAACAATATGTCGATGCCGAGAAATATTATCTGCAGTCCCTCGCGAAGGAGCCCTCATTCGTCGAAGGCCTCAGCGGCCTGATGAATACCTACTTCGCGCAAAAACAATTCGACAAGGCAATCACCGCCGCCAACGCTCAGATTGCCAAGTCCCCGAACAACAGCGGCTTCTACGATCTGCTCGGCACGGCGCTCTTCAACGGCAAGAAGGACCTGCCCGCCGCCGAAGCCGCACTGCGCAAGTCCGTCGACCTCGACAAGACCAACAACGACGCTCTCGAGAAGCTGGGAAAAGTGGAGGTCGCGCAGGGTTCCGTCGACCAGGCTCTCGCTCTTTACCAGCAATCGATCAAAGAAAATCCTGGCAACGTGCGCCTCTATATCCTCTCTGGCGAATTCTATGAAACCAAGCACGACTGGGATCATGCCAAAGCCATGTACCAGCAAGCGCTCGCCCTTCAGCCCGATCATCCACTCGCGTCCAACAATCTCGCCTACCTGATGTTGCAGCAGGGCGGAAATGTCGATGTCGCACTCGCCATGGCCCAGACTGCGCGCCGCGGCATGTCCGATTCCCCCAATGCCGCCGACACTCTAGGCTGGGCGTACTACCAGAAAGGCATCTACCAGTCCGCCATCAGCCAATTTCAGGAAGCACTTCGACTCACAGAGAAACGCGGTGATCCCGACGACGCCACCATCCACTACCACCTCGGCCTCGCCTACCAGAAAGCCAAGCAAACCGCGCAGGCCCGCCAGCAACTCGAAAAAGCGCTGAAGCTAAGCCCCAACAACCCCGACGCCAAGAAAGCTCTGTCAGATCTGCACGGCTAGCCCGCAATTATTGGGAACGCCACAAGATACTTGGCACGGGACACGAACGGGAAGAGTGCGGCCTCTGCCGCGCCGCCAAAACCGAAATAGATATCGGCTTTCGCCTTTGGGGCCGCTTTCTGCACACTCACTGCGTCACCGAAAAATTCTTCTTGCTCGTCAGCGTGCCACCAGGCACGGCGACCACGACGGGCCCCGTGCTCGCTCCATGCGGAATGACTACCGTAAGGAACGTGTCGGACACGACACGAAAGCTGGCCGCCGCAACGCCGTTGAAGCTGACACTGGTCGCTCCCCGAAATCCCTGACCGAGAATTTCAACGGTCTCACCGGCGTGTCCTCGACCGTGAACAAATGCCACGAACGGGGCTAGGCCCAAAGCCATTGAGTAGAGCGCGCCCGAGTTCCCATAGCCATTCTTTCCGCCAAACTGCAAATAACCATAGAACTTTCCATCCGTGTGCTGCACCATCCCGGATGGGGCCTGCTCGGCTATTGAAAAGTCATACAGCTTCGAATACGTCCCGTCAGCGGAAATCTTGAAGATCGTCCCGCACTGGCTCGCCCCTCCCCAGACCGTCGTGCCGTAGAGATTACCGTCGGTGCCCAGGGTCAACCCGCCTCTGGGCGACCACCCGTCGTTCGAACCGCTGCTAAAACGGTGGAGAACCGTGACGGCGCCCCCATGAGTCATTTTGAAAACTGCCCCGTTGTAGTTAGAGTCCACGCCTCCGGTGGACGTGCCGTAGAAATTGCCATCATTGCCTTCCACCAACGATGAAGTCACGCTCCCCACACTCAACGAGCAATCGAAGTTGTAGACATGAACGGACGTTCCGGAGGTAGTCATCTTGAACGCGGCTCCGCACAAGTCGGAGCCCGTACCGACTCCGAACAACACATCGCCGCGTGTTTCCACAAGAGCACCAGTACTGAACGCCAGTTCGCTACGGCCGAACTGATGCATCACGCTGAACGATAATCCAGCCCGGTTGTAGCAATATACGGTCGGGCCGACGTCCCTTCCCCCGGCTGTCGTTCCGCAAATTCCATTGTCCGCCTCAATGGGAGAACCGACGGGCACTCCGCCGTCCGCGTCAAGGAAACTGTGCAGAATCGAATACGCCCCCTGGGGCGTGATTTGGTAAAGCACTCCGCCTTTGGATCCCAACGTATTTCCGGTCGTGCCGTACCACATGTCGAAGCTAGGCAGGAGTGGGGGAGAAAACGGCGACCCACCACCTCCATCCGCGCTGCCAAACACATAAACCACGCCGCCTTCCCCGGTAGTCTTCTGTCTGAAGATTGAACCCCAGCTTGATTCGTAGGTGTAGGCGTAGAGCTTCCCATCCCTTCCCTGTACAGGGGGGCCCACAGGACTTTCGACGGCACCGTAGTTTCGAAAAACATGGAGGATGGTGACAGTCTGCGCGTCGGCCATCCCGCTTAAGAGCAATAGAACTGCAAGCACCACGGACTCTACCTTGCGAATTTGCCAGGTGTTGATCGACAGTTCCATGGGCACGCACACCTTAGGTAGGATATTGAGTCGGGGGAAAGGCCAAAATCAAGGTGCAACTCAGCGGAGACTATACATCCAGCCAGACTGCCGGGCAATTACGTGTATGTTGACTCCGAAGAGACGGGAGAGTCATACCAGTTCTGACCGGCGAAGGGTGGCCCGTGTCGCGCGTTCTTTGCGAAACGTTGGGCGTTTTCCTGCAATCGGGAAGGAAATGAGCAGATTCAAACCACCAACCACCAATTGACCGGTTAGTTCGACGCGGCCGGAGCCGGTCATAACCATCATCATCACATTTAGTGGTTAGGTAGATAGCGCCAAGAAAAATCCCGCTCTTCGGCGGGATTCAATCGAAGCGCGTTCGGCGATCCCTCAGTCCGCCGCAACATCCTGCTTAGGACTATCCGCTTCCCGGCGCTTGACAGTCCGGTTCGAGGGCAACCCCGCATCGCGAATCTTGTACAGCAGGGCACGGTAGCTGATGCTCAACGACCGTGCCGCCTGCTTGCGGTTCCAGTGGTGGTTCTGCAGAACCTTCAGAATGACTTTGCGCTCCAGTTCGCGCACCGCCTGGCGCGTCAACTTCTTCAAGTTGACCTGACCATCGACCGGAATCTCCGCGTTGAAGAAATCGGGATCGCGCGGCGTCAGATCGGCTGAGATGACTTCTTCGTTGCCCAGAATCACGTAACGCTTGACCAGGTTTTCCAGTTCACGGATGTTGCCCGGCCAGTGATATTTGCGCAGCGCCGCCATCAATTCAGCGGAGAGCGGCTTGGCGCGGCAGTTGTACTTTCGGTTGTGGTATTCGAGGAAATATGCGACCAGGTCGGGAATGTCAGCGGCGCGCTCGCGCAACGCGGGCAGATGCAAGTTCACCACGTTGATGCGGTAGAACAAATCCGAACGGAAGGTGCCGTTCTCAATCTCCTGCTCCAGCTTGCGGTTGGTCGCACAGACCACGCGCACTTCGACTTTCTTGTCTTCCTGCGCGCCGATGCGGCAGAACTGTCCGTCCTGCAGCAGTTGCAGCAACTTCGACTGCAGCGACATATCCAGCTCGGAGATTTCATCCAGGAACAGCGTGCCGCGATGCGCCATCTCCACGCGGCCCGGCTTCATGCCGTAGGCTCCGGTGAAGGCTCCCTTTTCGTAGCCGAATAGTTCGCTTTCGAGGAGCGTGCCGGGAATCGCAGGGCAATTGACCTTCACCCACGGACCGCTGCGCCACGGCGAAGCGGCATGAATCATGCGCGCGATGATGTCTTTTCCAGTCCCGCTTTCTCCTTGGATGAGAACCGGAACGTTGGCGCTCGCCAGTTTGGTCAGGCGGTCGCGCACGGCTTGCATGGCCTCGGTGCGCCCAAACACCACGGCATCGGGTGGCATTTCCCCCAAAGGCTGGACGAGCGTACTAACACTGCTGGTTGTCATGGCGATTCACAGGGGGGAGCCCTTCACTCTGCATCCGGAGAACCAAAGCCGGGCAGGCCTACCGCAGTCCTATCAAATCTAGCTTATCTGATTGAGGAGTATCAACTTACCAAAGAACCAAGTTGACGTGCGCCGGTAATCTCGACGTGGCTCCAAAGTAACACCTTAGGCGGGGCCATGAGCAAACATTTTCACACTGCAGAAGCGACCTTCCGCCTTCGGGAACCGTTGGAACTGGCCGGATGCAGCAAGGGACGCGAGAATTTGAGGCCCAGCAGATAGTAGCCCTCCGCCGGAGTGGTACGGAGAGCCTTGGCTCGAAGCGTACGCGACGCTTTGGGCAGCAAAGCCAAAGCCGCCACCGGAGCACTAGGGATTTCGAGCTGGATCTGGGCAACCGCTGGCAAGACCCGGCGCATTGCAACGAGCATGCCGCCTGCACTGACATTTAACGCTGTGGCAAACTCCAGGAACTCTTTGCCCTTCCCATCTCGGCTCCGGACGAAAACAGGGATCGCCAACGGCAATCTGGACCACTTTCGCCGCTCGCTGGTTGGCCTTGCCGGGTTCATGCAGACCTCTCCCTGTATGCCCTTCCACGGTCATAGAAGCACCTTAGTGGCCAAGCCAACGCAAATACTGGACGAAACCGGGCGAAAACCCGAAGCGTCCGCCACGGGTAACTGCAAAACCAGTACCAGAACAGGAGTTTGCGGGTGCTTTGTTCGCCTTCTGTTCGGAAGCGGCAAATCGGCTCAGGCTCACTCAGAACCGGGCGAAGTGCAACCTTTTGCTACACTTGGGTAATTCCGTTGCATTTTCCGTTGACAACGAAATGTAGCGTGGCATACGATTTTGTTAAGCGTGCACTCTTCGTTTGTGGCGAGTGCGGTTTACCTCTCCCCTGTTGACCCTGTGGTTTTTTCCTCATGGCCATAGTCCATAAGAACACGGGTGCGCCCGGCGCGGGAGAGGCTGCGATTCCGCAGCCGAAGACCGCCGCCGAGCGTTCGGATGCAGACGTTCCCCACCCGGAGAATTTGCTGCAGGAGTACAACGAGCTCCGCGAACGCTTTCAGCGCACCACGAACGCCCTCGCTTCGGCTGCCCATGATCTGAAGACACCGCTTTCCATTCTGAATGGATACGTCGATCTGCTGCACGGCGAGAAGCTGGGCACGCTGAATGATCGTCAGCGCGAAGTCCTGCGCGACATGCAAGCCAGCGGAAAGCGGCTGCAGCAATTCATTCAGGATTTCCTCACCTACAGCGCGCTCGAGACGGGCGGGCTTCGCATGCAGTTCCACCAGGGAAACATCAACGACTGCCTGTCAGAAGTCTGCCGAATGTGGTCGAACCGCTTCCAGGAAAAGGGGCTGGCACTCTATTTTCTAGCCAACGACAAGCTGCCCTCTTTTCCCTTCGACTCTCCGAAGCTGGAGCGAGTAATCTCGAACTTGCTGGAAAATGCATTCAAGTTCACTCCCGCGGGCGGAACGGTTTGGCTGCACGCAGAGCCGCACATGTGGGAGCGCCGGGCCGCCGCACAGCCTTCCGCCGCAGAGCGCCGCCGCCAGAACGTCGCGCACCCGAACTCGGTCAAGGTGAGCGTTTCCGACACTGGGCCGGGGATTCCCGCGGAGTTCCACCTCGAAGTTTTTGACGACTTTTTCCGTCTCCCCGGCACCGAAAGCCAGGAAGGAATGGGATTGGGTCTCGCCATCGCGCGCCGTCTCGTGCAGGGTATGGGTGGCAAGATCTGGGTGGAGAGTGATGCGGGCTCCGGCTGCAAATTTTCATTCCTGGTGCCCTACCAAAACGTCCCCTCCGTCGCCAGCAAAGGGAAAAACCGATGAAGCAAACCGCCAAAATTCTGCTGGTTGATGACGAACCGGGCATGCTCCGCTACATCAAGACGCTGCTGGAAGTCGACGACTACAAGGTCGAGACCGCGACCACCGGCGAGGAAGCGTTGCAGCGCGTAGAAAAAGGCCTGCAGCCGGACCTGGTGTTGCTCGACGTGCTCATGCCCGGAATTGACGGATTGCAGACTCTCGAGCAACTGCGGCAGATGCAGCCCGGCGTGAAAGTGGTCATGCTCTCGTGCGTCAACGACACCCGCAAAGTCGTCCACGCCATGAAGCTGGGCGCGCAGGACTATCTCACGAAACCGTTTCAGAAAGCGGAGCTCGACGCAGTCATCGATCTAAGCCTCGGCCAGGGGAAACAAACTTACAGCGGAGAAGTCGAAGAGCTCTCCGACGACGTCTTCTTCATCGCGGCCAGCCCGCAGATGCGTAAGATTCGCTCGCAGGCAGCGCTGGTGGCCAACGTGGATATCCCAGTGCTTCTTCTGGGTGAGAGTGGAACCGGCAAGGAAGTTCTCGGACGGCTGATTCACAAGCTTTCACCGCGCGCACATCGCACCTTTCTGAAAGTGAATTGCGCCGCCGTCCCAGCCGACCTGCTCGAAAGCGAGCTGTTCGGCTACGAGCCGGGCGCATTCACGGGCGCAACGCATGCCAAGCCGGGCAAGTTTGAACTATGCAACAAGGGCACGATTCTGCTCGACGAAATCGGCGAGATGCCGCCACTGCTGCAGGCGAAGCTTCTCCACGTGTTGCAGGACCAGCAATTCTCGCGCCTCGGCAGCCGTTCCGTGATCAAGGTCGACGTGCGCATTCTGGCGGCGACCAACATCAATATTCCCGAAGCGCTGGCCAGCAAGCGGTTGCGCGAAGATCTCTACTATCGCCTGAACGCTTTCACCATGCAGATTCCGCCGCTGCGCGAACGCAAGGAAGAGATCCCCATTCTGCTGAAACACTCGATGTCGCGGATGGCGGAGCGCTATGCCCGAGCGCCGCTGCCGCTCTCGCCAGCGCTACTGAAGGCTTGCCAGGACCATTCCTGGCCGGGCAATCTGCGGGAGCTGAATAACTTTCTGAAACGCTACCTGATTCTTGGCGATGAGAGTCTGGCGGTTACCGAATTGCTGCCCAAGAACGATGGCACCGGGGGCGTTCGGGGAGACTCCGCAGCCCACGTCACGGAGCCCGGCGGATTGAAATCGCTGGCGCGCAGTGCCAAGGATGAAGCCGAAGCGCAGGCAATTACTCGCGCGCTGGAACAGACCAACTGGAACCGCAAGCAGGCCGCTGCCATTCTCCAGATCAGCTACAAGGCCCTGCTGTACAAGATCCGCCAGTATGGGATCGCAGAAGCCAAGAGCCATCACAAACTCTCGGCAGGCGCGTAAGCGTCGTTCAGAAATCCGCAATAAACAAAAAGGCCCACGGTTTGTGCCGTGGGCCTTTTTCATCTTGCTTCTGGCGACGCTGGGCTACGGAACAACTAGCGTAACCGGATAGCTCTTAATATCACTACCAGCGGTAGCCGTGATGGTCAGGGGATACGTGCCAGCCGGAGTACCGCTCACTGGGGCCTGTGTATTGGCCTTGCTGCACGCGGGTTGCAGCAGGAGCAGCACGGACAGCATGCCCAGCAACAACGCTCCCAAGATGCGCCGGCGGCGCCGGTCGCCCCCCACTCCCAGACCGAAGAGAGCCAATCCCGGAACCGTTAGCCAGATCGCATAGAAGTGGCGCGCACCCAGGCTCGCAACCGGCGTAATGATAGGCCGCGCTGTTGTCGGGATTTTCAGCGTTGTCCCAATCGGGCTGCTGCCGGTCATGTTGACCGGGTTTGTAGTGAAGTTAAAGGTCGCCCCACTAGGAAGACCGGTAACAGTCATCGAAACATTGGTGGCATAAATGGGATGCGGGAACAGCTGCACCTCATAAGTCGCCGTGTCACCGGCCTGCGCCAGGGTAAAGCTATTGGGGCCGGCCGTGATGCTGTAGTCTGACATCTGCGCGGGAACTGACGTCTGCACTTGATTAATGCCATTCTGCGCACTCGCCGAAACGGTGCCACCGTTGAATGTGGCCGCATTCCCGCTGGACGTTGCCGTGGGCGTCAGCCCGATCGTGATGGTCGCGGTAGAACCCGACTGGAGCGACTGAATGTTGCACGTCACATTGGTGCCCGCCGAGCCCCCACCGCAAGTTCCTGAAGTTGCGTTGGCCGAGACAAAGGTCAGGGGAACAATCGTGGTGCTCGTCCTGAGATCGTCGGTCACCGTAATATTGTTGGCGAGGTCGGGACCATTGTTGGTCAGGGTGTAAGTGAATGTCGCCTCGGTTCCCGCACTGATGTAGGTCTGGTTGTTACCCAACGAGAGAGAACCTGTAATGGACAGGCTGGCAGCCGTGCCGAGGTGCGTCACAAACGCATCGTAGCCACCCTGGTACGCCTGGTACTGCTGTGACAGATGTAGATCAGCGGAATTGGTGTCTCCCGCCAGGTACGTTGTCTGGTTGCTGTCGAGAGTAATGCCAGTGCCCTCATCGATGCCGCTACCGCCAAAGTAATTGGCCCAGGAAGCCGTGGTCGTCTGACCGACAACAGCGGCGGTGTTCAGGCGGGCTACAAACGCGTCCTGCACGCCGTTCAACTGACTCTGGATCGCATTGGGATTAGGGAACACCGGGAAGTCCGTCGAACGGGTCCATCCCGTCAGCAATGCGCCATTGGCAGAATCCACCGCGATGGCGAGTCCCGCCTCGTTGCCGCTCCCGCCAAGGTACGAAAAATACGTCAGGGCCATGAGGGTCGCGGTCGTTGACGTCGCCGGGTTGGAAAGGCGCGCTACGTAGGCATCGCTCGGAGCTGGAGAGGCGATCGTAGGACAAGCCGTGCCCGTCGCCACATTTGGAGTGTCGAGGCAGCGCTGGTACGCGGCCGCCGAAATTGCGGTTGATGAGGCAACATTCTGCGAATTCGTCGTCCCTGTGATATACACATTGGCCGCGCCCGAGTCGATTGCGACCCCGGTACTCGAATCCGTGTCGGGGCCGCCGAAATACGTCGACCAGAGAAGTTGCTGCCCCTGCGCCGCGTTGGGATTCAGCTTGGCTACAAAGGCATCTGAGTTGGTTGTGGCACTGTTGGTGCACGGAGGCACGAAGGCCACGGTTGGTAGCTGATCAAGACAAGGCTGGTACGCATTCAGGATGGGGAAGTCGGTGGTCTGACATCCCTGACATCCCGTATAGGTGAAGTTCGTAGTGCCGCTGAAATAGATGTTGCCATTGGTGTCGACGGTAATGCCACCGCCGACGGCGACGGGGTCGGTCGTGGAGAAGTTACCTCCGCCAAAGTATGTCGAATAAGCGATGCTGCCGGTCTTCGGGGCGTTCGTGTTTACCTTGGTCACGAAGAACTGAATGGGGGCACGCGGCGTGCTCTGATACGGCAACGCCTGCGGCACGGTGCTCGCGGGAAATTGAACCGTGGTACTGGCGGCGTCGCTCGAGGTGGTAGTGCCGGTTACGTAGATGTATCCCCTGGAGTCGATGGTCATCCCGCTCGCGATGTCGTCGCCATTGCCCGACAGGTAGGAGGAGTAGAGCAGCGAGGTCGCTACGCCGCTGACGTTGTTGAGCTCCGTGATGAATACGTGCTGCGTGCCGGAGCTTCCGGCCTCGGGGATGGTTTGATAGGCGGTCGTCGACGTCGTGGGAAAGTTGGTGGAAGAAGTGGTTCCTGCCACAAACGGATCGCCCGCGCCATCCACCGCAATTCCAACCGGAGTATCGACGCCGTCGCCCCCCAGATACGTCACATAAATCAGGCCGTTGCTTCCGGTTGAGGGATTGATCTTCGCAATGTAGGCGTTCTGCGTACCGTTGAGCGTGGTCTGATATACACCGACCGCGGGAAGGTTCGCAGACGTCGTCGAGCCCGTGAGGTAAACCTCACCCTGGCTATCGATCGCGACCGAGGTGGCATGCTCGTCGCCACTGCCGCCGAAATACGTGGAATAGGTCAGCACAGGGTCAATCACAAGTTCCCGCGAGTGGTCGTACGGACCGATCGCGAATCCGACCCGGTTGGCGGCGCGCAACACGAAACTGCCCTCGACCGGTACTTGCCGGCCTGCAACTTCCTGATAGACGCGCGGAGCATCCAGGCGGACGCCGCCGCCCTCGCCCTTCATGACCAGATCGCCGTCTTCTAGTTCGAGCTTCGTACCGTTGAATTCGAGTTCCGCCTGCGCCGGATTGGCGCCCGGGGAAATCTGGAAGTCGTATTCCAGCTGTCCCTGATTTCCGTAGAAGACCAGATTGATTCCGGGATAAATGTTCTCGTACCCCACCCGGGCAAACTGAGGCACGCCGCTTCGCCACTTCGCGGGATCGTTGCCCAGGAAGTAGTTACTCTTGCCGGGGAGAAGATCGGTAGCCGTCAATCTGGCATTCGGATTGGATCCCGCCAGCTTCATCTGCAGCGACTCGACGCGGGTCGCTCGTCCGACCGGGGAGTGCTTGGATGACTTCTGCTGCGACGAACTCAGGCTGAGGATCGCGCCTTCGGAGCCGAGAAAGAGGCTGTATCCGGAGCCGCGGGCCACGAATTTCGCCCGCTGGTCGGCAGGGTCAAGATTCCCCTGACCCTGGTTCGGTTCGAACATCAGGGGCATGCCCGCAAACAGGGACCGTGCCTGCGACTGTGCTGCGGCATTGGCTTCGCCTGACTGCGCTTCGCCCGATATGCTCTGGCCCATCACCAAAGGGTTTGCCGGAACCTCCGCCTGACTCTGGGCCGGCGAATGAGCTGCGAAGCTATGACGTGAGCGGGAACCCCACCCGAGAATCATGCATCCTGTCGCGAGCAGAACCAGCCCGGCGATCAGAATACGAACTCGTACCACGGATGTTCCCAACCAACGGTGATCTACGTTCACGCGTTTCCTCCGATGCAATATCAAATCACTCAGCTCAGGTCTTTTCCCTCAGATCTTTCTAGCGCAGATCGTTGGAGAGATTGGAGACGGCGCACGAGTCAGTCCGGGCGAGCCTGCCCGTGGCTTGCTGATCACTGGAACTGGTGGAAAAAATTAAGTAACTACTTAAACATCTGAAGGATAGACAAGTCAAGCGAGCCTCCGGCCTGTCGCCTCTCCAATGTTCGTCTGATGCGCCGGAGTGCGCCGAAAGATGCCGCTCCCTGCCAGAAAAATGGATGAACGGAATTGCATACGAGCCGGACTTGCCGCCTGCCGAGGTGGAGGCATCCTCCTGGGGTGCCCTATTCCGGATTCCGGAACAGATTAACGAATGGGTTCCTGCTCTGGTTTTAAGTGTTGCAAACTATCGACGGTTCTATACATTGGGGCTATAGAGGCCGGTTCCCGTCGGAACTCAGGCCCAAATGATTTTGGCAGTTGCGGTTGGTTTGAGACTGGCTTGCCGTTCGGTGCGCTCGTGGCAGAGCGTCCAAAACATGCAATCGAATTCAGAGGAACGGCGGATGATGCGGCGCTTTGACATGCGCCTGCCCGCCATCGTGCGCCTGGAAGGCGCCAGCGAATTCCACACCGAGACGCAGAATGTCAGCGCCCGCGGCGTCTTCTTCTACCTCGACCGTGCCATTTCGGCGGGAACCAAGCTGGAGGTCACGCTGACCTTTCCTCCCCACGTCACCCTTACCGACGCCGTCCGAGTGCGCTTCGGAGCACGTGTCATCCGCGTGGAGAGTCCGCTTCCTTCGCTGCGGATTGGCACCGCCGCCATGATCGAAGACTACGAATTCCTTCGCTCCAACGGTACGTCTGACTTCCTCTCGGCCCTGCAGAAGGAATGGAAAGCGACAAACTGAAGTGACTCCATTCGTAGTGACGTACTTCGCTACGTCTCTACGACAAGAGCATCGCGCATTCTTATTTCTTGCCCAGGTCCTTCATCTCGCGCCGCAGGCGGCTGAATCGGCGAACAAGCGTTCCGATGTAGAAGACATGAATCACCCACGTGGCGATGTAGGCGGCGTACAGGAACTTCACGGCATTCATTGCGGCCTCCGGTTTAGCGGGACGCTAGCCTTTGCCGGGGATCCAGCACCCAAAGATTCCATGGCGTGAGCCGCTTCGACTTCGCGGTGCAGCAACTCGAGGCGAAAGCGTGACCAGCACACCAGGAACGCAAAGCACAGAAATGCCATCCAGCTGATGAGGAGCACGTGAAGCATTCGCGGATCCATCGATCCGCCGCCGCCGATTACGGGCTGGGGATGCTGCGTGCGGAAAAACCAGATCGAAAAATAGACTAGCGGCACGTCCAGGGCCCCGAAAACGGCGAGCGCGGCAGCCAGCATCTGGGTCTGCGCGCTATTCGAGAAGCGCCGCAGCACCAGATAGCTCACATAGATCAGCCACAGCACGAGCGTCGAAGTCAGCCGAATATCTCCCGGCGCCCACCAGATGCCCCACACCGGCCGCGCCCAGATCGGCCCCGTCACCAGCACGATGGTGCAAAAGACCACACCGACTTCGGCAGTCGTAAGCGCCAGCACGTCGAGGAGTTGTCCCGGAAACCATTTCCCCAACAGAAAGTAGAACACCGGGATCAGGAGAACCGTGGTCGCCATCGCACTCGGGCGCATCCCGGCGGACTTCAATTGCTCTTGCACCTGCGGCAAGAATGCGGCGATGACGCCCACCACGCCTACGCCAATCACAACCCACTTGGCGGCCTTTTTCGACGACTCTTTCGCGCTGGCGAGGTATTGAATCGACGCGACAAAGTTAATGAAGAACAGCAGAAACGCGGTCCACGCCGAAGGCACGTGGTAGTAGATGATCCGGTAGACGTCGCCCTGCAAGGCATCGGTAGGCGCGATCACGAGGGCCTGGTACAGGGCGTACGCGAGCAGCAGTGCCGTGATCACCGAGAGGATGGGGAAGAGTCGCTTCATTCGGCGTTTAAAATCGTCTCAAACAAACCCAGACAAGCCGTAGTAAACACTACATCGTAGGTGAGAAGCAACACGATGTAGAAGTGGGCAGAGTTCTCACCGGTGAGAATCGCAGTCGTTCCCGCAACCATCGCGATCACGGCGGGAATGGAAATCGGAAATAGCAGCAGCGGCAGCATGATTTCGCGACTGCGCGTGCGCAGCGACATCGCCGCGAAAAACGTCCCATTCACCACCAGCGCCCAGGTGCCGAGAAGGGCAATCGGCAGCAGTTGCCATGCCGGTCCGAGAACCCGCAGGTTGTAGAAAATGACAAAGAGCGGCGTCATTAGCGCTTCCAGCACGCTCACAAAAATAAAGTTGCCCACCGCCTTGGCCAGAAACAATGCGGTGGCAGGAGCTGGAGAAACACGGTAGGCATCCAGCACCTGATTGCGCAGTTCGCGCGCCCACGTCTGATTGAGCGCTACCACCGCCGCGAATAGAAATGCTACCCACACCAGCCCACCGACGATGTGCCGCGACTCCTCCGCCAGCGGATCGAACGAGAAGACGAAGATCACCACCACAAGCAACGAGAAAAACAGCATGGAGTTGAGCGCATCTTTCGAGCGCCACTCCAGGCGAATGTCTTTCATCAAAGTCGCGAGAGTGACTGACCAGAGGCTCATAGCGCCCCCGCCCGGTTGGAACTGGCAGTGCGGTCGACGATTTGGCCCGTTTGCATCCACACAAATTCGTCGGCCACACCTTCAAGTAGCGATGCCTGATGCGTCACCACGAAAATCGTCTTCCCCGCATCGCGCATTCCCTTCAGCAGCCCGACCATCTCGCGCGCAGAATGCACATCGACGTTGGAGAAAGGCTCATCCAGTAGCAAGATTCGCGGATCGTGCAGGATCGCCCGCGCCAGCGACATGCGCTGCCGCATTCCCTGCGAATACTGCCCAACCCCGCGCGTCAACTCCGGATCCAGCCCGACCGCCCGAATTACTTCCTGGCATCTGCTATCGCCGGCGATCCCGTAGAGGCCGGCGAAGTAGCGCAGGTTCTCCATGCCGCTCATCTCGTCGTACAACAGCGACGGGTGAGCCATGTAGCCGAGGTCGCGACAAGCATCCTGCGGAGTCTTGCCGAAGATGGAAATTGTTCCCTGGGTGGGATGCGCCAATCCCGCGAGCGCCCGCAAGAGCGTGGTCTTCCCTGCTCCGTTGTCGCCGAGGATGGCGTGAAAACGGCCGCCGTCAAATTCAGCCGTCACCCCGCGCAGGGCGGCGAAACGTCCAAACTGCTTGATGACGTTGTGGACGGTGATGATCGAGGTCGAGGCTTCGGTCACGAGCTGTTAGAAGGCCAGGGAAATTTCCAGCCATGAGTCTACTGGACGGAACGTGAAGAGACGAATCCGCTAGTTCGACATCCCGGCCGCGGGGGCCGGTTGCGCCTGCGTCATGCTCTTGGCCGGTTCGCTGGACGTCGTTCCATTGGCTGGCGTGCCGGGCTGCGGAGCATACTTCGACGCACACTTCGCCTGCAGTCCCTTGGCATGGAAGACGCCATCGCGGCCGAAGCTGCCATCGGCGAGAGCCTGCGACTCGTCCTTGAATGTGTCGGGAGGCGCCTCGGTTCCCGTGTAATCGACCGGAAGCGCTTGATCCTGCTCCACCAGCACGAATTGCACGTGGGTCCCCGTACGTTTGATCGACCCGGTCTGCACGTTCCCCGCAACTCGCAGTCGCTTCGTGTAGGCCCCGTCGCCCATGCCATGCAGCTCTTTAATGGTGACGTAGTAACTCTTGCTGTCCTGCACGCCGGTGTAAGCGAGGTAGCCCAGCAGCAGGAAAATCACCGCCGTGGCTCCGCCGAATTTGAGATAGGTATTGACTTGGCTCGACATTAAGCGCCCCGAAGGGGATGCACCCCACACTCAGACTCTACGCGCCAGGAAGAGCAGAATCAAGATTCGGAGGGACGCCCGCCCGCCCGCGGGAAAAGACTCGCATCAGTGAGCGCCGACCGGGCTCGGAATCTCCTGTGATCAGATACGCGAGCACTGCACCCTGGAACAGCTGCAGCACTTCTTCAACAGCCGCCCGGTCCGGCTGGAACCTCATGAGCAGTTGTATCCACAACCGCTGCTGCTCGGCGTAGAAAGCCTTCGCTCTCGCCGAACCATTCCAGGCTCGTCGCGACAAATCCATCACGAGTAACAGAACGCCCTTGGCCTGCGAAGCCGTCGTTCGCTCCCAGAGGATCGCAACAACCGACTCCAGAGATAAACCGGGGGGAAATGACTCGGGCGCAAATTGTGCCCGTAATTTCTCCTCGAGGAGCGTCATCGCACGCTCTTCGATATTCTCGCGGCCGCCAAAGTAGTGAATCAACATTCGCTTGCTGATCCCGACACGCTTTGCCAGCTGGTCGAGGCTCAGATCAATTGTCCCAGCCTCAACAAATGCCGTGAGGCACTTGCCTAGAAGCTTCTCCTGCTCGCTTTTTCTTTCAGGTTGCAACGGCTATGTACCACGTGGTACATCTATTGTGTACCGACTGGTACATCATACTATCAACGGAGGCTCCATGAAAGCACAAGATGTCGTTCTCCTGCTTTTTCTCGGCTCCAGCATTTGGATTGTCGGCACGCTCCACTATGCAAGTCACGGCCCCGCCGTGCTCGAAACCACGAGCTTGCATTACTGGAGAGCGTTCATCATTTCGCCGATTGCGTCAGCCATCCTCTGCATTGGAATTCTCCTCTGGCGCCATATAGCGCCCGCGCATTGGGCTTCGGCCATGCTTCTCCTGGCGATTCCGGGAATGATCGGCGAGGCGGTCGTGCTCTCCCATCTCTCGACGTTCATGCCAAAGCTGCACGAAACTTCCGGCGGCCGATACGGAGCGTTCCTGTTCGCCACCTACGCACTGGTACTCGGCGTGGCCGAAGTAGTCACGCTGCGAGCTGCCAGATAGGAACCAGCCGAAGATAAGGGCTGACGCACTCCTGATTTCAATTTTGTGGAGTCCGGGGGATCGCGTGTCGTCGGCTAGAATAGAAAACGGAGAGCCCGACCCTCCCACCTATGATTCATCCCTGGCACGATGTAACTCCCGGCGACAGGCTGCCGCAAGAATTCGACTGCGTCATCGAGATCCCTTTCGGCTCGAGCGTGAAGTATGAACTCGATAAGTCGAGTGGCCTGATCCGCCTCGACCGAATTCTCTATTCGGCCGTCTACTATCCGGCGAATTACGGCTTCATTCCGCAGACGCTCGCCGAAGATGATGACCCGCTCGACGTGCTGGTTCTCTGCCAGGAAACAGTAGTCCCGCTGACGATCATTCACGCCCGCGCCATCGGCTTGATGACTATGATCGACGCCGGAAAGCAGGATCACAAGATCATCGCAGTCGCGACCGAGGATCCCGAATTCAACTCTTACCGCGAAGCTGCAGAAATGCCTCCCCATCGCATGATCATGCTGCGCAGGTTCTTTCAGGACTACAAGCAGCTCGAAGGCAAAGCGGTCGAAGTCGACGATATTCGCCCGCCGGCCGAGGCCTACCCTATTATCCTCGACGCCCTGCACCGTTACAGCGAGCAGCGCCGCAAGGGTTTCAAGACCGCGAAGCACTAGCCAGAGTTGCTGGCAGCAAGCGCCGCTATTGGACCAACGTAATCTTCCCGCAACCGTACGCCCCGCCTAAGATTCGGCGAGTCAAGAACCGCGATTTGGGGTCCATTGTTTCGCAAAGATTTTCTGCCGAATCGCGTTGCCCAACACGAACCCAACAAGAACTGAGGAGACCATGAAGACCGTACGACACTGCGCCTTACTTGTGTTGCTGGTTGCCATTTGTACCGCCGTCGGTTTGGCGGACGAACCGGGACGGCATCCCGCTTATCTGCATGCGCTGGTCGACTTGCGCCATGCGCGCGCTCATCTTGAACGCATAACCGGGTCCGACCGGATGAATGACGAGGAGCAGCACGCCATTGCCGAGATCGATAAGGCCATCGCCGAGATCAAGCGCGCCGCGATCAATGACGGCAAGGATTTGAACGATCATCCGCCGATCGACGAGCGCATGGGACGCGCCGGCCGCTACCAGCGTACCCTGGAGTTGCTCGATATGGCCCGAAACGACATCGGACACGAAGAAGACGACCGGTGGGCGCGCGGCCTGCGCAATCGCGCCATGAGCCACATCAACGACGCGCACCGCATCGTCGAGCACCTCGTCATACAGGCACACCGCTAACTACAGATCGTTGCCAGTTCCAGAAAGGCCTCGCAGGACGCGGGGCCTTTTTGCGTGCACGGGATCTCCCGCCTCGCGGCGAAAGATTTCACTTGACATAGTGTACTAGTATTATAGTACATTCATACGCATGCGAAAGGATACCGAGCGCGTCGCCTTCCGCTTCGCTCTGGACCTGCACAGCGGCGTTCCGGTCTACCGCCAGCTGATCGATCAGGTGCGGGGCGGAGTCGCTTCACGCTCGCTGAGTGCCGGGGATCAGCTGCCGACGGTACGCCAGCTTGCCGTGGACCTGGCCATCAATCCCAACACGGTGATGCGCGCCTATCGCGAACTGGAACTCGGTGGCCTGCTCGAGACTCATCAAGGCACCGGAACGTTCATCGCGAACAAGAAAGTGGAAAAGGACTCTGCCGAGCGAGACCGTCAGCTCATCCAAATGGCCGGAGAATTCGCGGCCCGCACGGGAGCCGCCGGATTCGCACTGGAAGATCTGATCGACCGTCTACGCGATCTATTGCCGCGCGACGTAATGCCTCGACCTACGCAAAGGAGATAGACATCATGGCAAGAATTCGAATCAATGACGTCAGCGGCATCGCCCGCTTGTTGTTCGTAATCAGCCTCGTGATTGGACTCGCCGTGACCCAGGCAGTGCACAATCCGGCGCCCGCAATCGTCGCAGCCCTGGTGGGCCTCTACTTTCTGTTCGCGATCAAGGTCGTGCGCCAGTGGGAAAAGGTCGCAGTCCTGCGCCTGGGCAAGTATGTCGGTCTGCGCGGCCCCGGCCTGTGTCACATCATTCCCATTTTCGAGACGCTGAGCCCGTATGTGGACCAGCGCGTGCGCGTCGCTAGCGTGTCGGCTGAATCGACGCTCACGCGCGATACCGTTCCCGTCAATGTCGATGCCATCGTTTTCTGGATGGTCTGGAACGCGGAGAAGTCCATTCTCGAGGTCGAGAACTTCATTGAGGCGATCACATTGAGCGCCCAGACTGCCCTGCGGGAGTCGATCGGCCGCCACGAACTGGCGCAGATGATCACTGAGCGCGAAATGATGGGCCGCGAGCTCCAGCGCATCCTCGACGAAAAAACCAATCCTTGGGGCATCACCGTGCAATCGGTCGAGATTCGCGACGTCAAGATTCCGTCAGGATTGGAAGATGCCATGTCGCGCCAGGCGCAAGCCCAGCGCGAGCGTCAGGCCCGAATCATCCTGGGCCAGGCCGAACAGGAAATTTCCAACAGCTTCGTGCAAGCCGCAGCCGCCTACGCCGAAAATCCTGTGGCCTTGCACCTGCGCGCCATGAACATGCTCTACGAAGCGGTTAAGGAAAAAGGTGCGATGGTCATCGTGCCCTCATCGGCAGTCGAAACCATGGGGCTGGGCGGAACCCTGGCCACCGCCTCCCTCGGTGGAGCAAAACCGTAGACCCGGAACGTTCGTGGAAGAGCGGCCCTTCAGGCCGCGGTAGTGGATCGAAAAGATTGGGCTTCGGCCCAGAGGAGAACTCCTTATGAATCGCATTCAGGGAACAACTTTCGCAATTCTGGTCCTCGCCGCCAGCAGCCTCGCGGCGCAGACAACATCGACTTCGCCCCTGCAAAGAGGGATCAGCGTCGAAATGGCCGTCTCCGGCAATGCTGCGCCCATGCCCGATGCGGACAGTGAAAACGCATTCATCGTCACCGTCACCGGTGACGGAACCATCTACTTCGGAGTAAATCGAATCGCTCTTTCAAAACTGAAAGACAAAGTGCGAAGCACTCCATTCCAGCGGGGACAGAAGATCTACATCAAGGCCGATGCCCGAGCTCCCTATGCCAGGGTGCTGGAGGTTCTGGACGTCACGGGTACGAGCGGAATCGCACCGCAAGTCCTGCTCACAGCCCATACCGGGCCATCGACGCCGGGAGCGGTTGTGCCACCCGAAGGGGTAGAAGTGCAGTTGGGACCTCGACTCCGGAATTCTGAGTAGAGCCGTCCGATCGGTTGCCCGTTACCACGCGTGGCAAGCGTTCTCCGCAACCATAAGTGGAGAATCCGGGCCACGCACGGGAGTAAGATTTGCCGGAGTATGAATCCGTTCATCGGCTATCACTTTCTTCACGGGGCGGGCAAAATAGGACGCGCACAGGCATATGCGAGGATCAGCCATGCCATGGCGACGTTTTCCGATCAAACGGCGCCGACACAATTGGGCATGATGCTGAACATGCGC
>Ga0265338_10002932_pt1 | contig 24747 bp, 20 predicted proteins | sample 42126metaG_FD_193579 | JGI IMG/M metagenome (GOLD analysis project Ga0265338, IMG submission 193579) | Rhizosphere microbial communities from Carex aquatilis grown in University of Washington, Seatle, WA, United States - 4-21-26 metaG | ecosystem: Host-associated > Plants > Roots > Rhizosphere... | reverse complement strand
AAGGGACACTCCACTCGTACCAGTTACCGCGTTTACGACGCCGCGGATTCGATCGAGTTAGCGCGCGATCGAGATCAGTTGCGGCCCGGCCAGTGCGAGCTCGGGCGGGCAGCCGTCGGCCAGCCGCTTGAAGTTCCCGACGTAGCGGGCGGCGAGCTCACGGTAGCGGTGCAGGTAGTCCTCTTCGCTCCCCCAGGCGAGCGCGGGCAGCAACTCGTCGGCGGGCACGCCCGGGCAGCTCGTCGGGACGTCGAAGCCGAAGATCGGGTCGACCGCGAACTCGACGTCGTCGAGCGCGCCGGAGAGCGCCGCGCCGAGCAGCGCGCGTGTGTGGCTGAGCGAGATCCGCCGGCCGACGCCGAACGGGCCGCCCACCCAGCCGGTGTTGACGAGCCAGCAGGCGGCGCCGTAGCGCTCGATCTTGCCCTGCAGGAGCTCGGCGTAGACCCAGGGCCGGTGCACCATGAACGGTGCGCCGAAGCAGGTCGAGAACGTGATCTCGGGATCGGCGCCGCTGCCGGCCTCCGTGCCGGCGATCTTCGAGGTGTAGCCGGAGACGAAGTGGTAGAGCGCCTGCTCGGGGGTCAGCCGCGCCAGCGGCGGGAGAACGCCTTGCGCGTCGCAGGTGAGCAGGAGCACGGCCCGCGGATGCCCCGCGCGGCGCTCGGCGACGGCGTTGTCGAGGAACGAGAGCGGGTACGACGCGCGCGTATTCTCGGTGAGACGGTTGTCGTCGAGATCGACGCGCCGCGTGACGGGGTCGTAGACGACGTTCTCGAGCAGCGCGCCGAAGCGTCCGGCTGCGGCGGAGATCTGCGGCTCGGACGCGGGCGACAGCCGGATCACCTTCGCGTAGCAGCCCGCTTCGAGGTTGAAGATCCCCTCGTCGCTCCAGCCGTGCTCGTCGTCGCCGACGAGCCGGCGTGCCGGATCGGCGGAGAGGGTGGTCTTGCCCGTCCCGGAGAGGCCGAAGAAGAGGGCGCTGTCGCCGTCGGCGCCGACGTTCGCGGAGCAGTGCATGCTGAGCACGCCCTCGAGCGGGAGCAGGTAGTTGAGGAGCGTGAAGACGGACTTCTTGATCTCGCCGGCGTACTCGGTGCCGCCGATCAGGCAGAGGCGGCGCTCGAAGCTGAGCGCGACGAACGTGCCGGTGCGCGTCCCGTCGATCGAGGGGTCGCCCTTGAACGACGGCGCGCAGAGGACGGTGAACTCGGGCACATGGACGCGGTGCTCCTCGTGCGTGTGCGGGCTCTCGAACATGTTGCGCGCGAACAGGCTGTGCCACGCGCGCTCGGTCGCGATCCTGATCGGCAGCCGGTACTCGGGCTGCGCGGCCGCGTAGCAATCCTGCACGAACACGTCGCGCCCCTGGAAGAACCCGAGCATCCGCGCGAGCAGCAGGTCGAACGCCTCGGCGCCGAGCGGGCGGTTGTACTCGCCCCACCACACGTGCTCCTCCGACGACGGCTCGCGCACGATGAACTTGTCCTGCGCCGCGCGCGAGGAATGCGCCCCGGTCTCGACGACGATCGGCCCGCCGTCAGCGATCGCGCCCTCGCCGCGGAAGACGACCTCCTCGACGAGCGCCTCCGACGGCAGGTTCCAGTAGACGCAGCGCGCGCTCGTGAGCCCGACGCCGCGGAGGCCGACTTCGGGCGCGAGCTCGGCGGCCTGCTTCTGCGCGGGCGTCGTCACGTTGAGCGGGTTGAAGCTCACAGCCAGTCCCTGACGCAGCGGCGGTCGCCGATGAAGATCTCGTTCGGCGCGCTCGGGTCGAGCGCCCAGCGCATCCGGCGCACGCCTTCGGTGACGTCCTTGACGCTGCCGCAGAAGCTGAGGCGCAGGTGGCCTTCGAAACCGAACTCCTTGCCGGGGACCGCGACGACGAGCGCTTTGTCGAGCAGGAACTGCGCGAGCTCCTGGGAGTCGTCCGAGTACGCGCGGAAGTCGGGGAAGCAGTAGAAGGTGCCGCGCGGCGGCGTCACGTGCACGTCGGCGAAGGTGCGCAGCTCGTTGAGCAGCACGTCGCGAACGTTCTGGATGCCGAGGCGCAGGTTCTCGACCGTCGCCTGCGCACCCGTGAGCGCGCCTTCGGCGGCGGCCATCGAAACGGCGGCAGGGCACGAGGTGGTCGCCGCCTGGATGTTCCGCATCACGTCGACGAGCTCGCGCGGTGCGATCGTCCAGCCGATGCGGAAGCCGGTCATCCCGTAGAGCTTCGAGACGCCGTTGACGACGATCACGTGCGAGTCCTCGATGTCGCGATCCGTGAACGCGTACGCGGAGGCGGGGCGCGCGCCGTCGAAGACGAGGCGGTGGTAGATGTCGTCCATGATCAGGTGGACGCCGTGCTCCTCGCAGAGCCCGACGATGCCCGCGACGAGCTCGTCGGGGTAGACGGCTCCGGACGGGTTGTTCGGGCTGTTGACGATCAGCACTTTGGTCTGCGGCCCGAACGCGGCTTCGATCTCCTCGAGGCGCGGCACGAAGCCGCCGTCCTCCGGCGTGACGACGACCGGCTCGCCGTGGACGAGCCGCACCATCTCCGGGTAGCTGACCCAGTACGGCGCAAGGATCACGACCTCGTCCTGTGGATCGACGAGCGAGACGAGCGCGTTGAAGATCGACTGCTTCGCGCCCGAGGAGACGATCACGTTCTCCGGCGCAACGAGCCGGCCGTAATGCTCCTCGGTGTAGCGGATGATCGCGTGTTTGAGCGCGGGCGTGCCGTCGGTCGGGACGTATTTCACGTCGCCGCCGCCGAGCAGCGTCCCCGACGCGACGATCGCCGCCAGCGGCACCTTGTTCTTCGGCTCACCGCCGCCGAGATGGATCACAGGGCGGCCCTGCTCCCGGAGCTGCCGCGCGCGCTCGTTCAGCGCCAGCGTCGGCGATTCGCGGATCGAGCGGGCAAGCTGGCTGGTTCCCATCTTGCATCTCAGACTCGCCGGTCCTACGGGTTCAAGGCATCAGTACGGCTCCGTGCAACCGTGGGGCGAACTACGGAAGCGCGACCGCGACCGCGCAGTTGCCGAAGATCGATGCTCGCTTCGCGAGCGTCCCTTTGAGAAAAGGCGACGTGAAGAGATTCGCGCGCTCGCGTTTCGTCAGGCGGTGCTCGCCGGGGACGAGCCGGTACGAGTTCCCCCGTTGCACATACAAGTTCGCGATCGCGTCCACGTGAAACTTGTTCGTCCCCGGGAGGTAGCCGTAGCCGACCACGAGGACCGTTCCGCTGCCAGGCCCGTCGGCGCAGGCCGACGCAAGGCCTCCGGCGATGCTCGCCCCTGCACTGCCGAGAACGAGGCAGTCACGGCCAATCCGACGATCGCGATGCATGCACGGAGGGCCATGGTCACATTCAAGCTCGGCCCGGCTGAAAAGCCAGAGCGAACGCCGCGTCAGTGCTCGTGCTGGTGAGGTTCGTCGTCGATGTGATCGAGGTCGATCTCGGCGTGGCGGACGGTGTGCCACGAATCCCAGGTGATCTTCAGGATCACGCTGGTAATCGCCAGACCGACGATCGGATCCGCGATCTGAGCGCCGAGTGCGACGACAACCGCGCTGACGACGACGCCCAGAGAGACGAAACCGTCGATCCTCGCGTGCTTGCCGTCGGCCGTCATGGCGGCGCTCGCGAGGCGGCGCCCGGCGGAGAGCCGCACGTGCGCCGCGAGCTCGTTGCCGATGAATCCGATTAAGCCGGCGGCAGCCAGCACCCAGAGATGCGTGAGGTGCTGCGGATGGACGAAGCGGAGAATCGTCTCGTAGAGCGCGACGCACGCCGAGACGAAGATCGCGAGCACGACGGCGAGCCCGGCGAGCCGCTCGCCGCGGACGCTGCGGAGAAAGAACGCGATTCCGAGCGGGATCGCGGTCAGCGCATCGCCGAAGTTGTGGATCAGGTCTGCGAGCAGAGCCACCGAGCTGGAGTAGGCGAAGATCGCGACCTGCGCTCCCGCCGTCAGGCCGAGAATCGCCAAGCCGAGCGCGACCGACTGGACGCCTGCACGTGAACGAAGGATCGAGCGGTCGACGAGCCCGTGCGAGTGGCCTTGCTCGTGCTCGCCGTGCCGATGCTCGCCCATCGCCGCTAGCCGCCCGGAGCCGGGCCGGCTGCCCTCGTGATCTGTTCTTCGAGCACCGTGGTCAGCCGCTTGGCGGCCGCGACCGTCGGCTTGGCCGGCTCGACGTGGATCGGCTCGCAGACGGTGATCACGGTGCGTCGCCGCCCCCACGGACGCGGCACGCCTCGCGTTCCGCTGAGACCGACGGGAACCAGCGCAGCCCCCGTGCTCAGCGCGAGCCGTGCGGCGCCACGGTGATACGGACGCTCGGGCAGCCGCTTGGAGGTCCCTTGCGGGAAGATCCCGAGCACGCTCTCCTGGCGCAGCAGGTCGGCTGCGCGCGTGAGCGCGATCGTGTCGCCGGTGCCGCGCTCGACGGGAAACGCGCCGAACGACTCGATCGCTGCGCCGACGAGCCGGTGCTTCCAGAGCTCCGACTTCGCCATGTACCGGACGGGCCGAGGCGTCGCCAGGGCGAGAATCCAGGGGTCGAACAGCGACTCGTGATTTGCAACCAGGATGACCGGGCCGGCGGGGATGCGCTCGGCGCCCGTCACCTCGACCTTGTAGAGCCACCGGGCGAGCGGTCGGAAGCCCGTGCGTTCCAGGAGCATGTAGAGCTTCACTCGACCAACAATCGCACAGGTGTTTCAGGACAGCAGCGTCGCGGCGTGGTCGGGCACGTAGCGGAAGAGCTCGCGCGGGGGCCGCTCGTAGTCGCTCTCGGGCGGCCGCGGCGGCAGCTTCACCGGCGTCTCCAGGACGTCCTTGTACGGCACGATCGATAGCAGATGCGCGATGCAGTTCAGCCGGGCGCGGCGCTTGTCGTCGCCCTCGACGACGTACCAGGGAGCCTCCTCGATGTCCGTGTGCACGAACATCTCGTCCTTCGCGCGCGAGTACTCGACCCAGCGTGCGCGCGACTCGAGGTCGAGCGGCGAGAGCTTCCAGCGGCGCAGCGGATCCTCGAGCCGCGAGCGGAACCGGCGCTCCTGCTCTTCGTCGCTGACCGAGAACCAGTACTTCACGAGCTGGATGCCGTCCTCCACGATCAGGCGCTCGAAGATCGGGCACTGCTTCAGAAAGCGCCGGTACTCGGCGGGCGTGCAGAAGCCCATCACGTGTTCCACGCCGGCGCGGTTGTACCAGCTGCGGTCGAAGATGACGATCTCGCCCGCGCTCGGCAGGTGCGCGACGTAGCGCTGGAAGTACCACTGCGTCTCCTCGCGCTCGGTCGGCGCGGGCAGCGCAACGATCCGTGCGACGCGCGGGTTGAGGTACTCGGTCACGCGCTTGATCGCCCCACCCTTGCCTGCGGCGTCGCGACCTTCGAACAGAACCACCAGACGCACCCCGGTCGTGCGCACCCACTCCTTCATCTGCACGAGCTCGCCCTGCAAGCGGAGCAGCTCCTGCTCGTAGAGCTTGCGCGGCACCTTCGTTGCCTTGTCGTGCGGCATCGGCTCAGCCGGATTTCTTGAGCGGATGCGTCGTGAGCACGACGTGCCGGCCGAGGCACGATTCGCGAAGGGCAGTCAGGCGGAGCAAGCCGTTTCGCAGTGACCAGCGATAGGTGGCGCCTGCCCCGGCTCCGGTGCAGGCGGCGGGGCCGGTCTCGTGGCCGAAACTGATCGTCGTGGCGGTCTCCGAGTCGCGCCCACGGATCATCACGACGCCGTTGCGCTCGATCGTGTAGCGCCCGGCAGGCAGCAGCTGAACCTGCCAGGTGCCGTCGAGCTGCGAGGTGAAGGCATTCGAGATCACAGTCTTGAACGTTCCCTGCAGCGGGCTGCCGGCGGCAGTTGCCGTGGCCGACGCGACGAGCAGGAACGCCGCCGTTGCGAGGAGTCGACGAAGCATCAGCTGGGACTCTGATCCAAAAGGCTCGTGTGAACAAGGCCGCTGGGCGATTCCGCCCACTGGGCTGCCACAGGACCGTCCCCATCCTGTAACCCACCTCGCCGCCTGCCACCGGGAGAGTCCCAGTCGTTCAACGTCATTGCGTCAGGAAAAGGGGGAAGTATGTTGCGCACCCGCGCACGCGCGGCGCTCTTCGGCGTCGTCGCAGTTGCGGCCATAGCGGCGGTCGTTGGGGCGACTGCGGCGGCCGACGGCGGTCACGGTGACAAGACCGCGACGCCGATCAAGCACCTGGTCGTGATCTTCCAGGAGAACGTCTCGTACGACCACTACTTCGGGACGTACCCGAACGCTGCGAACACGGACGGCGCGACGTTTGCAGCCGCGCCGGGCACGCCTTCGAGCAACGGCCTCTCGGCGCAGTTGCTCGCGCACAACCCGAACCTCGGCAACCCGCGGCGGCTCGACAGCACGCCGACCGGGATCGCCGGCGGCCCGGGCGGACAGATCAGCTGCGACCAGGATCACAACTACAGCGACGAGCAGCAGTCGTTCGACAACGGGCTGATGGACCAGTTCGTCCAGAGCGTCGGCTCGAGCAGCAAAGCGCCTGGTGGAGGCACCACGAGCGGCGGCGCGCAGTGCGACCCGAAGGCCGTCATGGACTACTTCGACGGCAACTCGGTCACCGCGCTGTGGAACTACGCGCAGCGCAACTCGATGAGCGATAACTCGTTCGGCACGACCTTCGGGCCGTCTGCCCCGGGCGCGATCAACGTCGCCTCCGGTGACACCGGCAACGTCGACACGGCGCACGAGGCAAATAGCCCGTCGGTCGCAACTTCGACGGCGCCGAACGCCGACATCACGCCGGACGGCCTCGGCGGCTACTCGCTGACGAGTGACGCCCAGCCGTACTGGGACGACTGCTCGACCCGCGACGCCGTCTCACTGAGCGGCAAGAACATCGGCGACGAGCTCAATGCCGCCAACATCTCGTGGGGCTGGTTCCAGGGCGGCTTCGCGCCGACCACGAAGTTCTCGGACGCCGCAGCGGCGCCGGAGATCGGTCATGCGGGCCAGCCGACGTCGCAGTTCATCCCGGACGAGTTCTCCGGGAACTTCACCGGGAAGAACGTCCCGACCGGAGCGTCGAACCAGGCGCTCTGTGACGCCGTCCACCCGGTCGGCGTGGCGCTCGGCGAGACCGCGGCAACGCACCAGTTCGGCTTCAAGGACGACTACATCGCCCATCACGAGCCGTTCGAGTACTACGCGTCGACCGCGAACCCGCACCACCTCGCACCGGCGAGCCTTTCGTCGATCGGCACGGACACGCAGCATGTCGTCGGCGGCGTGCCGCAGTTCGACACGGCGAACCACAACTACGACATGAGCGACTTCGACAAGCTCGTCTCGGCGATCAACTCGGGCCAGCTGCCGGCGTCCGCACTGCCGGCGGTCACCTACCTGAAGGCGCCGGGGTACGAGGACGGCCACGCGGCCTACTCGGAGCCCGCCGACGAGCAGGCGTTCATCGTCAATGAGATCAACGCGCTCGAGAAGACGCCCGACTGGTCGAGCACCGCGGTGATCATCACCTACGACGACTCCGACGGCTGGTACGACCACGTCTACAGCGGTGTCCTGAACCCGTCGGCCAGCGGTGCGGACAACCTCACGAACACCGTCAAGGGCAAGATCAGCGCGACGAACCCGACCTCGGGCCTATGCGGCACCGCAGGCAAGGGCTCGCCGCTCGCGGGTGAGCAGGGCCGCTGCGGTCTCGGGCCGCGCCTGCCGCTGCTCGTGGTCTCGCCGTGCGCGGCGCAGAACGCGATCGACAGCAACCTGAGCAACCAGGCGTCGATCGTGAACTTCATCGAGTACAACTGGCACCTGTCGGGGATCAACGGGTCCTTCGACCAGGCGCTGAAGGCGCAGGACAAGGCCGAAGGGATCGACTTCGACCTTGCAGGGCTGTTCGACTTCCACCACTGCGACAACCCGGCGGTCCAGCTCGACCCGGCCACCGGCCAGGTCGACCTTCGGAACGCCAACCAGTCGCACCGCGACCTGAGCGGCGACAACCTGTCAGGCGCGGAGGCGAACAGCGCGAGCTTCGCCAACTCGAACCTCGAGCACGCGTTCGCAGAGAACGCAATCCTCACGGGTGCGAACCTCGTCTCGGCCAACCTGGAGGACGTCGACTTCACCGGCGCGAACCTCCAGGGCGCCAACCTGCAGGGCTCCAACCTGAACGGCGCGAGCTTCCGCCACGCGAACCTCTCGGGTGCGCACCTCGGCGGAGCGAACGTCAGGGACGTCATCTGGTCCGACACGGTGTGTCCCGACGGCTCGAACTCGAGCGCCGACGGCGGCACCTGCGCCGGTCACAGCTAGCTCGAGCGATGGGGGTGGGCGCTTTGCGCCCGCCCCCATACGCAGCTACTCATTTGAGCGCGCAAGTAACGTGTATGGTCGAAGGCGCAACGATCCGTACGGATCGACTATCGGGGAGCGCCATCAATGTCCAAGCTGCAGGTGATCGTCGGGAGCACTCGTCCAAACCGAGCGGCTGACCACGTGGTGCCGTGGGTCGTCGAACGGTCGGGGCGGCACGAGGCGTTCGCCGTTGAGCTCCTCGACCTGCGCGACTGGCCGCTCCCGATCTTCCAGGAGCACAGGGGAACGCTCGGCGATTTCGTCGACCCGCCCTACTCCGAACCGATCGTCAAGAGCTGGAACAAGAAGATCGCCGAAGCCGATGCCTATCTGATGATCACTCCGGAGTACAACCACAGCATTCCCGCCGTGCTGAAGAACGCAATCGACAGCGTCTTCGTCAGCTTCGCGTTCCGAAACAAGCCTGCTGCGTTCGTGGGCTACTCGAGCGGCGTCGCTGCCGGAACCCGCGCAGTCGAGCACCTCGCTCACATCGCAATCGAGGTAGAGCTCCACCCGCTCAAGCAGTCAGTGCTGATCCCGAACGTGGAGAGCGCCTTCAACGACCAGCACGACCCGATCGACCCGAACACCGAGATAGCCCTCGAAGTCGTTCTCGACGACCTCGCCTGGTGGACATCCGCCCTCACACGCCCCCGCGAGGGCCAGCTGAAGCCCGGCATCTTCCGCGCCCGCGAGGCAGCAGCCGCGCACGCCGCGGCCGCAGCGGTCGACGACTGACGTGACCCGGAACGCAGCCGCAAGCGAGCCCGTCGTGAGCGACGACTCCCACCGCCAGCACTACAACGTCACGTTCGCGCTGCTGGCAACCGCCGGCGTCTCGTACGCGCTCCTTCAGTCACTGGTCGCACCAGCGCTGCCCGATCTGCAGCACGCGCTCCACACCTCCGAGAACTCCGTCAGCTGGGTGCTGACGGCCTATCTCCTGAGCGCCTCGGTGGCCACGCCACTGATCGGGCGGCTCGGAGACATGTACGGCAAGGAACGGCTGCTGATGATCGTCCTTGCACTGCTCGCGGTCGGCACGATCGTCTCGGCGCTGTCCTCGACGCTCGCGCTGATGCTCGTCGGGCGCGTGATCCAGGGCGCCGCGGGCGGAGTGTTCCCCCTGGCCTTCGGGATCATCCGCGACGAGTTCCCTCGCGCCCGGGTCGCGGGAGGCATCGGTCTGATGTCGGCACTGCTCGGCGTCGGCGGCGGCGCCGGAGTGGTGCTCGCCGGCCCGATCGTCGATCGCCTCGACTACCACTATCTCTTCTGGCTCCCGCTGATCCCGATCGTGATCGCAACTGCGCTCGTCCATGTGTTCGTGCCGGAGTCGCCGATCCGCGTCCCTGGCCGCATCAACTGGCTCGGCACAGCGCTGATGTCAGGCGGACTCGCTGCGCTGCTGATCGCCGTCAGCGAAGCCGCGACCTGGCACTGGGTCTCGTCGAAGACGATCGGCTGCCTCGCGCTCGGCGTCGTGCTCCTCTTGCTCTGGGTTCGCAGCGAGTCCCGCTCCGACCATCCACTCGTCGACATGCACATGATGCGAATTCGCGGGGTCTGGACGACGAACGCAGTCGCGCTTCTGCTCGGATTCGGGATGTACTCCTCGTTCATCCTCCTGCCGCAATACGTTGAGACTCCCACGCGCGCGGGCTACGGCTTCGGCGGCTCGGTGACGCAAGCGGGGCTCTTCATGGTCCCCTCGACGCTCGCGATGCTGCTCGTCGGCTCACAGACCGGTCGCCTCGAGAAGCTCTTCGGCTCGAAGCCCCCACTTCTCGCAGGCGGTTTCCTGACGATGATCTCGTTCCTGATCCTGACGTTCGCCCGCGGCGAGCGCTGGGAGATCTACCTCGCAGCCGCCGTGCTCGGCGCCGGGATCGGACTCGCGTTCGCCGCGATGGCGAACCTGATCATCGAGAACGTCGGGGCCGGCCAGACCGGTGTCGCGACCGGCATGAACACCGTCACCCGCACCATCGGCGGAGGCTTTGGCGGCGCAGCGACCGCCTCGATCCTCGCGAACAGCATCAAGCAGGGCGACTATCCCACCGCGCACGGTTACACGCTCGCGTTCGCCTCGTGCGCGATCGTGCTCGGGATCGGCATCCTCGCCGGGCTTGCCATCCCCCAACGCCGGCCAGAAGAGGCGTTTGAGCCACACGAAGTGGGCGACCCGGGCGCCGAGGCCTGGGCCAACGAATTCTGATCTCGACACACAAAACCCCCGGGCTAGCGGGGGTTTTGTGAATGGGCGGTACTGGGCTCGAACCAGTGTTGCCTTGTTGCGCTAAAACCCGCTCAATCTCGGCTTCTCACGGGTCTCAGACGTCGATAATCGAACGGGCCACAACGCGTTTGTGACCCGCGCAGGCACCACACAGGCACTGAACGCACCCGCTCACGCCAGCGAGTGACCGGCGCAGGCCGAGCGCTGCTTGGTGTGATCCGACCCGCTCCGATAACTACGGTCGCCAGGCGATGCGGGCGTATTCCAGATCGCGCGCGATCGGCGAGCGTCGCCCGTCGCGGCGGAGAGGATGTAGGGATCTCCGCTCAGGCTGCACGGATGGTGTGGGCGCCGCCGCACCCTTCACGGCGTCGGCGGCGCAGGGCTTGACAAGCACGCGGCCAGATGGCGGAAGCCGAGCGGGTAGCGGTGCTGGACTCCGGCGTGGAAGCCTTCAAACAGCTGGAACGTGTGCTCGATCCCGGCCTCGGCGAGCTGGGATGCGATCGCCTGAGCACCCAGGTCGAGGTAGTAGTCGTCGCGGAGCCCCGCGTCGAGCCAGATCCCGCGAAGGGAGCGAAGGACATCAAGCTTCGACGCGACCATGCGCACGGGGTCGAGGGCCTGCCAGCGCCGCCAGACGTCGTCGCGAAACCGCAGCGTCTCCGGGTCGAATGGCAGAGATACAGACCCGTCCTCTTCGCCCGAGTAGGCCGCGGCCATCGCGTAGATGTTGATCAGAACGTGATCGGGATCCGACGCCTGGAGGATGCGCGCCGGCCGGGAGAAGAAGTCCTCGAAGAAGCTGTCCCAGGAGCCGCCGTAGACATCTCGGAGCGCCCGTGCGCACGCCGAGACGTCGAAGAGGTAGCACTGCTCGAACCCGCAGTCGCCGGAATGGCTGGCGAAGGCACCGAAGACGTCGGGACGAAGCATCGTCGCGACCATTGCGCCGTAGCCGCCGCTCGACTTCCCGGACAGCGCCCTGTGATCGCGGTCGGGGATCGTCCTGTAGCGCTCGTCGACGGCGGCCACGACGTCCTCGGCGAGGTAATCCAGGTAGCGGCCTGTCGCCGGCGAGTTCAGGTACTGGCTGCCGCCGATCTTCGTCCAGGCGTCGACCAGGACGACGATTGCCGGATCGACCGACGGATCAGCAAAGAGCTCGTCGATCAGCTGCGGCACGCCCGGTTGGAATCCCACCCAGTTCCAGAGGCCGTCCACACGACCGAGGTATCCGTGCAGGAAGTAGATGGTCGGATAGCGCCGATCGGTGTCGGCGTAGCCGGGAGGTGTGTAGACCCAGAGGGTGCGCTCGAACGGGTCGCCGAGCGGGTTGTCGCAGAGGGCGGTGCTCGCGATGCGTTCGCGGGTGAAGCCCCCCGCGAGCGGGAAGGGGTCGGAGAAGCGCTGTTCGATGTAGCTGTTCATGTGATGAGGGTGGGCGACTCCTGCCCGGCGCCCAGCGGGCTCAAAGGGGAACGGACGGCGCTGGCGAGGTCGGAGGGGTCGACGTTCAGCGGGTGGTGGCAGGCAGCGAGATGCCCGCTCGGATACATGGTGAGCTGCGGCTCGACCGCCTGGCAGACGTCGCTGGCGCGCGGGCAACGGGGATGGAACCGGCAGCCCGACGGCGGGCTGATCGGGTTCGGCGGCTCGCCGCGGACGGGTGCCGCACGGGACGAGCGCCGCGCGATGTCCGGGACCGGGATCGCCTCGAGAAGCGCTGCCGTGTAGGGATGGATCGGACGCCGGTAGAGCTCGTCGCCGGGCGACAGCTCCACGATCTTCCCCAGGTACATCACGGCAATCCGGTCGGAGACGTGGCGAACGACGGCGAGGTCGTGGGCGACGAAGATGTAGCCGAGGCGAAATTCGTCCTGGAGGTCGCTGAGCAGGTTGATGACCTGGCTCTGGACCGAGACGTCGAGAGCCGACACGGGTTCGTCGAGCACGATCAAGCTGGGCCGGACGGCGAGGGCCCGGGCGACTCCGACACGCTGGCGCTGTCCGCCCGAGAACTCGTGCGGGAACCGGTTCAGGTGCTCGGCGCTCAGGCCGACGTCGGTGAGCAGGCGGCGGAGCTCCGCTGCCTGCTCGGCGCGCGTCAGCCCGCGGAGCCGCAGGCCGGCCGAGACGATCTGACCGACTCGTTTGCGTGGGTTGAGGGACGCCTGCGGGTCCTGGAAGACCATCTGAACCTCGCGCCTGAGCGCGCGCCTGCGCGACCGTGTCCGCGACGTCACGTCCTCGCCACGGAAGCGGATCGAGCCCGACGTTGGATTCAGCAGCTGGACGAGGCATCGCGCGAGCGTCGTCTTGCCGCAGCCGGACTCCCCGACGAGGCCCAGTGTCTCGTGCTCGTCGAGCGTGAATGAGACGTCGTCGACCGCGCGCACCCAGCCTGCGACCCGGTCGATCACGATCCCCGACTTGACGGGGAAATACAGCTCGAGGTGCTCGACGGACAGGAGCGGCGGTCCGGTCGCCGCATCCTGCGCGACGTGGTCCGCCTGCGGCCGGGCGCTCACGCGACGACCCTCTCGACGCTGCTCGCGAGGCCGATCTCGCCGCCGACGACCCGACGGCGCCTCTTCTCCTCCACCGCGAGCCAGCAGCGGTCGCGGTGATCCGGCTGGTCCGCGATCCCGGCCTCGAGCGGGGGAACCTCGCCACATCGATCGAAACGGTGCGGGCACCGCGGCGCGAAGTGGCACCCGGCCGGCGGGGTGACCAGCGACGGAGGTGCGCCGGCAATCGTCGGCAGGCGCGCCGCCCGGGGTCGGTCGACGCGCGGCACCGACCCGAGCAGCCCCCACGTGTAGGGGTGCTGCGGATCCTCGAAGAGCTCCACGGCCGCCGCTTGCTCGACGATCCGTCCGCCGTACATGACGACGACCCGGTCGGCCAGCTCGGCGACGACACCGAAGTCGTGAGTGACCAGGATCAACGCCGTGCCGGTCTCGCGGCAGAGGTCCTCCAGCTCGTGGAGGATCTGGGCTTGGATCGTGACGTCGAGCGCCGTCGTCGGCTCGTCGGCGATGATCAGCCGCGGCTCGCACGACAACGCCATGGCGATCATGATTCGCTGGCGCATCCCGCCGGAGAACTCGTGCACGAAGGCGCGGGAGCGTGTGCGTGCCTGGGGGATCCCGACCCGCTCCATCAGCTCGACCGCCTGCTCGTTCGCCGCGCTGCGCGACACCGAGGTGTGGGCGCAGATCTGCTCGGCGATCTGATGGCCGATCCGCAGTACGGGGTCGAGCGCGGTCATGGGATCTTGCGGGATGAGTGCGATCTGCGCGCCCCGGATCCGCTCGAGCGTCCCCTCGGGCGCGCCGACGAGCTCGGCCCCGTCGAACGTGGCGGTTCCGGCGAACGTGGCGTTCTCGGCTCGCGTCAGACCGATGAGGCTCGACGTCATGACCGACTTGCCCGAGCCGGATTCGCCGACGACGCAGAGGATCTCTCCGGCGTCGAGGAAGAAGCTGACACCGTCGACGGCGTGGACGGTTCCTTCCTCCGTGTAGAAGTCGACGCTGAGACCGTCGACCTCGAGGAGATGCCCGGGCCCGCTCATCCGTTGAGCGAGATTCGCGGGTCGAGATACGCGTACAGGATGTCGACGAGCGCCGCCACGACGACGACCAGCACCGCGGTGTACATGACGATGACCATGATCGGGGGGACGTCGAGCGTCTGGATGGACTCGGCGGCGTACTGACCGACGCCTTGCAGGTCGAAGATGCTCTCGATGAGGATCGCGCCGCCGCCGATGACGCCGGCGAAGTCGAGGCCCCACAGCGCCATGACCGGGATCAGCGAGTTTCGAAGGACGTGGCGCGTGAGCACGCGGCGGCTGCTCAGACCCTTGGCGCGCGCCATCCGGACGTAATCCTCGTACTTCGCATCGAGGATGTTGCCACGCAGGACGCGCGAGTAGAAGCCGATGAACGGCAGCGACAGGCTGATCCACGGCAGCAGCATGTGCTCGAACCACTGCCAGGGGTTGGCGGTGAGGGGGACGTAGCCGCCGCTCGGGAGGATCGAGGCCTTGTAGGCGAACACGTAGAGCAGCACCGATCCGATGACGAACACCGGCGCGGAGATCGAGGTCAGGGCGAGGAATCCGAGTGTTCGATCCAGGAGGCGCCCTGGGCGGAGCGTGCTGAGCAGGCCGACCACGATCCCGAACGTGAGCCAGATGATCCCGGCGCCCGCAGCGAGCGAGATCGTCGCGGGCAGGCCGCGTTTGATCTGGTCGACAACGTTAATCTGCTGGCTGTACGAGACGACCGATCCGGTGAAGATCTTGTCCATCGTGTGGAGGTACTGGATGTAGATCGGCCGGTCGAACCCCCAGGAGCGGGCGATCGCGGCGATCTGACCCGGGGTGGCCGTCCGCCCTGCCATGCGGGAGGCCGGGTCGCCGTTCGGGATCACCTGGAAGATCAGGAACGTGAAGACCGAGACGAGCGCGAGCACGACCATGGTCTGGAGGGTGCGCCGTACGATGAACCGTCTCATCTGCGCACACCCCTGGACGCAGATCGTGGGTCGAGGACGTCGCGGACGCCCTCACCGAAGATGTTGATGCAGAGGACGGTCAGGACGAGCATCAGGCCCGGCGCGAGCACGAGGTGTGGCGAGCTCGTGATCAGCCTGACGCCGTCGCTGATCATCGTCCCCCAAGAGGGGTTCGGCGGCTGGACACCCGCTCCCAGGTACGAGAGACCGGCTTCGAGCAGGATCGAGTTCGCGATCATCAGCGGCACGAAGACGACGATCGTGGAGCTGAGGTTCGGAAGGATCTCGGTCAGCATGATGCGGAGCCCACCGGCGTCGAGCGTGCGTGCGGCGTCGACGAACTCCTTCTCGCGGAGCGCGATCACCTGACCGCGGATCGGCTTCGCGACGTACGGGATGTTGACGAAGCCGATGATCAGCGCCGGAATGTAGAGCGAACCGCCTTTCAGGTTCAGGGGGCCCAGCGAGATGCCCCCGAGCGTCAGCGAGGTGCCGATTGCGACGCCCAGCAGAATCGCCGGATATGCCCAGATGACATCGAGCAGGCGCACGAGCACGCTGTCCACCCAGCCGCGGTAGTAGCCCGCAAAGAGTGCGACCAGGATTGCGATGACCATGGTGATCGCCATGGCCGAGAAGCCGACCTCCAGCGAATTGCGTCCGCCGTAGAGGAGCCGGACGGCCACGTCGCGCCCGTTGAAGTCCGCGCCGAGGAGAAACCGCGGCCCCCAGGTCGGGCCGATCGGGATGCCGATCAGCGAGACGACGTTGTGGCGGTGACCTCCGACGATCACCGTCGCCGAGATGTGGTTGTCGTCGGGCCCCGTGTGGGCGATGTAGCGCGCGTACAGGGGCGCGCAGAGGCAGCAGATGACGATGGCGAGAAAGAAGACGCCGGCAGCGACGGCCCCCTTCCTTCGCCTCAGCCGCCGAAGGGCGAGCCGATAGGGCCCTGCGCCGACCTGAATCCGGAGCTCCTCGCCCGGCGGTGAGGCCGGTGCGAGGAGCTCCTTCGTGCTCATGTCGGTCAAACTAACGACTCGTCGTCGCGTCTAGCTCTTGAGTCTCCACGACGAATAGTCGTCGAAGAAGAGCGGATGGAAGACGGCGCTCGCGAAGTCGATCCGATTCGAGAAGAACTTGACGAGCTGGGACGAGCCCCAGACGATGGTGTAGGCCTTCTTGGCCTGATACGCGTCGACAGCCGCCCACTGCTTCCCGATCGTGCTCAGCTTCGTCGAGGGCACGGCCTCGAGCTTGACCAGCTGACTCTGGATCCAGGGATCGTCGACGTTGCCGAAGTTGTTGCTGTTCGTCGGGTGGATGTTCCGAGCGTCGATCAGGAGCAGGAAGTCGTCGGGCGCCGGGAAGTCGAGGAATTGACCACCCATCCCGGTCTGCGCCCGGGTCTTGGCGTTGCCGATTGTCGTCCAGTAGATCGCCGAATCGACGAGCTTCACCGTCGGGTTGAAGCCGACCTGCTTGAGCGCGCTTGCGTAGTACTCGCCCTCCTCCTGCCGCGGGCTCTTCGCCATCGCGTACACGGTGACCGGGGCGCCCACGAGATGCGCCTGCTTGAGCAGGGCTCGTGCCTTGGCGATGTTCGGCGAGGGGTACGGGCACGGCGCCGTCGGATGCCCGACGATGCCGACCGGAATGAAGTAGCAGGACGGCGCGACGAACCCGCCGGCAAGCCGGGCGAGATCGCTACGGCTGATGGCGTATGCCGCCGCCTCGCGCGCGAGGGCGTTATTGAACGGCGGAATGCGCTGGTTGAGGAAGAAGTAGTTCGTCGAGGCCACCGTCTCCTTGGCGAATCGATCCGAGGCCTGCGACTGGATCTGCCCGAGCAGTGTCGACGGCACTGCGTCCCCAACGTCGAACGCATCGACGCGGTTGTTGAGGACGTCCTCCGCCTCGCTCAGGTTGTTGGAGACGATCTGGAACTTGATCTCGTCGATGTTCCCTACCGGGATCCCCGGGATGTGGAAGCCCGCGAAGAGTGGGTTCTTGACGAGCTCGTACGAGGTGTTCGGCACGACGTTCTGGAGCGTGTACGCGCCGACGCCGACAGGCATCTTCGTCGTCTGCACGGTCATCGGCGTGTTCTGCGGAACCGGGCTCGTCGCCGGGAAGGCTAGGACGTTCGAGAAATCGCCGACAGGCGACGACAGCGTGAACGTGATCGTGCGGGTCGAATCGTTCGTCGCGATGCCGGAGATCGACGTGCTCTTCCCGTTCAGGTACGCCTGAGCTCCCGCGATTGGAAGCAGGAACGAGCTGGCGCCCCAGTTCACCTTGATCGCCCGCTGGATCGCGAACTTCACGTCACTTGCGACGACCGGGGTTCCATCCGAGTACTTGAGCCCGGGCCGTAGCGTGAGCGTGTACGTCTTGCCGCCGTTCGTGATCTTCGGCAGCGACGTGGCGAGTCCGGGGATCACCTGGGTTCCGGCAACGCCACTCTTGTGCGCGTACGTGAGGAGCGGTGTGTAGACGAGCCAATCGGCCTCGCCTGCACTGACCGTGTACCCCGACTGCGGATCGAGCGAGTTCGGGGGTGAGCTCGTGTCGACGGTCACTGAGGTTGTCGCCCGGTGATGCGTCGCGGCGCTCGCGGCCACGGCTGCGATGCCGGCGAGGACGAGGAGCATGGTTGTGGCTGCGAGGGGCCACCAGCTCTTGGCAGGGATCGGACGCTTCATGCACGTCTCCTTGTCCGAGTGGACTGGACGTCGGCGACAACGGCGCCGACGGGATTTGGCAGCTGGAAGGCAGCGGCCGAGGTGCGAGTAATCGATTTCGTAGAAGCGGTTCTACAACGACGGAGTGTCGGCTGTCAAGTTTCAGATGGCTTGTACTAAAGGGAATCAAGGGTCTAGGATGCGCATCGTTGACGAAAACGAATTCTCCACCGACCATGCGCGAGGTTGCGGACCTGGCGGGCGTCTCAACGGCCACCGTGTCCCGTGTGCTCAGCGGACTCCAGACGGTGCAGGCCGACCATCGCCGCCGCGTGCTCGAAGCTGTCGACCGAACCGGCTACCGTCCGAACCGGATCGCACGCAACCTTCGACGTCAGCGCGCCGAGATGATCGGCGTCGTCGTCCCCGACATCGAGAACCCCCACTTCAGCGAAGCGGTGAGCCTCTTCGAGGAGGCGGCGTTCTCGAAGGGCTACCGGCTGCTCCTCTGCAGCACCGGAGAGACCGTCGCAAAACAACGCGCATACCTGCAGATGCTGGCAGCCGAGCGAGCGCTCGGCGTCGTCGTGGCCCCCGCCGACAGCCGCGGCAGCGGACTCGCACACCTCTTCGACCTCGGCATTCCCGTCGTCGTCTTCGACCGCGAGATCAGCGACACCCGCGCCGACACCGTCCTCTGCAGCAACACCGACGCGACCAGGAAGGCGACGGAGCATTTGATCTGGCTCGGCCACAAGCGCATCGCCTACGTCGGTGGGCGGCTCGACCTCGAGATCGGCGCGGAGCGCCTTGCCGGCTACACCGATGCGATGCGAGCGGCCAGCCTCACGCCATTTGCAGTCGACGGCGGCTTCCGTACGGACGCCGCCCTCAGGGAGACGGCGCAGCTTCTCGCGGTCGGCGATCCGCCGACCGCGCTCGTCGTCGGCAACAACCTGATGACGCTCGGCGTCCTGGAGGCGGTCCGGGCCGCCGGGATCGCGATACCGGACCAACTCGCCCTCGTCGCGGTCGACGACCCGCCGTGGGCGGCGCTCGTCCATCCGCCGCTGACCGTCGTGGCCCAGCCCGTACAGCAGATCGCGGAGACCGCGATGGCACTGCTGTTCGAGCGGCTGGACGACGGCCGAAGCGAATCCGTTCGCGTGGTGCTCCCGCTCGAGCTTCGCGTCCGCGACTCGTGCGGTCTCATGCGCAGTCACTTGGAGAGGAAGAACTGATGGCAAAGGTGGCCTTGTTGACCGTGTCCGACGGTCGAGAGAGCGTGCATCGCGACGTCGCGGCGTTCGCGGCCTCCGTGGAGCGCCGGATCGTCGAGGCGCTCGAGCAGGCCGGGCACGACGTGGTCTGTGCACACGAGATCGTCTGGACGAACGCGCTCGCAGTCGGTGAGGCGCGCCGCCTCGCCGCCGAGCAGCCCGACCTGACCGTCGTCAACATCCCGGTCTGGGCGTTCCCCCACTTCACGGTTCGTGCGGCGCGCGAGCTCCCCGGTCCGCTGCTGCTTTTCTCCAACGTCGATCCGCAGTACCCCGGGATGGTCGGGATGCTGGCTGCGGCCGGCGCCCTCGACCAGATCGGCCGCTCGTACGGGCGCGCGTGGGGCGACATCGGCGACCCGGCGACGCTTGCCCGAATCGAGCAGCAGATCTCGGCCGGCGCCGCCGTCCAGGCCCTGCGCGGATCGACGTTCGGCAGGATCGGCGGTCGCCCGATGGGCATGTACACCGCCGTTTCGAACAGCGATCGCTGGCTCGCCCAGTTCGGCGTCGACGTCGAGGAGATCGACCAGTGGGAGATCGTCCGTCGCGCGCCGGAGGTCGACGATGCGGCGGTGGCCCGGGCACGCGGGTGGCTCGAACGCCACGCCGCCGGCGTGCACTACGACGGCAAACGGCTGACACCCGAGCTGCTCGAACGCCAAATCCGCGCCTATTACGTGATGGGCGCGCTCATCGAGGAGTGGAACCTCGACTTCTGCGGTATCAAGGGCCAACCCGAACTAACGAACCACTTCGCGACCATGGACGTCGCCGAGGCGTTCCTCAACGACCCCTACGACTGGGACGGCCCGAAGGAACCGTTCGTCTGCTCGACGGAGGCCGACATGGACGCGGCGCTGACCATGCAGATCCTCAAGTCACTATCGGGCACCCCTGTCCTCTTTGCCGACGTTCGCCACTACCACGCCGATCTCGACATCTGGGACCTCTGCAACTCGGGCCAGCACGCAACCTGGTTCGCGGCTCGAAGCAGCGACCCCGCCGAGAACCTGGCCCGCGTCCACCTCTACCCCGAGGACTTCTACTTCCCGGCCGGCGGCGCCTCGATCCACCACGTCGCCGCCCCCGGCGAGTTCACATTTGCACGCCTGAGCAGGCTCGACCAGCGGTATCGCATGCAGGTGCTGCGGGGACGCTTCGAGGCGTTTGACGAGGAAACAACCGAGCGCCTGATGCGCGCGACTACCTACGTCTGGCCTCACGCCTTCGCACGGTTCGATGCCGACGCGGAGACGATCCTCAGCCGCTTCGCGTCGAACCACATCCATGCCGTTCCTGGAGACCACGTCGCGGAGCTGCGCGAGGTCTGCAGGTTGCTCGCCGTCGAATTCGACGGCATCGGGGTGGATTGACCGACCCGACGCTTCTCGGCATCGACATCGGGACCTCGGCCACCAAAGCCGTGCTCGCTCGCCCCGACGGGACGATCGTGGCGGAGGCGCGCCGACGTCATGCGATGTCCCTGCCGAGCCCCGGCTTGGCCGAGTTCGATGCCGATGCCGTCTGGTGGCGGGACGTGTGCGCGGTCTGCCGGGAGCTCGCTCCCCTCGCTGGCGACTCCCTCAGCGGCGTCTGCGTGAGTGGCATCGGACCCTGCGTCGTTCCCTGCGACGCTCGGCTCGCCCCGCTCCGACCGGCGATCCTGTACGGAATCGACACCCGGGCGAACGTCGAGGTCGAGGACCTGACCGCACTCCTCGGCGAGGAAGCGATCTTGGCGCGGGGAGGGTCGGCGTTGTCCTCCCAGGCACTCGGCCCGAAGCTGCTCTGGCTCCGCCGGCACGAGCCCGACGTGTGGCGCGACACCCGCACCTGGCACATGGCGAGCTCGTTCGTCGTGGCGCGGCTGACCGGCGTGTACGTCCTCGATCATCACTCCGCGAGCCAGTGCGATCCGTTCTACGACCTCGGCACCGCGTCGTGGGCGGACGACTGGATCGGCGAGATCGTCCCCGGCGTTCCCTTCCCGGAGCTGGTGCACGCGGCCGACATCGTCGGCGCGGTGACCCCGGCCGCCGCCGACGCGACGGGACTCCGCGCGGGCACCCCGGTGGCCGCCGGGACGATCGACGCCTGGGCGGAGGCCCACAGCGTCGGCGTTCGCCGCCCGGGCGACCTGATGCTGATGTACGGATCGACGATGTTCGCCGTCCACGTGGTCGAGGAGGCCCGGCCGCACCCGCTCCTCTGGACCACCCAGGGCCTCGAGCCGGGCACGCGTACGCACGCCGCAGGCACGTCGACCGGCGGGAGCCTCGTCGAGTGGCTCCGCGAGCTCGTCGGAGCACCGGAGTGGGAGACGCTCGTAGCCGAGGCGGCCGCTGCCCCAACGGGGGCTGGAGGCTTGCTGCTCCTGCCGTACTTCGCGGGTGAGCGGACACCGATCTACGACCCCCTCGCCCGCGGCGTCGTCGCCGGCCTGACGCTGCGGCACCGGCGCGGCGACCTCCTCCGGGCGGCGTACGAGGGAATCGCGGCCGGCATCCGTCAGATCTTCGACCTCCTCGCGGAGGCGGCCGGCCCTCCCGGGCGGATCGTCGTTGCAGGTGGAGGCACGCACTCGGACGTCTGGCTGCAGATCGTCTCCGACCTGACGGGTCAGGTACAGCACGTGCCCGAGCAGACGATCGGCGCGGCCTACGGCGACGCGCTGCTCGCCGCGGCCGGCGTCGGGCTCGTCGGCTCGGAGACCGACTGGGCCCGGCCCGCACGAGTCGTCGCCCCGAACGACGACGCCCGTGCCGTCTACGAGGAGCTCTATCCGCGCTACCCGCAGCTCTACGCGGCAACCGTCGACATCGTCCACCAGCTACAGGAGTAGGAGAGATGAAGGTATCCGGCGTACGCGAGCAGTCCCGTATCATCAACTCGATCCTCCGCGAGCGTCTCGACACGCTGCTGCCGTCGCTCATGCGAGAGACGGGGTTCGACATGTGGCTCGTCGTCTGCAACGAGGACAACCACGACCCCGTCTTCAGGACGCTCACGCCGTGGGAGGTATGGGCGCCGATCCTGCAGATCCTCGTGTTCTTCGACCGCGGCGAGCCGGAGGGGATCGAGCGGCTGAACGTGTCGATCACAGATCTCGGCGACCTGATGACACCGGCCTGGAACCTCGAGTCCGCGGAAGATCAGTGGGCGACGTTGCGGCGTCTCGTCGACGAGCGGGCGCCGAAACGCATCGGCATCGACTCCTCCAATGTGATCTGGGCGGCCGACGGGCTCTCGGCAGCGCTGCGCGATCAACTCGTGTCCGCACTCGGCGACGAGCACTCCTCAGCGCTGGCGTCCGCCGAGGCGCTCTGCGTGCGCTGGCTCGAGACACGGCTTCCGCGCGAGCTCGTCCTCTACGAGCAGGCCTGTGCGATCGCGCACGAGCTGATCGCGACGCGCTTCACCCGGGACGTGATCACGCCCGGCGTGACGACGACGGAGGATCTCCGCTGGTCGTACTGGCAGGCCGCGACCGATCTCGGCCTCCCGGTCTCGTTCCCGCCCTTCTATCGCCTGCATCGCTCGCCGGCCGGCCGGCGGCTCTACGGCGAGACCGACATCGTGCAGCCCGGCGACCTTCTCCACTGCGACGTCGGCGTCCAGTACCTGCGGCTCCTCACCGACCACCAAGAACTGGCCTACGTCCTCGGCCCCGGCGAAACCGAGCCACCCCAAGGGCTGGCCGACGGCGTCCGCGACGCCAATCGGCTCCAGGACGTTCTCGTCGGCTGCTGGGAGGAAAACGCAACCGGCAACGAGATCCTCGAGCGAGCACTGGCGAAGGCGCATGCGGACGGAATCCCCAAGCCCAAGATCTACTCCCACTCGCTGAGCCATTACCTCCACGAGCCGGGCCCGCTGATGGGCCTCCCGTGGGAGCAGGAGAACACCGGCGGCCGCGGAGAGATCCGGATGCGACACGACACCTGCTACACCGTCGAGCTCAGCGTCACACGCAGCGTCCCCGAATGGGACGGCGAGGAAGTGAGATTTGCGCTCGAGCAGGACGCATCGTTCACCCGGGAGGGCGTGACCTTCATCGACGGTCGACAGACGGCGCTCCACACGCTGTGAGGCGAACCTCGGCCAGGCCGCCGCAGGCAACGATCGCGCCGTCGAGTTCGGCCATACCCTCACATGCGCCGCCGACCGGGCATCAGGTCGGTGATGAGCGTTAGCCCGGATGACCGGGCGCTGCGAAGAGCGCACCGTCTAGGTAGCTCCGACCTGGCCGGACGCGCTACGCGCTCGGCCTGACGATGAAAGGAGTAATCGTGGCCACAGTCAAACGTGAGTCGCACCACTATGTCGCTCAGCCTCAAATGAGATGTGTTGGTACTTCTTGAACCGCTGATCGAACGGAATGCCCCGGAAGGCCACGGGAAACATCCGCACCCAAGCGGGCGCCGCCGGGTCAGTTCGGATTCCAGCAACACACACGACTTCTCCGTATTTCTGGCTGATCGCTGGATACGCCTTGACCGGCACCAGCAGCGACTCCGCCAGCTTCTCGGGAAGGTCGCCGCGGTTCGCTACCAATGCAGCGGCGGCAAGTCCGAGCGCCGTGGCGAGAACCGTGACGCTGGCGGCGACGCCGTGTTTCCAGTGGAGCGTGGAGGCACTACGCAGGCACTGGACGGGCACTCGCGCGCGGAGATCGTCGTGACGGTCTAGTCCAAGAGATCGGTCACTGCCGGATGGCGACCGGGGTGCCGACTGGGACAAGCCGCCTGGAACCTCGCTGTCTGGCTATCGAGGAAGCAGTAGCCGGGCGCGCCGAGGCAGCCCCGCACGGTCTTGCCGTCGGGATGGAACGCGCCGAGGATCGGGTGGATGGGCAGCGGCGTGAACTTCGTCGCAACTTTGATCGTGCGCGGGAGCTCGATGGCCGCCGCAGGAACGAGCGCGAACTGCTCCTGAGCCGCGGGCGCCGAGGCGCTCGAGCCTTGACGTAGAAGGCCGACGGCGAAGGCGGCGACAAAAAGACGAAGGCGACAAGCGCGCCCCGGCCCGCTCGAAGCTCAGCTGCAGCGTCACCTGATCGTGAGCGATGAGGACCACGGCACCCGCGTCGTTCTTCTGTCGCGACGTCCCGGTGAGCTCGTACACGAACGCGTCGTCGCGGACAACCGGCCCCGTTACGCGCGCGAGATGATCGCCGACGACCTCCTGGCGCAAAGTCTTGTCGAAGCCCGACGCGAAGTCCTTCGAACCGGCGGACGCGAGCGCCAGCGCAGCCTTCAGGTCGCCCCGACGGATGGCGGCGAGATACGTCCGCGCAACGTCCTGCTTGCTCGTCGCGTGCTGGCCGGTCGACGGGTCTGAGCCGGCCCCGCAGCCCGCGAGCGCGAGGGCAGCCAAGCCAACGGAAGCGGAAGAATCAAACGGCGTACGGCGATCATGGATCGAATGCTAGAAACCGTTCCAAGGCGGCGAGACCAGCCAAGTCTCCCAGGGCCTCGAGGGAACCCAGGCACCAACCAGGCACTGCGCCATTCTTCGTAGTCACTCCAGAAAACGAAAACCCCCGGGCTAGCGGGGGTTTCCGAGGTGGGCGGTACTGGGCTCGAACCAGTGACCCCCAGCTTGTCGAGCTGGTGCTCTCCCAACTGAGCTAACCGCCC
>Ga0265338_10002931_pt1 | contig 24748 bp, 17 predicted proteins | sample 42126metaG_FD_193579 | JGI IMG/M metagenome (GOLD analysis project Ga0265338, IMG submission 193579) | Rhizosphere microbial communities from Carex aquatilis grown in University of Washington, Seatle, WA, United States - 4-21-26 metaG | ecosystem: Host-associated > Plants > Roots > Rhizosphere... | reverse complement strand
CGACGTCACGTTCGACATCCCGGCCAGGTCGATCGTCTCGCTCATCGGCCCCAACGGCGCGGGCAAGACCACCTTCTTCAACATGCTCACCGGGCTGATCCGGCCCACCGAGGGGCGGATACTCCTCGACGGCAAGAACATCACCCGGTCCCGCCCGGATGTGATCACCGCCCGCGGTGTCGCGCGAACCTTCCAGAACATCCGGCTGTTCGGCGCGATGAGCGCGACCGAGAACGTGATGATCGGGCATCACAGCCGGATGAAGGCAGGCATCTTCGGCGCCATCGCCCGGCCGCCGTGGGTGATCAAGGAAGAACGCGCGGTCGTGGAGCGGGCCCGCGAACTGCTCGACTACGTCGGGCTGCGCCGGGCGGACTTCGGCCGCCTGGCCACCCAGCTTCCCTACGGTGACCAGCGGCGGGTGGAGATCGCCCGGGCCCTGGCGAGCGAGCCGCGACTGCTGCTGCTTGACGAGCCCACGGCGGGCATGAACCCGCAGGAGTCGGCGGCCCTGTCCGCGTTCATCCGCCGGATTCGCGACGACCTGAAGCTGACGATCTTGCTGATCGAGCACGACATGAAGGTCGTCATGGGCGTCTCCGAGCGCGTCACCGTGCTCAACTACGGCAGCAAGCTGGCCGAGGGCGCGCCCGCCGATGTCCGCGCCAACCCGGCCGTGATCGAGGCCTACCTCGGGAAGGAAGGGTAATGGCGCTCCTTGAGGTCAGTGACGTGCATGCGCACTACGGGGCGATCGAGGCGCTCAAGGGCATCTCGCTGACCGTCGACGAGGGTGAGGTGGTCACGCTCATCGGCTCCAACGGGGCGGGCAAGTCCACCACGCTGCGTTCCATCTGCGGGCTCACCCCGGCCAGCTCGGGCACTGTCACCTTCGCCGGCCAGGACATCACCCGGATGGGCGCTGACGAGATCGTCACCCACGGCATCGCGTTGTCCCCGGAGGGGCGGCGCTGCTTTGCCCGGATGACCGTACGGGAGAACCTGGACCTCGGCGCGTACCGGCGGCGGGGCCCGGCCATCGCGGCCGACCTGGAGCGCGTCTTCACGCTGTTTCCGCGGCTGAAGGAACGGGAGCGGCAGAAGGCGGGCACGATGTCCGGCGGGGAACAGCAGATGCTCGCCATCGGCCGGGCGATGATGGCCAGCCCGAGGCTGCTGCTGCTCGACGAGCCGTCCCTCGGCATCGCCCCCATCCTGGTGGACCGGATCTACCAGACGATCGAGGAGATCCACACGCTCGGTGTGGCCATTCTGCTGGTGGAGCAGAACGCCAACCGCGCTCTCGACGCGGCCAGCCGCGGCTACGTGCTGGAGACCGGCCGGGTCGTGCTCGCGGACGACACCTCGTCCCTGCAGCGCGATCCGAAGGTACAGGAGGCGTATCTAGGGACATGAACCAGAACAACGGAACCATCGGCGCGGTCGCGCTATACCTGCTGTTCGTCTGGCTCATCTCCGCCGCGGGCAGCGCCTGGCTGACCGAGCGCAAAGGCTACGGCGAGCGCCTGGGCCTGCTGTTCGGCCTGGTCCTGTCCGCGGTCGGCCTCGTCCTTGCGCTGCTGCTGCCCGGCCGGCCGGGCTCGACCTGGCGACGGGAAGGGGCGTTCCCCCGTCGGCGGCGGGTCACCGGGCGCTAGCCCGGTTTAGAAATCTGGGCACAGGCGGACAGCGGCCAAGGGCGGGCCCGAACCCGGCCGCCCAGTCCCGTGGGGCACTTTCTGAACAAACCTTAGCCGGGTGGCCAGGCGGACCGGCGACCGCCGTTTCGTCCGCGCAGCGGGCGGTCAGCCCGGGCGGAAGGCGACGGTGACCGGCCGGGCCGGCCGTGGCTCGTCGGCCGGCCGGGTCAGGTCACGGTCGAAGACCCGGCTCACCGAGTTGCCGGCCAGGTCCTCCAGCACGGGATCGACGACGAGGTGGTGAACCCCGGGGGCCCAGGCCCGGTGGGGCGCGAGGTGCCAGGACCGCTCCCCGGGGCCGATCAGCGCGGTGCCGTCGACCGGCTTGCCGTCCGGCCCGCGGAGCTGAAGGCAGCGGGCGAGCAGGCCGTGATCCAGCGGGCGGCCGAAGGTGACCCGCAGCGGCTCGCGCGTTCCGGCCGGCGGGGCCGCCAGCGCCCAGGCGACGGGATCGACGTGCCGGCGTTCTTCGCCGCCGACCTCGTACCGCCGTTCGGCCGGAAACTTAAGCGGGAGGCCTCGCGCGTCACGGAACCCGTTCCCGACCACCAGCAGGAACGGCTCGCCCGCGCGCAGCGGGTACCCGGCCTGCTGGTGGCCGGGCAGGCCGCGCTTGATGCGGGCGGGATCCAGCAGGACGGTAAGCCTGCGACGGGAACCATCCCACAGCTCGTGCTCGGTCGGCAGCAGGGCGCCGGCGACGATGCTGCCGTCGTCGCGGGTGATCCTTACCTGGCCGGCCGCGTAGCCCTCGCTCATCGGCGCCGAGAACCAGACGTAGAGCCGGAGCAGGTTGACCGGCACCTCGGCCGCCGTCGGAAGGATGCCGGCCACCTCGGTCACGGCCGGCCGTTCGGGCCGGGCGCGAACCAAGACGGCCGCGGGTGCCCCCTCGACCATGACGGTATAGCTCGTGCCGTCAAGGAACGCGAAGCGCGGGACGAAGCACAGGTCGGGCCCGTCCCGTTCCAGCCGCCCGGCCATCGGCGGCCATCCGCCCGCTGCGGCGCCCGTGCCCGTGCCCGGGGACACCGTGCCCGGGAACACCGTGCCCGGGAACACCCGCACGCCCGCCCCGGCGGGCACCCCTGTCAGCCGGATGCACTCGCTGCCGCCGCTGCGCGACCAAGCGGCCCCGGTCACGGCGGCTGCTACAGAGACGCGGTCTTCAGGGAACGCAGGTGCTGGCGTCCCGCGTCGTCGGACTGCAGGGCCAGTACGTAGCTGTCGCCGAGGTTGGCCAGGCGGCGGATGCCCTGCAGGTCCTTGGTCTCCCGGGGCACTCCGACCGGCTGCTGCGGCTCGGTCAGCGGCGACTGGCTGTCGATATCGCGGCAGGCGATCTTCACCAGCCCGTGGGCACTGTTGGCGACGAGCAGGTACTGCTCGCCGTCCTGCACGAACGACACCATGTCGAGCGGCTGGTTCACCGGGCCGAGCTCGGCCACGGTCCGGCCAACGGCCTTCGCGCCGTCCCGGAGGTCGGCCAGCGGGAAGTGCACTACCGGCGTGCAGGTGTAGCTGGCCAGGATGCTCGCGCCGCCGTCATAGGGCACGAACGCGCGGATCGGGGCCGCGGTTTCCCACGCTCCGTGCGAGACGTGGAAGATCTCCAGGCTGCTGCCGCTGATCCCGGCGCTGAAAGGGAACGGGATGCGCCGCAGCTTGGAGGAAAACTCCTCGTTCGACAACCCGGCGACGAGCAGTGTCCCGTCCGCGTAGGCCAGGTCGGTGACGGTCGCGGTGCGGATCGGCTGCCGCACGAGGCGGATCTTGATCGTGGCGAACTGGATTTCCTCCCCCTCGTCGCCGAGCGGAAGCGTGGTGTCCAGCCGCTCGTCGTCCTCGGCGGGGGCGTCACCGATCACCGCCGCGGCGAACGGCACGTCATCAAGCGGCACGTCCTCGATGGCGCCGTCGGCCCGGCTGATCCGCATCAGCACCGGCTGGGCCGCATCGCCCTGTCCGCGCTGAACCGCCAGGTACACGTTGTGCGACAGCGGGTGGACGGCCATGTCCTTGATGCTGATGTCGCCCGGCTCGCAGCCCAGGAACGAGCCGACGCGCGCGTCGACGTCCGCCAGGTCGAACGGCTCGGCCGTGCCCGCGGGGCCGGGATCGGCGACGTCGACCGCGAACACCGTCGCCGCCGCATTGTCGGCGACGAACAAGATCCCAGCAGGCCCGAACGCGATCGGCCCGGCCGACCGGAGCTCCACCCGGCCCTGCTCCAACCCGAACTCACCCATCGCATCTCCTCTTGCCCGGTCGGCCTGCGCGAAACTGCCGTCACCGGCAGACTACTAAACCGTCCATGAAAAGAATCCCGCGAGGCACGGCCAGCACCGGGAACGGGTGGACCCGGGCCGCACAGCCCCAAGGGACACTTCTTTGAACACGCCTTAACCTGGCGGCCGAAGTGCCGCGGGGCCAGGCGTCGCTGCGGGCCGGCCCGTGCGTCTGATGGCATGATATGTCTGGTTGGGGGACGTGGCCCGGCCCCGGTCCGCGCCCGGCACGACGACGACGGGGAACGGATCATGCGGGATGGCCCGGTGCTGTCCGGCGCGGGACTGGCCGGAGAGCCGGCCTCGGCGGCCGGGGCCGAGGCCGGCTGCCTGCCGCCGGAATTGGTGGACTGCCTGCTCGACAGCGCCCTTGAACCGGTGCTCGACGCCGCCGCCGAGCGGGGCAGGCAGGCCGCGAGGCGGAAGAAGAACGCCGGCCAAGCCACCGAAGTCGCGCGGGCCCTGCTGGCGGTGACGGTCTGCGACCCGGCCTGCGGCACGGGCAGCCTCCTGGTCGCGGCGGCGAACCGGATCGCGCGACGGGTCGCGCAGGCCCGCGAGGGGAATCAGTCGCCGGATCCGCTGCGGCGCGCGATGCGCGAGGTGGTGGCCAACTGCGTCTACGGCGTGGACGTAAGCGGCGAGGCGGTGGAGCGGGCGAGGGACCGGCTGCGGGCCGCGGCCGCCGTCCCCGGGATGACGCCGCCTTTCCTGGACGGCCATGTCCGGCCGGGCAACGCGCTGATCGGGGCGAGCCCGGAAATGATCGAGGGCGGCGTCCCCGACGAGGCGTTCCGGCCCGCCGACGGCGACGACCGCGGATACGCCCGCTCCCTGCGCCGCGCCAACGCCAGGCCGGGACCGGGGCAGGCCACCCTGTTCAGCCAGCAGGCCGGCTACTCCCACGCCAACGAGGCCCTGGCGAAGGCCCTGGCGAAGACCGGGCGGCTGCCCGGCGGGGCGCCGGCCGATGACCGCCGCCAGGCGGACGAGTACCGCAAGTGGCGCGCCGGTGCTGCCTTCCGCGCGCAACGCCTGGTCGCCGATGCCTGGTGCGCCGCCTTCGCCTGGGCCAAGACGCCGGACAGGCCGCCCGCGATCGTCAACCGGGTCCTGCTTGACCTGCAGGAACGGGGGGCCGAAGGGATCCTCCCCGAGTCCCTGGCGGAGATCGGCCGGCTGCGCGCCGAGCACCGGTTCTTCCACTGGCACCTGGAGTTCCCTGACGTCTTCCGGGTTCTCGAGGGCGAGACCCGGTGGCGGGGCGGATTCAGCTGCGTGCTGTCCGCCCCGTCAGCGGAGAAGATCGACCGCCACGAGCGGAGCACGGTCTTCCGGTTCGCGGCCGGCTCGGGCGCGTATCCCGAATGCGCGGCCGCCCTGGCCGAGCCCGGCCTGTCGGCGCTGCGGGCGGACCTGCTGTTCGCGGAGCGCGTTACCGCGATCCTCGCGCCGCAGGGCCGCGCGGGCTGCGCCGTCGCCCCCGGGACCGCGGCCGCCCCCGGCGCCAGGCACCTGCTCGGTGGCCTGATGCGGCGCGGCGCGCTGGCGTCCCTCTATGACTTCGCCGGCCCCGGCGCCCGGCCCTGCCTGCTCACCTTGGCCGGCGGCCCGGTGCACGGGAGCGCGGCCCACGGCGGGGCCGCGAGATTCGCGTTCTGGCTGGACAGCCCGGCCGCACTAGGCGGCGACGGCCGGTCGTTCACGCTGACGCCGGACGAGGCCGCCCTCGTCAACCCGAATACCGGCGCGCTGCCGGCCTTCCGCGGCGCCCGGGACGCGGCGCTGGTGGTGGCGATCTACCGCCGGGTGCCGGCCCTCTGCCGGGAAACACGGGGGGACGAGACGCGGGCCGACGGGAATCCGTGGAAGATGCGGCTGGCAACGGCGTTCCCCCGCGCCGCCGCCGACACCGGGCTGCTCCGCGCCGAGCGCGAACTGCGAGACGAGGGCTGGGAGCTGGCCGGGAGCGCCTTCACCCGCGACGGCCAGCGCATGCTCCCGGTCTATGAGCCCCCGATGATAGACCTGTTCGACCACGAGGTCGCGAAGCCAAGGTACTGGATCGCCGAGCACGGCCCGGTCGCCGTTCAGCGTAAAGGCGAGGCCGCCGAGCGTCTCGGCGTAGTGGACCGCCTGGCGGAACTCGGCTGGAACTGGAAATGGCTGTGCGCCTGGCGCGCGCCCGTGCACGACCGGGCCGCCGTCGCGGTGATCCTGCCGCGCGCGGCCGCGGCCGGCTCCCTGCCCTTGATGCTGCCGCGCGTCGTCCCGCCGTTCGCCGCGGCCCTGATCGCCGCGCAGAGCTCGCTGGTCTTCGAATACGTCGCCCGGCAGAAGATCGACGCCCCCGTTATGCGGGCTGTGAACTGGAAGCAGCTTCCGGTGCCGACCCCCGACATGCTGGAGCCGCACCTGCCGTTCATCGTCCCCCGGGTGCTTGAGCTGGTGTACACCTCGTCCGACCTGGGCCCGTTCTCCCGGGACCTGGACGATGCGGGGGAACCGTTCGCCTGGGACCCTGACCGCCGGGCCCACCTGCGAGCGGAACTGGACGCGCTGTTCTTCTCCGTGTACGGGATCGAGCGCCGCGACGACGTGGAGTACATCATCGAGTCGCTCCAGGCAACTGGTGCCGACGGCCTCGACCGGGGCGAAAGCCAGGGCGGCGACAGCCGGCCCGCCAGGGAACTGGTCCTGGCCGCATACGACCGGATGACCGAAGCCCGCGCCGCTGGAACCGAGTACGAGACCCGGATCTTCCCGCCCCCCGGCCACGGGCCCCGGCGGCGGCCCTAGATTGTTCTGGTGAACGCTGTACTGACGGCTAAGGGGCTGTCCGCGGGGCACGCGGACCGGGTCATCTTCTCCGGGGCCGACCTCGTGGTCTCGCCGGGCAAGGTAATCGGACTGGTCGGTGCCAACGGGGCCGGGAAGTCCACGCTGCTGCGGATGCTGGCCGGGCTGGACAACGCCGTGCTTATCGACCCGGGGCTCGGTGCCGGGTCGGTGTCGCTGAACCCGGCGACGGCGACCGTCGGGTACCTGCCGCAGGAACCGGAGCGGCGGGCGGGCGAGAGCGTGCTCGCGTTCATCGGGCGGCGGACCGGGGTCGTGGGCGCTGCCGCCGAACTCGACGCGGCCACGGCCGCGCTTGAGAAAGGGGCGGCGGGGGCGGACGACGCGTACGCGGAGGCGTTCGACCGGTGGATGAACCTGGGCGGGGCGGACCTGGAGGAGCGAACCGCGAAGGTCGCCGCCTCGCTCGGGCTCGGGGTGCGGCTAGCGGCGCCGATGACCTCGCTGTCCGGCGGGCAGGCGGCGCGGGCCAACCTCGCGTCGCTGCTGTTGTCGCGGTACGACATCTTCCTGCTCGACGAGCCGACCAACGACCTGGACATCGAAGGGCTCGCCACCCTGGAAGACTTCGTACGGAAGCTGCGGGCCGGGACGGTGCTCGTCAGCCACGACCGGGCCTTCCTGGAGCGGACGGTGGACCAGGTGCTCGAACTCGACCTGGCGCAGCAGTCGGTCCGCCTGTACAGCGGCGGGTACCTCGCGTACCTGGAGGAGCGGGCGATCGCCCAGCGGCACGCGCGGGACGGCTACGAGAAGTACGCCGACCAGAAGGCGGCCCTGACCGACCGGATGCGGACGCAGAGCAGCTGGGCGGACCGGGGCGTGCGGCAGGCGCGGGCCAAGGCGCCGGATAAGGACAAGCACCGGCTTTCGGCGCAGGTCAACCGGACGGAGAAGCTGGCCAGCAAGATCAAGATCACCGAGCGGATGCTGGAGCGGCTGGATGCCGTGGACGAGCCGCGCAAGGAATGGGAACTGCGGATGACGATCGCGGCGGCGCCGCGCTCGGGAACCGTCGCCGCGACGTTGCGTAACGCGGTCGTGTCGTTCGACGGCTTCACCCTCGGGCCGGTGACCCTGCAGGTGGGCTGGGCGGACCGGGTGGCCGTGACCGGGCCGAACGGAGCGGGCAAGTCAACGCTGATCGGCGCGCTGCTCGGGCGGGTGCCGCTCTCGTCCGGTTCCGCGTCACTCGGCGCCGGGATCCGCGTGGGCGAGGTGGACCAGGCGCGGTCGCTGTTCGACGGTCCCGTGCCGCTGCTGCAGGCGTTCGCCGCGCAGGTACCCGACCAGGCCCCCGAGGACACCCGGACGCTGCTGGCCAAGTTCGGCCTGAAGGGGGACCACGTGCTCCGTCCAGCCTCGTCGCTGTCACCAGGGGAGCGGACCCGGGCCGCGCTGGCGCTGCTGCAGGCCCGCGGGGTCAACCTGCTCGTGCTCGACGAGCCGACCAACCACCTCGACCTGCCCGCGATCGAGCAACTGGAGTCGGCGCTTGACGCCTACCCCGGGACGTTCCTCCTGGTGACGCACGACCGCAGGATGCTGGAGTCGGTGTCCGTCACGCGCCGCCTGGTGGTGTCAGACGGCCAGGTCGCCGAGGTTGACGTCGCCTGAAGTTCTGATGGTCTGGCCGCTCATAACTGTGTCATCTGTAGAAGCGGGCCGTCCTGATCTGCGGCTGGCCGCATTGTCATCTGCGTGCACGCGAGCTTTCTTGCCAGACCGCGGATTGGCCTCATGATCGGGACCCGCTATCGCGCTTCCAGAGCTTAGAATCGAATAGTATAACCTAGTAGCAAGCATTCTCGGCCGGCCGAATATGGCTTTACAGGCTGCTCTTGCCAGCGCTGCGAGCGCTGTGAGAAGGTCACATCGTCAGTGCGAAGGCTGAAAGAAATTCGTCGTCCACGTTGGTCGCGCGCATTTGGCTTGGTCTGGGCGCGAGAGCCGTGCCGCCGTGCCGCCGTTCCTCCGCTGACGTGTCGGCCGCGCCCTTCCGGCGGGACGAGATTGACAGGCAGGGGAGAGGACCGCCGTCATGGCTGACCTGAAGAACTCTCAACGCATCAGCTACAAGGCCACGTACAACCAGATCAGCGGGAAGCCGGTGCTGGATCCGGGCGGCGGGAAGAGTGGCAGTCAGGGCGGGGCGCCGCTCCTGCGCGCGGTCGAGAAGACCGCGTTCGTCCAGTCGCTGAGGATTGTCCCGGCGGAACTGTCGCCGCTCGGAGGTCGGCTGCGCGGACGCGGAGATGACCAGGCGGCCGGGTCGGGCGAGTACAGTCAGGCGCTCGCCGCGATCGAGGCACTCGTGAACGACACTAGCGCGTCGTCCACGCTCAACAACGCCCACCTGTTCGAGCAGGTCGATCCTTCGGCGCTGGTCGGCGTCGCGCACGCACTGCTCGACCACCGCGACACGATCGGTGCGGCGATCGACGACTCGGTCGCCCGGATCCTCACGGCGTACCGCGTGTCCCTTACCGCTGCCCCTCCTGCCACCGGGCAGTCGGATGCGGGCGGCGGGCGCCAGGTGCCGGCCGGGCGCGCGACAATCACGCCGAGCGGCATCCCAGTCATCGCTGAGGTCGCCCTGGTCGAGGCGGAGCCTTCGGCCGACGCGTCACGCGCGATCCAGGGGCACTCCGCACACGTGGCGATCGACGACTCGAAGGGCGGCCCCCCGGGCCTGACGGCAGCTCTCGCCGCCACCTCAGTTGCTGGCCCCACCTCGTCCAATACGTCCGCTCTGGCATGGGCCGAACGAAATCAGCCAGAGCTGTTCGCTGAGCTGACCGCACATCTGACGCCGTACCTCGGGATGTCGGCCGAGCAGAGAACGGCACTCGGCGCCGCGCAGGCGCTCACGGAGTTCCTGTCGGCGCGCTACCCAGCCACTTTCGACCGCGCCGCTGTACACGGCGCGGTCGCGGGATTCCAGTCGCGCATGACGATCGAGCCGATTGGCAACTTGCATCTCGAGCGCATCGAGATGTACCCGGCGGGTGTCGAGCGAGGTGAGCTCGTCCATTCCATCCCGCTTGCCCCGGGCGAGACGGTCAACATCAGTCACAAGGAATGGTCGGTCTCCGAGAAGGAATTCGAGGACATCGTCACTGACTACTTCGAGGGCTACAGCGAAGAGGGCGTCGCTGAGAAGACCGACATCGCGATGTCGAACGACTCGCAGACGCAGCACAGCAGCGCGCTGAACCTCGGGGCCTCCCTCTCGGCCAGCTACTCGTCGGTGACGCTGACCACGAGCTTCGGCTACAACGCTGCATCCAACGAGACGCAGTCGAAGAAGGACAGCCGAAACCACAGCATGGCGATCACGAAGAAGGCGTCCGCCCGGACGAAGAAGGATCACAAGGTCACCTTCAAGGTGACCTCGGTCGCCGGCAGCGAGGACCAGACCGTCCGCATCATCTCGAACCCGAGCGACACCGACGCGATGCGCATCGACTACTTCCAGCTCGCGCGCCGCTGGAAGCTGGACCTCCTGCGGTACGGGCTTCGCATGACGTACGACATCGTAATCCCGAACCCCGGCTCGGGGATCGTCAAGCTCGTTGCGGACGTCAAGGCGCTCGACGCGATTATCAACACGCCGTTCACATTCGCGCTGCCGCTCTCGGCGATCACCTACAACTCGCTCGCCGCCGACCCGAACGCGATCTCCAACTACGACCAGCTCGCCGCCGACTACGGCGCTGTCGTCACGCCGCCGCCGGAGGCACGCAAGTGGGTGAATGTCCACAAGGAGACGGCGACGGAGACCGACCACTACGATTACGTCCACTTCGACTCGGTTGATTTCGACATCGACGACAGCTACTACATCTACGAGTACCAGCTTGAGTGGAGTTACGAAAACGACGTCGGTGACACCCGCTCGTACTTCCAGACGCTCGACGGCAATTCGATCGATGTCGGCCTGTCGGGGCTGATCGGCAAGTCGGGCCACCTGTCGCTCGACTTCAAGTACCAGTACGTCTACAGCTACGCGATCAACATCACCTTCAGCTGCCGCCCGAAGGTGCAAGTGCTGCTCGACTGGCGACTTCAGGTATGGAACCAGATCCGGCAGGCCGCCGAGGAACAGTACGCGAAGAGCATCCAGAACTACCAGGATCAGCGCGCGAAGGCGCTCCAGGACATCGCAGACTTCGACGCCCTCACGCTTCGGCGAATGGAGCAGGAGGAGATCATGAAGGGGGTCCTGCGCTGGCTGCTCGGGCCGCACTTCTACCTGGTGCCATTCAACATTTCGAGCCTGTTCGGGCCAGACACGAACGACCCGGACGTCACCGACGCGCTTGATCCGAACCGCCTCACGGACGCCGAATGGCTCGACGTGATAGAGCACGGCGAGTTCATCAAGTACATCCACAACGCGATCGAGTGGGAGAACGTCCTCTACTTCACCTATCCGTACTTCTGGGACGACAACGCGCTCTGGAGCTTCAAGAAGTTCCTCTTCCACCCGGACGCGACCCACCGCACATTCCTTCGATCGGGCGCTGCCCGCGTCGTCCTCACGATTCGCCCGGGGTTCGAGGCCAGCTTCACGAGCCTGATCGAGTCGGGCTCGTTCGGCACCCTGCCGGGAACACACCCCTACGTTACGATCGCGCAGGAGATCCAGGACTTCGCGAACACGAACTATCCCGGGTTCCCGCCCGCGAACCCAGAGCAGAGCGCGCGTCCGTTGCTGTACCTCGAGCAGCGGCGGGCCTGGAAGGAAATGCAGTTCATCGTCCAGCTGCTGAACGCGGCCAAGGCCGCGACCGGCGCTTTCCCGCCGCACGACGCCGGTGACCACGTCCCGGCCACCGCACTCGCGCCGTACCTGAACGGGCTAATCGTCGTCAATGGCCAGAACTACAACGGCGTCAACGACTACAACACCCAGGCGAACAACCAGCAGCTGGCCCTCGACCCGACGACGCCCCAGGAAGCGCTCCTGCCGACCTACGCGAACGTGCCGGTCAGCGACACGGCGTGGGGTCACCCCTACTTCTACAAGTGCCCGGGCAGCACCGGGGACTACGACCTCATCTCCTACGGGGCGAACGGCCAGCCGGGAGGCGAGGACAAGGACGCAGACATCTCCGCCAACGCGGAGGCGTCGCTGATCTCGACCTGGTTCGAGTACACACCGCTGAACGCGCTGGACATCGGCATCACGCAGAACGCGCCGAACGTCGTGCCGCCGCAGCCGAGCACGGAGATCGCGTAGGCGGTGCCATGATTCTGACAGTCGACCAGCTGAAACGGATCGCCGACTCCGGCGGCGGGCTCGTCCTTGACGCCTCCCTGTTCACCTTCACCCAGGTCAAGGGCATCGTCGAGGCAGCTGCGAACAACGGCTCGGCCACGCTGACGCTCCGCAACGTCGCGAACCTCACCGCTGCGCAGCTGATCGAGCTTTCGGCCGCCGCTCCAGGGCTGGTCACGTTCGATCTGAACGACTAGGCGAAGCCTTTGTCGAAACCCAAGCCCAAGGACTACTTCCTCCCGCCGCACGTCGACTCCGATCCGGGCCTCGTACTTGCGCCGGTGCGCGACGGTCGCGCGCTCCAGACGATTGTCGACGGAGAGGCGATCTTCGCGGCGCTTGAGGAGGCGGTTGCCGCGGCGACCAAGAGCGTCCTGATCGCCTTCTGGTCGCTCGATCTGGGCTTGCCCCTGTTCTCGAAGGCTGCGCTCAAGGGCGGCGGCAAGAACTGGCTGGACCTGCTCGTCTCCGTGGCGAAACGCGGCGTCCTTATCCGCGTGCTGATCAACGACTTCGATCCGTTCTTCTTCGGGGGCGGGGAGGCACACTTCAACGCATGGCTCAACTACCGCGTGGTCGCCGACATCGCAAGAAAGGGAAAACTATCCAACCTGCAGGTGGTGTGCGCGCGTCACGGCGCGCAGATCCCGGCCTCAAGCGTGGACCTGGTTCCCGGCGTCCGTCTGGTCTACCCCTCTGTCGCCGCTGCGCTGAACAGCATGGACTTGAAGCCTCGGGCTCTGCATTTCGCCAACAGCCCGGGTCTCTGGGAAGTGCTCGACTGGGCCAAGGACCGCACCGTCGTCGTGAGGGACAAGGACAAAGTCTTCCCGATCTTCCCGGCCACGCATCATCAGAAGATCGTCCTGGTCGATGGCCGGGTCGCCTTCACCGGCGGCGTCAACCTGATCCCGCGGAACCGGGACTCACGCCTTCACACCCTGCTCGACAAGGAGGAGAATCCGCTGGCCTGGCACGACGCGTTTCTCCGAGTCGAGGGCGAGCCGGTCGGCGACATTCGCGACAACTTCATCGGGCGCTGGAACGAGGAGCGCAAGGCCTGCGAGACATTCCTCGCGACCGCGAACGCTGCGATCACGGCGGTCCAGATGCCGATCGCGGCGACCGACGAACTGGACGCGAAGCGGCTTCCGCTCGCAGCCGCCGACCAGGCGAAGCCCGCCTTTCCATGTCAAGTACACCGCACGGTCTCACGGCCGCCAAGCAACTGGCGAGGCGTCCCCGTCCTGCTCCGGCAGGATGTGCTCGACGGCTACCTCTTGGCGATCGGAATGGCCGAGGAGTTCATCTACATCGAGAACCAATACTTCCGCGAGACGGCGATCGCGGATGCGATCATCGCCCGCCACGGCAAGCAGCGTGACCTCCGGACCCTGATCGTGCTTCCCGACGTCGCCGAGGAACTCCTGCAAGGGCGCGGCGACCCGGTTACCAACCTCGGCGCCTACCTCCAGCACGGGGCGATCGAGAAGATGCAGAAGGCGATCGGAACCAGCCTCGGGTTCTTTACCATGAAGCGGCCGACGGACGCGAAGCTCGTCTACGTGCACACCAAGGTGCTCATCGTCGACGACGTCTACGGGAACCTGGGGAGCGCGAACGTGAACCCGCGGAGCTTCCGCACGGACACCGAGTTGAACCTTGCCTGGCACGACCCTGTCACCGTCCGTAATTTTCGGACGGATCTCTGGAAGGAGCAGCTCGGATCGCCGTCGGGTATGCCGAGTTGGCGGCCGACCGAGTACGTCAAGCAATGGTCGGCGATCGCGGCGCAGAACGTGCGCGCGTCGGCGAAGAGGCGGAAGGGGTACGTCTTTCCGTTCGACAACCGTGCGAAAGGCACCCCGAACCCCCTTATACCCGACGAGTTCACGTGAGCTGACTGCCGGAACGGACTCGGAGAGGGTCGCCACCGGCGCACTCCGGATCGACGGCACCAGCTCCGCTCGGGTTAGGTCTGAGCGGTGAGGACGACCGGCCCGCCGTCGGTGATGGCAACGGTGTGCTCGACGTGGGCGGCGCGGCTGCCTACCTGGATACCGCGGTCCGGCGATAGTGGCCGGGAGCCTGGCCGTAGTGGCGCTTGAACGCCTTGGCGAACGCGAACTCGGAGGTGTAGCCGACCTGGCGGGCAACCACGGCCAGGGGGACGTCCTGCTGGCGCAGGATCCGGGCCGCGGTGGTCATCCGCCACCGGGCAACGTATGTCAGGGGCGGTTCCCCGGTCAGCGCGGTAAACCGGCGGGTGAACGTGGCCTGGGTCAGGCCGGCCTCGGCGGCCAGTTGCCGCACCGTCCACGGGCGGGCCGGGTCGCGGTGGATGCCGCCGAGGCTTAGCCCGATGGCCGGGTCTGCCAGCGCCCGGCTCCACCCGGTCGGGTGAGCCTCCAGCCAGGCGCGCAGGATGTAGATCAGGAGAGCGTCGACCAGCGAGGAGACGATGGCCTCCGCGCCCGGCGCCTGCTGCTCGACCTCGGCGCCGAGCAGGTCGACCGCGGCGTGCAGCCCCGTTCGGCGCCGGCCGGGCAGGTACACCCGGTCGGGCAGCGTGGCCAGCAGCGGGTGCGGCACGAGCGGGTCGAGGCGGTAGGCGCCGGAGAGCAGTACGGTGCCCGCCCCGGGGTCGGACCCCGCCCCGGTCAGGTGCTGGTGGCCGAGCAGCGAGCCGGGATGCCCGGAGTCCCTGATCCGGAACGTGACGGCGGGGGTGGACGGCTGGTCGGCCAGCGTGTGCTCGTTGCCGCTGGCCATCAGCACCACGTCACCAGCCCGCAATGCCGTCGGCTCCTCGGCGGCGCCCATCAGCCAGCAGGCGCCCTGCACCACGACGTGGAACCCAAAGCCCTGGTTGTCCCCGAATCGCAGACCCCAGGGCGGACGGGCCTCGGTCCGGGCGCACAGGGTCGGCCCGGTCTTCAGGGCTGCGAGCACGTCTGTCAGCACGTCCATGGGCTGACCATAGCTCAACCGCGCCCTGAGTGAGTGGATCGGACATTAATTCGCCATAGTTAGCCATTGGATAGCGCAGGATCCGCTCCTACCGTAGAGACCACGAGAGAGCGGAGATCCACATGACTGCACTGGTGATAGGCGCAACCGGCAAGACCGGGCGCCGGGTAGTTGAGGCCCTGCGGGCACGTGACTTCGACGTGCGGGCGGCCGGCCAGGCCGGGGTGATTTACCTGGTCGGTCCGGGCAAGCTTGCCCGTCCCGGCCTGCTCGTCGAGGCCTTCCTGGCCCGCCTGCCCGGGGTGAGCCGGGTCGTGGCCCTCTCCGACATCGAAGCGGCGACTGTCGACGACGACACATGGCCGAACCGGGAGATCGAGCGAGCGGTACAGCGCTCGGGCAAGGAATGGACCGTCCTGCGGTCCAACTGGTTCCACCAGAATTTCACCGAGGTCCCGCTGTTCACCGCCGCCATGCACGCTCGCGGCGAGATCGTGGCGCCGGTGGGGGAGGGCCGGGTCAGCTTCATCGACGCGGCCGACGTCGCCGAGGCCGCTGCCGTCACGATGACCACTGACGGTCACGACGGTCAGGCCTACCTGCTGACCGGGCCGCAGGCCCTCACCTTCGGCCAGGTCGCGGCGGCCTTGACCAAGGCCGGCCGCAGTGTTCGCCACGTTGACGTCGCCCCTGGGGACATGACCGCGTCGCTCACCGCAATGGGCCTGCCCGCCCCGGTGGTCGAGCTTTTCCGGTTCCTGTTCCGCCAGATCCGCGACGACCGCAATAGCGAGGTCACCGACACGGTCGAGAAGCTGACCGGCCGCCCTGCCCGTTCCCTCGCCGCCTTCCTGGCGGCCAGCCTGAAAGAGGACGCATGACCGTACGCACCCCCGGCGCCGCCGGCGTGAGCGCACCCCAGCCGGTCCGGACTGAGCGGAGCCCCAAGCGGGTCCGGGTCTACCTGGGCGGGCACGTGATAGCCGACACCCTTCGCGCACTGCTGGTCTGGGAGATCCGCGGCTACCCGACCTTCTACTTTCCCGCCGCCGACGTCGACCACGGTCTGCTCGTCCCCGACGGCGAGGCCGCCCGCGCACCTAGCCGCGGCGCCCGGGCCTTCTCGGTCAGGGCGGGCAGCGCTGTCGCCCCGGGCGCCGCCCGGGTCTACGACGACACCGCCGCTGACGAGCTGCGCAACCACGTCCGCTTCGAGTGGGACGCCATGGACGCCTGGTTCGAAGAGGACGAGGAGGTCTACACGCACGCCCGCGACCCCCACACCCGGATCGATGTGCTGGCCACCTCCCGGTGTGCCCGCGTCGAGCTCGGCGGGGTCGTCCTGGCCGACTCCGTCAGCCCCCGGCTGCTGTTCGAGACGGGCCTGCCGCCACGCTGCTACCTGCCCGCGCCCCATGTCCGGATGGACCTGCTCGTGCCGAGCGACACGGTCAGTCACTGTCCATACAAGGGCACCGCCCGCTACTGGTCGGCCCGGATCGGCGACCGGCTCCAGCCCGACATCGCCTGGTCCTACCCCGCGCCCCTGCCGGAGAGCCAGAAGGTCGCCGGCCTGGTCGCCTTCTGGAAGGCCGACATCACCATCGACGGCATGCCCATGGCTTGAGTCGCTGTCCGTGCTGACTCGCCGTCGGCCGGGATGTGAACCTCACTGGTACGCCATGCCCGCCTACCGGATGATCCCGGCGCCCGTCCCCGGCCGGACCCGCTGGCGGTAGGAAAGCGGCGTCTGGCCGGTACAGCGGCGGAACGCCCGGGCGAACCCGCTCAGGCTGCCGAACCCGACGGCGGTGGCGACCGCGAGCACGCTCGGCTCCGGTGCGGACAGCAGCGCCATCGCCTGCAGCAGCCGGGCCTGCTTCAGGTACTGGCTCCAGGTGAGGGACGTCTCGGCCAGGAAGGCGCGGCGCAGGGTCCGCTCAGAGGTGCTCACGGCGGCGCAGGCGGCGCTGATGGTTACCGTTCCGAGGTGGTCCAGGGTGTAGCGCATGGCGGCAGCGACCAGCGGGTGCCGCGAGGTCGGCAGGGCAAGCGGCAGCTCCTCGTCCAGCGACTCGGCGATGAGCTGGCCCAGGGTGGCGAAGAACCGGCTGGAGACCGGGTCGGGGGCTGGGCGGCCGATCGGCCAGCGGCGGGCGTAGAGCACCATCTCGCGGATGACCGGGGCGACGCCGACGACCCGCACCCGGTCCCCGGCCTCGATGGCCGGCCCCGGGTCGAAGAACACCGACGCGGCCCTGACCCGGGTCAGGGTGGTGCAGTGCTCCACCCCGGCCGGGATCCAGACCGCCTGCTGCGGTGGCAGGAAGTGGACGGCGGTGGCCGTCTCGACCTGGGCCACGCCCTGGAACGCGTACTGGAGCTGGTGCAGGTCGTGTGAGTGCCAGCCGGTCAGCGGCTTGTCGCCGGCGTCCAAGAAGTAGCTCCCGGCCAGCACCGGTGAGCCCCGGCGCATGTCCTGGTGGCCGAGGTTGACCGCTTCGGTCGCTTTTCTGTCCTCACCGGCCGAGACAGCCACGCCGCCGATCGTACACCGTTGCCTCTATGAATAAGCGGCACCTGGAGACGCTGTCCAGCCCGCGGTGGGCCGAGCTGCTTGAGCGGGACCTGCTGCCCTGGGTTGACTCCGTAGCCGACCTGGGCGATGACGTGCTCGAGGTCGGCCCCGGGCCCGGGCTGACGACCGACCTGTTGCGGCGGCTGGCGGCGCGGGTCACCGCGGTGGAGGTGGACGCCGACCTCGCCGGCCAACTGGCTGAGCGGCTGGCGGGCAGCAACGTGACGGTGGTGCACGGCAGCGCGGCCCAAACCGGCTTCGCGGCCGGCCGGTTCACCGCCGCCGCCAGCTTCGGGGTGCTGCACCACGCGGCGTCCGGGCAGGAGCAGGACGAGATCTTCCGTGAGGCCTTCCGGGTGCTGCGGCCCGGCGCCGCCCTGGTGGCGTCGGACGGCTACGACAACGAGCGCACCCGGCAGGCCCACGTGGGCGACCAGTTCATCCCGCTCGACCCCGAGCGGCTGCCGCAGCGGCTGATGGCGGCGGGGTTCACCGACGTGGTCATCAGCCGGGGCGAGTACGACTTCCGGTTCTGCGCCCGCAAGCCGGGGCCGGCCCGGTAGCGACCCGGCCGGCGGCGCACAGCGGACCGGAACGTGCTCGACCGCACCCATCTTCTTCTACAATTGTGTAGAAGAGTGGCGGCGAGGTGGGAGGGTACCCCTGGTGCTGATGCGTTCAGCTGGGCGTTCCCCCTGCCCGCCTGTCGCCGCCGCGGCCCAGCCCGGCACCGTGCTTCCCGGCACCGTGCTTCCCGGCACCGCGGGGCCCGCCCCGTCCCGCCCCCGCCCGTCGAGGAGTCCACCGAACGGTGGCGGGCTGCGCCCGGTCGAGATCGCCGACGCCGGGGTGTTCGCGGCGCTCGCGGTGGTCGTCGTCTCGGTCGGCACCTTCCTGCCCCACCTGGGCGTGCTCCAGCTGCTCGCGGCGGTGCCGTTCGGCATCGTCGGGCTGCGGAACCGGGTCCGCGCGGTGGTCGGCGCCGCCGTCGCCGCGGCGTTTGTCGCGTTCCTGGTGGCCGGCCTGTTCGCCGCCGTCGTGATCGCCGGGTGTGCCCTGCTCGGCGGGCTGTGCGGGGTTATCCGCCGCCGCGGCCGCGGCTACGGCACCGTCGCCCTGGCCGCGGCGGTGGTCGGGCCGGCCACGGCGGCCGCCGTGATCGGGCTGCTGCTGCTGTTCGCCCGGGCGCGCGACCTCGCGTTCGGTTCGCTCCGCGCCAGCGTCGCGGGCCTGGTCCGGCTGGCCGGTTCGGCCGGGCTGCCCGGGTCGGCCAGCCACGCCGTGCTCAGCGTCACCGACACGCTACTCGGCTCCTGGCAGATCGTGGTCGCCGTGCTGGCCTGCGTGGCCGTCCCGGCCTGGATGCTGCTCACCAACGCGCTGGTGGTGCTGGTTGCCCGCCGGGTGGAACGGCTGGCGCACACCGACCCGCTCGACCACGCCGCCCGCGCCGACGCCGCCCGCGCCGACGCCGCCCGCACCGACGCCGCCCGCACCGACGCCGCCCGCACCGCCGAACCTCGCCACCAGGCGATCGGCCAGGGAGCCGGCCGGGGAGCCGGCCAGCCGCCCGGGCCGGTGCCGCTGCGGTTCGTCGGCGTCGGCTTCGGCTACCCGGGGGCCGGGGGCGACGCGCTGGCGGGCGTCGACCTGACGGTGGCGCCGGGGGAGTTCGTCGCCGTGGTCGGCCCCAACGGAGCGGGGAAGTCCACCCTGGTGTCACTGCTGGCCGGGGCCGAGCCCGCGCGCGGCCGGGTCGACCGCCCCGGCCGGGTTGGGCTCGGGCGGCCCGGCGGCACCGCGATCGTCGGGCAGCGGGCTGAGACGCAGGTGATCGGCAGCACCGTCGGCGAGGACCTGCGCTGGGGGCTGCCGCCCGGTTACCCGGTGGACGTCGAGGGGCTGCTCGGCTGGGTCGGCCTCGGCGGCCTGACCGCCGCCAGCACCGAGTCGCTGTCCGGCGGGCAGCTGCAGCGCCTGGCGATCGCCACCGCGATGGCCCGGCGACCCGCCCTGCTGATCTCCGACGAGTCGACGTCAATGCTCGACGCGGGCGGCCGGGCCGAGGTGCTTGAGCTGCTCGCCGGGCTCCCGGCGCGGACCGGCACGGCCGTGGTGCACGTCACCCACGACCCGGCCGAGGCGGCCCGCGCCGACCGGGTGATCGGCCTCGCGGCCGGCCGGATAGTCGATCCCGCGGCGGCGGGGCACGCCACCGACCCAGTCGCCGACCCAGTCGCCGCCCCAGTCGCAGGCCCGCTGCCGGCGCCCGCGCAGCCGCCAGCGCCCGCGCAGATAGCAGCGCCCGCGCAGTCGACAACACCAGCCCCGGTCATCCAGGTGCGCGGGGCCGGGCACCGCTACCACGACGGCACCCCCTGGGAGGTCACCGCGCTGCGCTCGGTCGACCTCGACGTCTACCCGGGCGAAGGACTGCTGATCACCGGCGGGAACGGGTCGGGCAAGTCCACCCTCGCCTGGATACTGGCCGGGCTGCTGCGGCCCACCGAGGGCAGCGTCACCATCGACGGCGTGCCCGCCTATGAGTCGGTCGGCGCGGTGGCCCTGTCGTTCCAGCACGCCCGGCTGCAGCTGCAGCGGCCCACGGTGGCGCATGACATCCTGGCCGCGGCGGGCCCGCGCGGGCCCGCCGAGCCGGACCAGGCCGAGGTGTTCGTGCGGGCGGCCCTGCACCGGGTGGGCCTGCCGGCCGAGCTGGCCGACCGCGGCATCGACGCGCTCAGCGGCGGCCAGATGCGCCGGGTCGCGATCGCCGGCCTGCTGGCATCCCGGCCGCGGCTGCTGATCCTGGACGAGCCGCTGGCCGGGCTCGATCGCGCGAGCCGCCGCGGCCTGCTTGAGTTGCTTGGCCGGATGCGCCGCGACGAGGGCCTGACGCTGGTCGTCATCTCGCATGACCTCGAGGACATGGGGCTCGCCTGCACCCGGTCGGTCGAGGTGGCCGACGGGACGGCCCGGCTGCCCGGCCGCCCGCCCGAGGCCGCGCCGCCCGAGGCCGTGCCGCCCGAGGCCGCCCGGCCGACTCGCCGCCGACGGGGCGGCCTGGTGCTGCGCGCGGTGCCCGGCAGCTCACCCCTGCACCGGGTCGGCGCCCCCGCCAAGCTGCTGGCCCTGGCGGCCGCCACCATCACGTCGCTGCTGCTCCCCGGGTGGCCCGCGGTCGGCCTGCTGACCGCGCTGCTGGTGGGGGGCGTAATCGCCGCACGGCTGCCGGCCACGGTGCTGCCGCGGGTCTCGTGGTGGGTGGTGGTCATCCTGGCACTCGGCGCGGTGACCGCCGCGGCCGGCCAAGGCCTTGTCCTGTACGCGCAGTCCCTCCTGCTCACGGCCCTCTTCCTGGCGCTCTCGCTGCTGGTCGTGTGGACCACCCGGGTGGAGGAGCTGCCGGCCGCGTTCACCCGCCTGGCCCGGCCGCTGCGAGTGGTCAGGGCGCCGGTCGACGAGTGGGCCCACGCCGTCACCTTCACCGTGCGCACGCTGCCGTTGCTGAGCGACGAGTTCCGCGTCCTGGTGGCGGGCCGGCGGCTGCGGGCGGCCCGGCCCGCGGCCGGCCAGCCGGCGCGGCTCACCGCCGGTGTCAGGGAAACACTCGACCTCATGGTCGCGATCGTCGCCTCGGCCGCCCGCCGGGCATCCGACCTCGGCCGCGCCGCCACCCAGCGCGGCGGCATGCCCGCTGGGTAGCAACTTGGCGGCATCAAGAACGTGGACAGCAGACTCGCCGTGTCACCGGCAGGATGGACGGCATGACCCCTAAGCCCACGGCCCCGGTGGCGCACGAAACCATCGGCCGCCCCCTCGGCTGATCGGCCCGGTCCCGCCTGTTTGGGTGGGCCCCCAGCGGCTAAGCATGAGTGAATGAACCGCAGGTGGCTGTTCGCTGACCAGCTCGGACCGCATTTCCTCGACCAGGCGGACCAGCCGGTGCTGCTGGTCGAGTCGCGCCGGGCGTTCGCCCGGCGCCCGGTGCACCGCCGCCGGGCTCACCTGGTCCTGTCGGCGCTGCGGCACCGCGCGGCCGAGCTCGGCGACCAGGCCCTGCTCGTCCAGGCGGACACCTACCGGGAGGGGCGGGCCAAGGCCGGCGGCGAGCTGACGGTCTGTGCCCCCACCTCCTGGGCGGCCCGGCGGCTGGCCGAGGCGCTGCCCGGCGTCACCGTGCTGCCCGCGCGCGGGTTCGGCACCGGCGAGCAGGAGTTCGCCGACTGGGCCGCGGGCCGTGGCCGGCGCCGGCTGGTGCTTGAAGACTTCTACCGGGATGCCCGCCAGCGGCTCGGAATCCTGATGGACGGGCCGGAGAATGAACGGGGGCCGGCCGGCGGACGGTGGAACTTCGACGCCGACAACCGCGAGCCGCCGCCCGCGGACGGGCTGCGGCTGAAATCACGCCCGGCGGTGACCGAAGACGAAGTCGACGCTCACGTCCGCCGGGACCTGGACGCCTGGCAGCGCTCCGGCGACGTCCGGCTGACCGGGGAAGACGGTCCCCGCGAGTTCCCCGTCACCCGGGCCGAGGCGCTCGCCGCGCTGCGTGCGTTCGTCCGGGACCGGCTGCCCGCCTTCGGGCCGCAGCAGGACGCGATGCTGGCGGCCGACCCGGAGATGGCCCACAGCCTGCTGTCCCCGGCCCTCAACCTGGGCCTGCTCGACCCGGTGGAGTGCGCGCAGCGGCCGAAGCCGCCTACCGCGCCGGCCAGGCGCCGCTGGCCAGCGCGGAAGGCTTCGTCCGCCAGCTGATCGGCTGGCGGGACTACGTGTGGAACCTGTACTGGCACTTCGGCGACGACTACCGGCACCGCAACGCGCTCCGGGCGAGGGAGCCGCTGCCGGACTGGTTCTCCGGGCTGGACGCCGAGGCAGTGCGCGCCCGCTGCCTGTCGGAAACCCTCGCGCAGGTGCGCAAGCACGGCTACGCGCACCACATCATCCGGCTGATGATCCTGGGCAACTACGCCATCCAGCGGGGCTGGGAGCCGGAAGAAGTCACCCAGTGGTTCCGGGCCAACTTCGTCGACGCCTACGACTGGGTGATGGTACCGAACGTGATCGGCATGTCCCAGCACGCCGACGGCGGCCTGATGGCGACCAAGCCGTACCTCAGCGGCGGCGCATACATCAACCGGATGAGCGACTACTGCGGTGACTGCGAGTACCGCCTCGGCCCGCAGGCCTGCCCGTTCACCGCCGGCTACTGGGCGTTCCTGGACCGGCACGAGGCCCGTTTCGGCCGCAACCCGCGGATGGCGCAGCCGCTCGGCGGCCTGCGACGGCTGCCCGACCGCCGCCAGGTCGCCGCCCAGGAAAGAGACCGCGGCTCCGATCCTCCCTAGCCCTGGAATGTCGGACCTTCGTCGTAGTATTCGATTACAGGCTAATGCTGGACTGATAATCGAACGGGGGGCGGCATGGGCTGGCAGCCGGAACGTGACTCTTCGCCGAGTGGGGCGCCAAACCGTGACGGCGACGGCGCCGCGCCTTCCGTGTTGTCCGGTTTCGTGCGCGGCGGCCGGTGGGCGATGGCCGCCCCTTCCGCGGAGCTGGCGGCGGCTCTGGAGGCGGCGGCCGGGCCGGACGGGCTCTATGCGGGCGCTGACGCCGACATGATGGTCGCGATTACCCGGCAGTGGGACGCGATGGAGTCGCACTCGGCGGCGGGGAAGCTTGGGGCGCTGCGGGCGATGGCCCGCGAGGACGCGGAGGGTACCCCGGTGCTGCGGCGCCGGGCGGACCTGCCTGAGGGGTGGGCCGACTCGCTGAACTACGAGGTGGCGGGGGCGCTGGCGATGGGGCCGGTGTCGGCCGGGAACCTCGCCGCGCTGGCCTGGGCGCTGGGCAATCGGCTGCCCGGCATCGGCCGGCTGCTGGACGGCGGTACCCTCACCCTGCCCAAGGCCAGACTGGTCGTGCAAGTCTTCGAGCCGCTCAGCGACGATGAGGCGGCCCGGGCAGAGGCGCTGCTGCTGCCGGAGCTGGACGGCAAGACCTACTTCCAGGTGGAACGGCTGGCTTGGCGGGCCGCGGTGACCGTGGCCCCGGACGTGGCCGAGCGGCGCCGGACGAGGGCCGAGCGGGAACAGGCCCGGGTCACGATCTTCCGCGAGGAGGCCGGCACCGTCGGGCTGTCGGGCCGTGACCTGCCCGCCGCGGAAGCCCTCGCTGGCCACGCGCACGTGCTGGCCCGTGCCGCCGTCTATGAGGCCTCAGGCGCGTTCCCGGGCCGCAGCGGCGGCGCCCTGCAGGCGATGGCTTACCTTGACTTGCTGAACGGCCTGAGTGCGGAGGACCGGGTGGCGTTCGCGCGCGCCGCCGCCGATCAGCCGCCGGACGCCGATCAGCCGCCGGAGGACGGCCAGCCGCCGGAGGACGGTCCCGGCCTGGACGACCCGGGCCCAGGTGATCCCGGTCAGGGAGGCGGGGATAGCGGTGGTCCTGGTGCCCCGGAGCCCGGCGCGGCGCCCCGGCCCCCGATCTTGCCCGAGGTCTGCGTCCCGCTGGCCACCCTGCTCCGCCAAGGCGAGCGGCCCGGCGACAACCGGCTGCTCGGCGCCCTCGACCCTGCCTTGGCCCGCGACCTCGCTACCGCCGCGGCCCGCTCACCGCACAGCCGCTGGGAAGTCACCATCGTCGACCAGCACGGGTACGCGGTCGGCCACGGCACCGCCCGTGACCGCAGAAGCTGCCCAGGACCCCGGCAGCCAGGCCCGGCTCCCTGGCTGCCGCTCCGCCTCAACATCACCGTCACCGAAGATCACCTGCGCCACCTGGCAGGCCAGCAGCCACGCCCGGGCGCGCCGCCCGGCGGCTGGCAGCTAACCCCCGCCACCCTCACCGCATCTGCCATCGACAGCTACGGCACCTGGACACTGACGCTGCCCGACGGCCGTCAGCTCACCGTGCCCTTCGACACCGTGCCCACCCACGCCTGCGATCACCGTCACCAGACCAGCTCCTACCAGCCGACCGCTCGCCTCCGCCGCCTGGTCCAGGTCCGCGACCACGAGTGCACGTTCCCCACCTGCACCCGCCCCCCCCGCGAGTCCGACATCCA
>Ga0265338_10002930_pt1 | contig 24753 bp, 10 predicted proteins | sample 42126metaG_FD_193579 | JGI IMG/M metagenome (GOLD analysis project Ga0265338, IMG submission 193579) | Rhizosphere microbial communities from Carex aquatilis grown in University of Washington, Seatle, WA, United States - 4-21-26 metaG | ecosystem: Host-associated > Plants > Roots > Rhizosphere... | reverse complement strand
CACGTCCCCTTCATTGGTTATCACTGGCGCGCCCACCCCGCGAGCACCGCGTCGCGGGGCGATCAGAAGGAGTATCTCTTCGAGGCCGCCCGCCAGGCCATCGCCGAGGCCCTGCAGCGCCGGCGCCTGCGCGCGACTCCGTTCCTGCCCGAATTCGCGCGGCGCTACGCGCTCTGCCTGCACCAGCTGCGCTGGGACCCGGCGCTGCTGCGCGAGAATCCCGTCACGATCGTCATCCCGACCAAGAACCAGGCCGGCCTCCTGCGGAAATGCCTCGACGCCCTCGCCCGCACCCTGCCGCCCGGAGGCGCGAAGGTCGTGGTGGTGGACGACCAGTCCGACGAGCCCGAGGCGGTGGCCCTGCTGCAGGCCCTCCCGGCCCGCGCCGACCTCGCCTGCGAGGTCGTGGTCGCCCCGCCCTCGCCGGAGGGCTTCAACTATTCGCGGCTCGTCAATCTCGGCTCCGCCCGGGCCGCCACGCCCCTCCTGCTCCACCTCAACAACGACATCGAGGCGCTGGCGCCCGGGTGGCTCGAGGACATGGCCGGCTGGATGTCCGTGCCGGGGGTCGACGTCGTGGGGGCGCGCCTGCTCTATCCCGACGGGCGGATCAACCACGCCGGCCTCAGCCTCGGCACCGCCGACGGCCTGCCCCACGCGCTGTTCGAGCACGAGCCGGCCGACGACCTCGGCTACCTCTTCCTGCCGCACGCCGCGCGCAACGTCGCGGCCGTCACCGGCGCCTGCCTCCTCACCCGCACCGCCGTCTACCGTGAGCTGGGCGGTTTCGACGAAGGCCAGCTGCGCGTCGCCTACAACGATGTCGACTACTGCCTGCGCGTGCAGGCGCGCGGCGGGCGCGTGGTCTACACGCCGCAGGCCACGCTCCAGCACGTCGGCAGCGCGTCGCGCGGCGCCCGCTACACCGAGAAGGAGCACGTCGCCTTCCTCGCCCGCCACGGCGCCTACCGCGATCCGCACCTGAGCGCGGTGCTGGAATTCCCCCCGGCCGCGCCGCGGCTCGACCCCCACCACCACCGCCAGGCCGGGATCGCGCGTCCCCTCCGCCTCCTGTTCGTCACGCACAACCTCAAGTTCGAGGGCGCCCCGATCCTGATGTTCGACCAGGCGCGGCACCACGCCGCCCAGCCGGGCGTCACCGTGCGGGTCGCCAGCCTGGAGGACGGGCCGCTGCGCGCGCGCTACGCGGCGCTGGGCATCCCCGTCGAGGTCTGGGACGCCGCCCCGCTGCTCGCGGCGGAGGATCCCGCGCGGTTCGCCGCCGCCCTCGCGGCGTTCGCCGCCGCCCACCCGCTCGCCGACGCCGATCTCGTCGTCGGCAACACCCTGCTGTGCTTCTGGATCGCGCCCCTCGCCCGGCTCGCCGGCAAGCCGTCGCTGCTGTACATCTACGAAAGCAGTCCGGTGGACAAGCTGTTCGCGCGCGCCGCCGTCCCGCCCCGCCTGCGTGGCCCGGCCGAGGAGGCGTTGCGCACCGCGACCCGCGTCGTGTTCAGCGCCCGGGCCACGCAGGCCGTGTTCGAGGAGCACAATGTGAACGACAACTTCCGGATCGTGACGAGTTCGGTCGATGTCGAAGGCCTCCGGCGCGCCGTGGCGGCCGCCGATCGCGCGGAATTGCGGCGCCGTCACGGCATTCCAGCCGACGCGCCCCTCGCGATCAACGTTGGCTCCGTCTGCGAGCGCAAGGGCCAGCACATCTACATCCGCGCGATCGACCTGCTGCGCAAGCGCTACGCCGCCGCCTTTCCCGGCCGGCCCGAGCCGCGCTTCCTCATCATTGGTGCCCGCGAGGGGCTGTACCTGGAGACCGTGCAGCAGGACATCGCCCTGCTGGGGCTGGATAACGTGCAGATCGTGCCCGAGACCGGGGACATCAACGACTATTTCCGCATGGCCGACCTGCTCGTCTGCACCAGCTTCGAGGAGTCGTTTCCGCGCGTCCTGATCGAGGCGATGGCCCTCGGCGTGCGCATCGTCAGCACCGACGTGTTCGGCATTCCCGAGATGCTCACGGGCAACGACGAGGCGCTGCTCGTCCCCGCCGGCGACCCGTTCAAGCTCTGCGCCGCCCTGGAAAAAGCGCTCGCCGCCCATTTTGCCGGCGACGAAGCGATGCCGTCGATGGCCTATGCGCACGTGCGGCGCAGCTTCGACGCGGCGCGCCTCCTCCCCCGGCACCTCGCGCTCTGCCGCGAAGCCGCCCTCGGCTGACGGGACCCGCGCATGCACGAGACTGCCACCAGCCGTTTCTTCCTCGAGCACCCGGCGGCGGGCCAGCCGCTGCCGGCCGGCCGCCAGCTGCTGCGCGGCTGGCTGGCCCCCAAGCCCGGCCATCACTTCGTCGACCTGCGCGCGCGGGCCCCGGACGGCATCCACCTCGCCGTGCTGGGCCATCCGCGCCGGGACCTGGCCGAGGCCTTCGGCTGGCCCGGCCCCTACCTGCCGGGCGGATTCGAACTCGCGCTCGACCTCCCGCCGGGCGAGACCCGCCTCGTGTTCGAGGCCTGCGACCTCGCCGGCGCCTGGTCGCCCGTGGCCGCGCTGGCCGTGACGGCCGGACCGCCCGCCGCCGCCGCCACGGACGCGGGGACGCCGGCACCCTTCCTAGCCCACGAGTTCGCCCGCGCGCTGCTGCGCCTGCTCCGCCGCCGGCGCGCGGAGCCGGATCGTCCGCTGGCGGAGCTGGCGGCCGCCGTCGCGGCCGCCACCCCCTGGCCGTGCGCGGTGCGCTATCCGCACCGGCCGTTCCACGGCCATCTCGACGAACCCGCCGCGCTCGCCCGCGCCGGCTTCGGCCGCCTCAATGTCCTCGGCTGGCTTTTCCACGAGACCGCGCCCATCCGCCGCGTGTGGGCGTCGTGCGACCTGCAGGTCTGGCAGCGCCTGCGCCACGGCGGGCCCTTTGCCGGCGTCCGGATGCGCCACCCCGACAGCGCCCGCGCGGACGACTGCGCCCTCGAAGGCCTGGTGGACGTGCCGGCGCAGCTGCCCCAGCCGCGCTGCCTGCGGATCTGCGCCGAGCTGGCGGACGGCAGCTGGCATCTCGCGCACGTCCAGCGCACCTGGACCTGCGACCGCGAGGACGAGAAGCTGCCCCTGCCTCGCTACTCGCTCTGGATGTTCTGGGAGGCCTGCCGCGCGCTCCGCGCGGCCTATGTGTCCGCCGGCGTGCCGCTGGAAGCCGGCCCGGATCGGCGCCGCGCCGTGCGCGAAATCCGGCGGGACTTTCACGCCCGGGCGCCCCGGTCGGAAGCATCCCGATCGGAGGCACCGACCCCGCCCGCCGCGCCGGAGGATCCCCTCTTGAGAGGGGTAGCCGACCTGTCCGCCGAAGGCCTGGCGAAGGAGGGAGGCCGGGGTGTGTCCTCGCCGGCGCCGCGACGCGTGCTGCTAGTCACGCACAATCTCAACCTGGAGGGCGCGCCCCTGTTCCTTTCCGAATATGCGCGCCAGCTCGCCGCCGCCGGTACCACCCTCGCCGTCGTCTCCGGCCGGGAGGGCCCGCTGCGTGCGCGCTTCGAGGCGCTCGGCGCCGCCGTGCGCGTGCTGGACCTGGGTCGCCTGCCGGCCGCGGGTTCGGCCCATGCCCTGCGCCGGGAGATCCGGGCGCTCAGCGCCCAGGTGGACTGGGCCGGCGTTGAGCTGGTGGTGGCGAACACCGTGGCGTCGTTCTGGGGCGTGCTGGCAGCCGACGCGGCCGGGCGCCCCTCGCTGCTCTACATCCACGAGAGCGCTCCGCCAGCTGGCTTTTTCCCCGAGGCGCAGGCCCCGGCTGTGTTGCCGGTGGTGGCCGATGCCTTCGCCCGGGCCACGCGCGTGTCCTTTCTCACGACGGCGACCCGCCGCTACTACGACGATCTGGCCGTGCGTTCCAACTTCTGCGTCAACCCCGGCTGGATCGATCTGGCGGGCATCGACGCGTTCCGCGCCGCTCACCCCCGGGCCGAACTGCGCGCCCGGTTGGGCGCCGCCGACGACACGCGGCTGGTCATCAACGTCGGCTCGGTCTGCGAGCGCAAGGGGCAGACGATCTTTGCGCGCGCCGTCGACCTCCTCTGTCGGCAGCAGCCGGAGCTAACCGCCCGCGCCCGGTTCCTGATGATCGGCGGACGCGACACCCTCTACGACCGTGATCTCGCGGACCTTCTGCGCGATCTGGCGCTCCCCAACCTCCAGGTCCTGCCGGAGACGCCGGAGGCTTACGTCGCCTACGGCGCCGCCGACCTTTTCGTCTGCTCGAGCTACGAGGAGTCGTTCCCCCGCGTGCTCCTTGAAGCCATGGCGTTCGGGGTGCCCGTCGTCTCCACCGACGTGCACGGCATCCCCGAAATCGCCCGCCCCGGCCAGGAGGCGCTGCTGGTGCCGCCCGGCGACACCCATGCGCTGGCGGCGGCGATGCAGCGGATGCTGAGCGATCCCGCCGCCGCCGGGGAGCTGGCGGCGCGCGCCCGCCGGCGGGTCGAGACCACCTTCACGATCGACCAGATCCTGCCGGGGCACCTGGCGCTGGCTCGCGACCTCGCCCGCCGGTGAACCATCCGTGACCGTCGTGATGGCATTCTTTCGGTGGTTCGACGCGCATCCGGCGACCTACTGGTGGGTGCTTGCCATCCCGTCGGCGATCCTGGCCTGGGAGCTGGTTGCCGGACTGCGGCGGGATCCGGACGCAGCCGCGGGCAAGGTCGCCGGCTTCGACTGGAAGTTCGCCGTGCTCGTCCTGGCGGTGCTGCTGGCGTGGCGCTGGCCGCCGTTGTTCGTCCATCAACATCTGAATCCGGACGAAAGCGTATTCATCGCGGGCGCGCTGACCGCGCGGGAGCACGGGATTCCCTGGCTGGGGTTCGACGCCGCCACCTCCGGGCCGCTCAACGTCTATGCCCTGATGCCAACGCATTTCCTCGGCATCCCCCAGGACTACTTCAATGCGCGCGTCACGGGTCTGCTGCTGGTGTGGGGTGCCTTGCTCGCGACCTACGGCCTGTTGCGCTCGGTCTACGGCACCGCGCGGGCGCGCTTCTCGGTTGTTCCGGGAATCGTCTTCTTTGCCGCGGCGACCGACACCGATTTCATTCACTATTCTTCCGAGCACGTCGCGCTGTTCCTGGCGTCGCTCGGCGCCTGCCTGCTCTGGAAACACCGGCCGACACCGGACCGCGGCGGGAAGGTCGGGCTGCGCTGGCTGGCGGGCGGGCTGGCGGTCGGACTGCTGCCGTGGGCCAAGCTGCAGGCGGTACCAATCGCGGCCGCGATGGTTGCCTGGGCGGCCTGGCTCGTGCTGGCGGATGCCGCTTCGCCCTGGACGGTGCGCGGGCGCCGGGCAGGCGCGCTGGCGGCCGCGGCCCTCGCGCCGAGCGCGATCTTCATGCTGGCCCTGCTCGCGACAGGCGCATTCCGCGACTTCTACTACAGTTACATTCTGGACAGCCTCATCTACGTTGGAGCCGGCCAGGCGCGGGCGACGGTCCTTGGGGAATTGATCCGCGGGGCGTACTATACGTGGCATTTCCCGGCATTCCTCTGCGCCCCGGTCCTGACCGTGGCGGCCGCTGCGGTCGCGTGCGTCGGGCGGCGCCGATGGCCGAGTCCGCTGTTTGCGGCTGGGGCGTGGTTCGCCGCGGCCACCGTCTACGCGGTGCTCGCACCCGGACGGGATTTCGCCCACTACCTGCTGTTTCTGATCCTGCCGCTGACGCTCTGGTCGGGGGCCGCGCTCGGTGACGTCTGGGAAAGTGTTCGCGGCCCATGGATGCGCCGGGCGCTGGCGCTGGGCTTCGCGGGGCTGGGCGCGCTTCTGCCGGTGGGAATCCGCGCGACGCAGCCGCTGCCGATGATCTTCGGGCAGTTCGCGGAGGTCTGGCGGCACCCGCGCGACGAGGTGGGTCAGGCGCTGCACACGCTGCGCCGGCCGGGGGACTCGCTGCTGGTGTGGGGCTGGTTCGCGCACGCGTACGTGGAAAGCGGACTCCCCCAGGCCACGCGCGAAGCGCAGACCGACCGCGCCATCCGGCCGTCGCCGCTGCGCGACACGTATTTCCGTCCCCGGTTGATGTCCGACCTGCGACGCAGCCGCCCCGCCTTCATCGTCGATGCCGTCGGCAGCGGGGCCTTCATCTACACGAACCGCGCGGAGTCCGCCCATGAGATCTTTCCGGAACTGCGCGACTACGTGCAGGCGAACTACGTGCTGCTGTCCGACGTCGGCTATGCCCGGATCTACGTCAGGACGGACCGCCGGCCACCCAAGCCCTGACTGTCCCGCCGCGATTAATCACAATTGTATAAACCTGACCCTTTTTCCCGCCGGCCCGCGCCGCTGTCAAATCGGGACAACCTCAGTCTGACCCCGTCGGATCGTCTCCTCGCCGTTCGCCCCGTGTCTTGTTCGGATCGCTTCGGGGTTTCAGATTCGAAAGACAGACCTCAATGCACTTGGCGATTCTTCGTTGTCCTTCGGGCGATTTGAAGTAAGCAGCATCGCTGCGGGACGTCCATGCGAGGCCGGGCCCACCAAACCCGTCGACGCTTTCGTAACGAACCACGCGGTCTGGAAAGGCGCCCAACCGACAATCCAAGGTCACGACGATCGAATACTCCCATCGGAGATAGGAGCCGTGTTGGTACAATCTGATCTCAACAGATTCGATATTCGCCGCTCCCGCCACCTTGCCCCAATGGCCACCGACGGCCTGCGTCAGGACATAACGAGCGGGGATCGAGATGCGCAGGCCCATAGATCGGGAAAGGATCGTGAGCGGCAATCGTTCCGGGATTTGCGGAGAGAGCGCCTGCCAGGTTTGCGCGATGTATCCCAGAGAGGGGATCGAGGTGAACGTGCAATCAGGTATCTCGACGATCGCCGCGGGTTCCGCACCGGCACACTTCGAGATTGCCAAGGCTAGCAGCCAGAATGCCGGTTTCAGCAGGGACATTCTCGTCGTCATGGTAGCAGCGAAGGGGTCAGGTTTAAACAATTGTGGTCAGGCGCCGGCCTCGGCGCACGCCCGGTCGAACCACGCGCGGCACTCGGCATAGAGCCGGGCGGAACGCTCGTTCAGGCTGGCGATTTCCGCGGCGTCGGCGGCCGGCACCGCCTCGGTCGCCAGCGCGGCCGCGCTCCGGCGGTAGGCCTGGAAGACCGGCACCGCCGTCACCTGCAGGCGGCGCATGAGCAGGTCGACCGAACGGGGAAACTCCTCCACCAGCCCGATGAAGGCGAAATCCGCCGGGCGCAGCTCGCCGAAGAACCGGGCCAGCTCCTCGCGCGATCCTTCCTGCCGGGCGAACTGGAGCAGCGACCAGCTTTCCCGGTGCATCGCCTGGCAGAGCGGGTTCTGCCAGTCCGGCTCCCGCTGCCAGTAACGATAGTGCGCCACGACGCGTTGGACCGGGTCCATCACCCAGGTGATCAGGCGGGCCGACGGATAACGCGCCCGCAGCGGCGCCACCGCGAAGTGACCGTGGATGCAGCGCGCCGCCGGGGGAAAGTCCGTGACGGCGTGTCCGCGGCAGTCCGTGATCCAGCGGTAGCTCGCAAAAAACCCCTCGCCAAAGACGCCGGCCAAAAGCTGGCGGAACCCGGGCGGCGGCGCCAGCGGCACGTCCAGGCTGAGGGTCGTCCCCGCCTGCTGCAGGAGCAGGGTCTCCAGGCTGCCGCGCAGATCGCGGCACCAGTGCACCGTGTCCGATGGCGCGAGACGCGGCTCAGACGATTCGAGGTAATCCCGCAGCTCGCGGCCCAGGCCCGCGGACAGGCGCACCTCCGCCGGAACGCCGCTAGGCATGGTGCGCCTCCCGTTCCGCCGCGAACGAGCGCAGGCACTCGGCGTAGAGCCGGACGTCGTCCGCGTTGAGCCCGGCAATCTCCGCATGCTCGGCCGCGGTCACCCGATAGCCGTCACCCTGCCGGTCGGGATTGCGGTGGCCGTGCGCGATGGGCACCGGCGGCAGGCCGAATTTCCGGAAGAACAGCTCCATGGACGCACCCAGCTCTTCGAAGAGGCCGATGAACGCAAAGTCCGCCGGACCGAATCCGCCGAAGAATCGTGTCATGTCGTTCCGGGCCTGGTCCTGGCTGGCGAACTCGAGCAGGGACAGCTTCCGGTCGTGCAGCGCCCGGCACAGGGGGTGACGCAGGTCCGGCTCCCGCCGCCAGTAATGGTAGAGCGAAGCCACCCGCTGCACGGGTTCGCGCACCCACGTCACCAGGATCGCATCCGGATACGCTGGCAGGAGGGCGTTCACGTCGATATGGCCGTGGATGCAGCGGGCGTTGGGAGGGAATTTCGGAACCGTCTCGCCGCGGCAGTTCGTGATCTCCCAGTAGCTGCGGAAGAAGTCCTCCCGGAAGACCTCGGCCAGCACCAGGCTGAAGGTCAGGCCGGCGGTCTTGGGAATATGCAGGCTCAACCACACGCGTGCCTGCGGCCGCAGCTCCTCCTCGAGCCGCCGGCGCAGGTCGATCCCGCGTTCCCGGGCGCTGCCGGGCAGCGCGTCGGTCCGCGCCAGCAACCGCCGCAGGTCGCCAAGAATTCCGCCCGGCACCGCAATCGTGCCCGCCGGCGGCTCGGCCGTCGGATCGCGGGATGCCGTGCTCATGGGTTCGGCCACAGGGCTGACCGGTATGCCGATTCCGCCGGTTCTTTCAAGAGCGGGCTGGGCTCGAGGCATTCGCGGCAAGTAAGCCCGCCATCGGCTGGGGCGCCGAATCCGGACGCTCGAACTCGGCTCGGGCGGCGCCTCGCCCTCCAGCCGGCGAATCGTCCAACCGTGGAGGGCGAGTCTCCCGGCGAGCCGTGGCAGTACGGCGCGTTGCGCCTCGCCCCCTCCCCGCAGTTTCGGCTCCCCTGCGCGCGCCATTTCCTGCAAGCTGCGTTTTTCATGCCCGACCCCGGCGACTGGCAATTCGCGATCGACATCCATCCCGAGGGCTGGCGGTTCCCGGCCGGCCAGTCGTGGATCGCCGGCTGGCTGCACTCCGGATCGGGCCGGGCGGCCGCCGACGTCCGCGCCTGGATTGACGACCGGCCCTTCCTCGGCCTGTGCGGACTGCCGCGTCCCGAGATCGAGCGGCAGTTTCCCGGCGGCGATGGTCCGCCGCACGCCGGATTCTCGTTCCTGCTCGCACCCCACCGCAGCGCGCGCCGCCTGCGGATCGAGGTGTGCGATGAAACCGGAGCCTGGGAGGAAATCCACCGCCAGGACATCTCCGTCGCGCCGGACGTGCCGGCCGCCGCCGCGGAGCCGGCCCTGGGTCGGCGGATCGGCGATCTGCTGGTCACGCTCCTGCGGATGCGGCAGGCGAGGCCAGGCGAGCCGTGGCCCCGGCTGGCCGACGCCGTGCTCGCCGCCCATCGTGCCATCCCGCTCGACACCCTGCCCAACCCGCCCTTCCACGGCGCGCTCGAGGAGCCCACCGCCGCCGGCCGGGTCAAATACGGACGGCTCACGGTCACCGGGTGGCTGGCGCACCGCGAGCGGACGATCGTCCGACTGACCGCCTTCACCGATCCCCGGCAGCCCATGCCGCTGCTCCACGGCCGGCCCCGCCGGGATGTCGAGGGACTGTTCGCCGGGCTCCGCGACGGCGAGAATTCGGCTTTCTTCGGCCAGGTGGACGTGCCCGCGGGCTACCCGCTGCCAGCCAGCCTGCGCATTTTCGCCGAGCTCGACGACGGCCGCCGCGAACTGGTCTTCAACCGGCGGTTCCATCCGCGCGACGTGGCCGGCGCCACGGGCGCCCTGCCGCCGTGGTCCGCGACGACCTTTTTCCGCGCCGCGACCGCCCTGCACCTGGCGGCACGCCGCCATCACCTAACGTCGGGGGCATGGCGGGACCGGATCGCGGCCCTGCGCGCCGCGTGGGAAACGTATCGCGCCGAGGCGCCCGGCGACCCGTGGACACCCAGCTCCGTCCACATCGGGATGGCACCGGCGGTTCGCCGCCCGCTAAAGGTCGTCCTGGTCACGCACAATCTGAACCTGGAGGGCGCGCCCCTGTTTGCCCTGGAATACGCCCGCTATCTGGCGGCACAGCCGGGTTGGCAGGTGCGGATTGTCTCGCCGCAGGATGGGCCGCTGCGGGCCGATTTCGAACGGGCCGGCCTGCCGGTCGAGCTGGTGGACGTCCGCCCGCTCACCTCGGTGCCGACACCCGCGGATTTCGACCGGGCCGTGGCCGCGTTTGCCGCCGGCGCGGCGTGGGCTGAGGCGGATCTCATCGTGGCCAACACGCTGCTGGCGTTCTGGGCCGTGCCCCTCGCGCGACGCGAGGGCAAGCCGTCGCTGCTCTACATCCACGAGAGCGCTCCGGTGCGGCGGTTCTTCGGCCCGCTGCTCGCGCCGGCGCTCATCCCGCGCGCGGAGGCGGCGCTCGGACAGGCCGGGGCCGTGGCGTTCATCGCCGCTGCCACCCGGACCGTGCACGCCCGGCTGGAGCGCCGCGGGAATTTCCGACTGCTGCCGAGCTGGATCGACACCGCCGCGATCGCACAGTTCGCCGCCGACCACGACCGCGCCGAGCTCCGCCGCCGGCACGGCGTGGCGGCCGACGCCGTCGTCTTCGCCAACATCGGCTCCGTCTGCGAGCGCAAGGGCCAGCATGTCTTCGTGCGGGCCGTCGCGCTGCTTGAGCGCGAGCTCGCCGCGGCGGGCGGGACGTTCCCGCCGCGGGAGTACCTCATGGTCGGCGCGCGGCCGGGCGCCTATCTCGACTCGCTGCGGCAGGAGATTGCGCTGCGCGGCCTGGCCAACGTGCGGCTGGTCGACGAGACCCCGGCCGTCTACGACTTCTACCATCTGAGCGACATCGGCGTGTGCTCGAGCTTCGAGGAATCGTTCCCCCGCGTGCTCATGGAAGCGGCGGCTTTTGGCCGGCCGATTGTCTCTACCAATGTGAACGGAGTCATCGAGCTGCTCGGGCCGGACGACGCCTGGCTGGTGCCCCCGGGCGATGCGCCGGGCCTGGCGCGCGCCCTGCGCGCCGCCCTTGACGCCGCCCGGGCGGGCGACCGCCGCCGCCCGGAGCGGGCTGCGCGCATCGTGGAGGAAAAGCACAGCGCCGCGCAGGTGCTGCCGCTCCACGCGGCCCTCGCCGCCGAAACCGCCGCCCGCGGGCCGCGCTGAGCGCCGCCATTGAGAAGCGCTTGCCGCCCCGCCCCGCCCCGGCTACAAGCCTCGCTTCGCCCACCCTCCCCGCGCGGCATGAACGAAAACAGCGCCTACCTTTTCGACGTCGAAGAACCCAAGCAGTGGATTTTCACGGGTGAGCCGACGTGGATCAGCGGCTGGTTCCTCTCGAAAGTCGGCGCGGTCTTCTCGGACGTCCGCGCAGTCATCGACGATGTCCCCTACCTGGGGCTGTTCGGCATGCCGCGCGAGCACGTGGAGCTCCGGCACCGGGGCTATGCCGGCCTGCCGCACGCCGGGTTCATCCTGCAGGTGGCGCCACCGCGCGGGGCGCGCCTGCTCCGCCTCGAGCTGCTCGACGCGGGCAACCGGTGGGTCGAGATCTGGCGGACGGCCATCGAGGTGCGGCGCGGGCCCGCTGCGGGGGCCACGCTCGATGCCGACCTCGTGCCGCCGATCCTGGAACAGCTGCTGCAGGCCCAGCGGGCGGATCCAGGGGCGGACCTGGTCGCGTACGCGAGCCCGCTCGTCGCCGCCGCCGGGGCGGTGCCGCTGGACACGCTGCCCAACCCGCCCTTCTTCGGCGCGCTGGAGAATCCGCGGCGCGTCGGCGGCACCCAGTTCGGCAAGCTGAAGCTCGAGGGCTGGATCATCCATCTGCAGCAGCGGATCACCCGCCTGGTCGCCACCACCCATCCGCTGGTTGAGAACGTGATGGCGTACGGCGACCGTCCGCGGCCGGAGGCGGGCGAGATGTTCCCGAACCATCCGTACGCGGCGCGCTCCCAGTTCTTCGGGATGGCGGACGTCGACGAGCGCGTTCCCAATCCGGTCGCGCTCAAGATCTTTGCGGACCTGGAGGACGGCAGCCGGCACCTGGTGTTCGCCCACCGCTTTTATCAGCGCACCTGCGCCGACCAGGAGCAGCCGCTGCCCGCGGTTGACCGGATGGCCCTCGTGCGCGCCGTGCGGGCCCTGCGGAGCGCCGGACGCGCCCAGGAAATCCATCATGGATCGCTGCCGAAGCTCTGGCGCGGAATCCGGACCGCCTGGCGCGAATACCAGCGCAAGGCGCCTGCCAGCCTCGCCCATCGGGCCCGGGGGCCGGCGGAGCCCTATGCCGCCTGGCTGCAGGCCAACCAGCTGACGCCGCGGCTCCGCCAGGCCATGGAGGCTTCGGCCGCGGCGCTCGGGGCCGCCGGCCCGCGTTTCACCCTGCTGATCGACGCGGCCGGCGGGGCGACCGGGCTCGAAGACCTGCTGGCATCGCTGCGCGGGCAGCTGTATCCGCGGTGGGAAGCCTGGATCGTCGGCCCCGGCGAACCGCCGGCCGCGATCGCCGGCGAGGAACGGTGCCACCACGAACCCTGCGCCGGACCGGCCGACCGGGTGCGGGCCCTCAACGGCGCGGCCCACCAGTCGGGCGGCAGCCACCTGGCGCTTCTCGCCCCCGGCGCGCGCCTCCCGCCCGACGCGCTCCTGCACGTGGCGGAACGCCTCGCCGCCCAGCCCGGCCTCGAGCTGGTCTACACCGACGAGGATCGCATGGATGACGCGGGCGCGCGGACCGAACCGGCCTTCAAGCCGGAGTGGAGCCCGGCGCTGGCGCTGGCCGGCCTTTTCCCCGGCGACCTGAGCGTGGTGCGGCGCGACCGCTTCATCGAGCTGGGTTCATTCCGGGACGCGTTCGCCGCCGTGCCCTGGTATGATCTCCTGCTCCGGCTGGGTGACCGGCTGCGCTCCGACCAGGCGGCCCACGTGCCGTTCGTCTGCCATCACGCCCGCGCCGGCGCGCCGCGCGCGGTGGAGCCGGCTGATCCGTCGGTGGAGCAGGCGCGCCTGGCCCTGGCCGACGCCCTGCGCCGCCGCGCCGCCGCGGCCGAACCCTTCCTCCCGGAGGTGGCCCACCAGCGGCGCCTCCGCTGCCACCAGATCCAGTGGGACCCGAAGATCCTGACGCGGCTGCAGGTGACCATCGTCATCCCCACGCGCGATCGGCTCAACCTGCTGCAGGAATGCGTCGAGCTGCTCGACGAGACGGTCGACTGGCGGTACGTCAAGCTGCTCATCGTGGACGACACATCGCGGGACCCCGACGCGATTCGCTATCTCGACGCGATCGCCCGCCGCACCGACCTGATGTGCGCGGTGGTGCGCCCCGCCGATCCGCGCGCGCCCTTCAACTACTCCCACCTGGTGAACCGGGCCATGGCGCAGGTCGACACGCCGCTGGCGCTCCACCTCAACAACGACGTCAACGCCCTGGAGCGCGGCTGGCTGGAGGAGCTGACCGGCTGGTTCACGCTGCCGGACGTGGGCGTGGTCGGCGCCCAGCTGCTCTACCCCGACAAGACGCTTAACCACACCGGCATCATCCTGGGCCCGCACGGCGGCCTGGCCGACACCGCCTTCCTCCGGCGGCGGCCCCAGGACGTCGCCGCCGTCGAATGGCACGCCCTCGCCCGCGAGGTTTCGGCCGTGACCGGCGCCTGCCTGATGACCCGCACGCAGCTTTTCCGGGACCTCGGCGGGTTCGACGAGCAGGATTTCGGCGTGGCCTACAACGACGTCGACTACTGCCAGCGGGTGCGCGCGGCGGGCCACCGGGTGGTCTACACGCCGCAGGCCCGGCTGATGCACTGGGGCAGCGCGACCCGCGGGGTGACCTTCGACGAGGCCGAGCACATAGCGTTCGTGCGCAAGAACCCGCGGCCCCGCGACCCGCACTTCAGCCCGCACCTCGAGCTGGTCGACCATGCCGTGCGCTGCCGCGGCGCGGTCTGCGGCCACACCGCGCGCGTCGGCGCCCTGCGGCTGCTGCTGATCACGCACAACCTCAACCTCGAGGGCTCGCCGCTCTTCCTCCTCGAATACGCCACCTGGCTCGTGCGCGAGGCGGGCTGGCAGATCGAAGTGGTCACGTGCGAGGACGGCCCGCTGCGCGGCGCGTTCGAGGCCCTCGGCGCGCCGATCGCGCTCGTCGACCGCCACCGGCTCTGCTCGGCCGAGTCGGAGGCCCAGTTCGCCGAGCGCGTCGCGGAGGTCCGCGTGCGCCTGCCGATGGAGCGCATCGACCTCGTGGTGTGCAACACGCTGGTCAACTTCTGGGGCGTGCACCTGGCCCGCCAGGCCGGGCGGCCCTCCCTGTTCTACATCCACGAGAGCACCTCCATCTTCCGGTTCTTCGAGAAGATGCTCCCCCTCCGCCTCCACGGCCTGGTCGAGCAGGCGTTCCGCGACGCCACCCGCGCGCTCTTCCTCTGCCGGGCGACGCGCGCCTATTACGAGGACTACAACCGGAACGACAACTTCCGCCTCGTCTCGAGCTGGATCGGCATCGACGAGATCGAGGCGTTCCGGCGCAGCCACACCCGCGCGGAGCTGCGCCGGCAGCACGGGTTCCGCGACGACGAGGTGGTGATCGCCAACATCGGCACGGTCTGCGAGCGCAAGGGCCAGCACGTCTTCATCCGCGCCATCGACCACTTCAACCACCACCACACCGGGCGCACCCCGATCCGGTTCGTGCTCGTGGGCGCGCGCCCCGGCATCTATCTCGACCTGCTCACGGCGGACATCGCGCGGCTGGGCCTGGCCAACCTCACGCTGGTGCCGGAGACGCGCGCGGCGTTCGACTTCTACCTGCTCTGCGACCTGTTCGTCTGCACGAGCTACGAGGAATCCTTCCCGCGCGTCGTGCTCGAGGCCATGGCGTTCCGCACCCCCATCGTCACGACGGACGTGCACGGCATTCCGGAGATGGTGCGCCAGCGCGCCGAGGCCTACCTGGTGTCGCCGGGCGACGTCGAGGGGCTGTCCCGGATGATGCGCACCTGCCTGGCCAAGGAACACAGCGGAAAGTCGCTGACGCCGACGGCCTATTCCAAGGTCCTGCGCTACTATGATTATCGCAAGGTGCTGCCCGACCACGCCGACCTGGCGCGCGAAGCCTACCTGGCCCACTCGTGATGCGCGGCGAACTTGACGCCGGGCGCGGCCTGCGGCGGCATCATCCTTTTCGCTTCGGCGATCTTTTGCCCATGGCCCGAATCTGGAGACTGCTGTTCGCGCTGATCCTCATCGGCGGAGCCTACGGGCTCCGGGCCCCGTGGCTGTCGCGCGACATCTGGAACCTGGACGAGGGCTCGACGTTCACGATGGGCGAGCAGGTGCTGCACGGGGACGTCATCTACCGCGACGCCGCCGACAACCGCAGCCCGCTCGTGCCCTACCTCAAGGCGGCGATCTTCGCGGTGGCGGGCGATTGGAACGCGCGGGCCGTGCACGGCGCGGTCGCCCTCCTGCTGGGCCTCGGCGCCGTCCTGCTCTGGCTGACGGCGCGCCGGCTGGGCGACGAGGTCGCCGGGATCGCGGCTGCGATCTTCTTTTCGGTGCTCACCCTGCTGATGCTGGGGCTCCCCGACACCCTGTCGGCGCACACGGGCTGGTTCGTCGTCTGCTTCTCGATCGCGGGGTACGGGCTGTTCGCGGGAGCCCAGGATCGCCCCGGCTTCGGCCGCGGCCTGGTCATCGGCGCGTGCTTCGGGCTTGGCACCCTCTGCAAGCAGCCGGGCATGCTCGATCTTGGGGTGACGTTTGTGCTGATCGGCCTGCTGGCCTGGACCGTCCCGGAGCGGCGCCGCGGGCTCCTGCGCCTGGCTGCGGGCGAATTCGCCGGATTCGCGATCCTGATGGCGGCCGCGGTGGCGTACTTCGCGGCCGAGCACGCGTTCCGGGATTTCGTGTTCTACGCGTGGACCTACAACACCAAATACTACGTGCCCGAGGTGCCGGTCTGGGAACGACTGTGGGCCATCCGCACCCCCTTCCTGCTGCTGAAGGAGAACATGCCGGCCGGCCTCCTGGCCGGGATCGCCGGCGCCGTCCTGCTTCTGCGCCGGGCATGGTCGGGCCTGCGCCAGCGACCGGCGGCGACGCCGGTCCTGCCCTGGCTCATCCTCGGGTGGACGGCCGCCGGCATCGTTTCAACGGTGATCAGCGGGCGCTCATTCTCGCATTACAGCGCCCAGGTGATTCCGGGGCTCAGCCTGGCGTGCGGGTGGACGGTCGCCCGGGTCCTCGAGTACGCGCGCGCCCGGCGGGGGGTCCGGCCCGCCCTCCGGGCCGCCCTGCTTGCCCTGCTGGTCATCGCGGTCGTCGATACCGGCGTGGAGCTCCGGCGCCGGCTTTCCCGTTTCTCGCTGGACGACGGCCCGTTGAAGACGATCGGCCACCTGGCCGCCCAGTACACCTCGCCGCCGGAGCGCCTGTTTGTGTGGGGCTACCTGCCGGAGATGTATTTCTTCAGCCAGCGGCTGCCGAGCACCCGCTTCATCTACACGAACTACCTGACCGGGATGATCCCCTGGACCAACCTCGACTGGATGGTGGACACCCGCTACGCCGTGGTCCCGGGATCCTGGGAGCATCTGTGGGAGGATCTCGATCGGCATCCCCCGGCGCTGATCGTCGAGACGGGAGGCATCCGCGGCTACCTGAAATATCCGCTCGAACGGCAGGAGCGTCTCTGGGGCATGGTCGCGAGCGACTTCGCGCTCGTCGATTTTCATGCGACGCAGGCCGTCGGGCTTCGGTTCTACCGCCGGCTGGCCCCGCTGCCCGCCGCGGCGCCCCCGCCGGGGTCGCCCGACGATGCGAGCCTGTCGCTCACCACGTCATTGACGCCACACGGCGGCCGCCTGCCGATGCTCGGCGTCACCGCGCCCGCCGGCATCCGCGAGATCCTCGTCATTCAGGGGGACAAGCCTTACCGCCGCCTCGAGTATCCGGAGGACCGGCCGTGCGAGGCCGCCTTTTTTGTGGACCGCCGGGACCTCGCGACCGGACCCACCGGGTTTCGGATCGCCGTCCGCCGCGCCGATGGCTGGCACCTGAGCCGGCCGACCGATCTGGCCGCCTTCCGCACGCTGCCCGCGCCGATTGCGCTGGAAGGGCCGACGATCCGCCTCGGCGATCGGGATCTCCTGCCCATCGCGGGCGAGACCAGCAGCGGGGGGACAGGCAGCGGAGAGGACAAGGGCGGGTTCCGGTGGCAGGCGCACGCCCCGTCCCGGTTCGTCTGGGAGTGCCCGCGCGACCTGACGAAGCTGAGCTTCGGCTTCGGGCTCGACGAAAGCAGCTATGCGTCGCCCGACGCCAGCACGTCGGGCGTCGACGCGGTGGTCAGCTTCGAGCAGCCCGACGGCGGGCTGACGCAGCTCTTCTGGCGACGCCTGAATCCGCGCATCGAGGACAACGACCGGGGTCCCCAGCATGCGAAGCTTGATCTCCCCCCGCACACGGGCGGCCGGCTCATCCTCGAATTCCAGCCGGGGCCGATGAGCGATCCGTCCTTTGACTGGTCCTACTGGCTTGATCTGGGCGGCACCGGCGTGGGGCCGGACCTGCGCTATGGCGAGCGACGCATTCCCGCCTCGATCGGCGAGCAATACGACGGACATCCGATGGCGCCCGATCCGTACAACCGCTGGAGTGCGCAAAGCCCCGCCAGGCTGGTGTACCCGTTTGTGGCGGGCATGAGCAGCCTCGTCTTCACGTACGGTCTGGACGAACGGTCCTATGATCCCGTCCAGGGGCCCGGCACGGACGGCGTCGAGATTTCCGTGGAGTTCGAGCATGCCAACCTCCGCGTGGAGCGCCTGTTCGACCGCCTCCTCGACCCGCGCGCCATCGTCGATGATCGCGGCCCGCAGACCACGAGGGTCAACCTCCCGCGCGGGGCGAAGGCCGGACGCATCATCGTGCGCGTCGGACCGGGACCCCGGCAGAACCAGGCCTTTGATTGGGCCTACCTCGCCCAGCCGCGAGCGCAGGGGCCGGGCCCCGACATCACCTGGGGCGGCCGGATCCTGGTTCCCGTCGAAGGCGAGAACTTCAACGGCCCGGGCCTGGAACAGAACGACGCGGACATCTGGGGCGCCCATGCCCCGTCCCGGCTGGTTTATGACCGGCCGCCCGGACTGGAGGCGGTCTCGTTCAGCTACGGCCTCGATCCGGGCAGCTATGCCAACCCCGATCCCGGAAAGCGGACCGACGGCGTCGACGTGTCCGTGCAGTTCCAGGAACCGGACGGGCGGTCGACGACCCTGTTCCACCGTCGATTGACGCCGGCCAGCAATCCGGACGACCGCGGCCGGCAGAGTGCCCGGGTCCAGCTGCCGGCGGGCCGGCCGGGGCGGCTGGTGTTCGTCGTTGGGCCGGGACCATACGGCAGCAATGCGTTCGACTGGGCCTATTGGACCGGCTTCTACGGAGCTCCTTGAAGCGAGGCGATCAACCATGGATATTCCTCCCACGAACAGCGGTCCCAAACGATGCATGCGCCCCGCGCTCGTCGCCGCCGCGCTGGCCGTCCTGACGGGCTGGGTGGTCTTTCTCCGCTGGCCCACCCTCGGCGTTCCCCTGTGGAATGTGGACGAGGCCATCCACGCCACCATCGCCCGAACCCTGCTCGACGGGGGCGTGCTCTACCGCGACGCCGTCGATCAGCGCACCCCGCTCACCTATTACGCCGTCGCGGCGCTCTTCCGGGTGTTCGGGGAAAACAACCTGTGGGCCGTGCGCGCCGCGGTCGCGGGCATGATCGGGTTGACGGCCCTGGGGATCGGCCTGCTCGGACTTCGCGCGCAAAGCCGGGCGGCGGGCGCGTGGTCCGCGGTCGTGTTCTGTGCGTTGAGCACCAACCTGCTGTACCCCGCGGACAATTTTTCGGCCAACACCGAATGGTTTGTCATCCTGTTCACCACGGCGGGAACCTGGTGGTTCTGGGTGACGCTCGACCGGAACGATTTCCTGTCGCCCGCGATCACGGGCGCGTTGTTCGGCCTCGCCGCGCTGTCGAAGCAGCCCGCGCTGTTCGACCTGGCGGCGCCGCTTCTCACCGCGGGCTACCTCGCCGCGACCGGTCATCGCAGCGGGCACGAGGCATTTCGGAAAATGGCCGGGGTCCTGCTCGGCTTCGTCGGGGTCAACGCCGTATCGTGCGCGTGGTTCGCGTGGCACGGCGCCTTTGGCGACATGGTGTTCTACACCTGCGCCTACAACCTGATCTACTACGGCGCCGATATCACGGGCATCAAGCGGCTGGAGATGGCGATCGTGCCGTTCGACCGCCTGGCGATGAGCTATCCCCTGGTTCTGGGCGCCCTGGTCGCCGGGTTTGCCGTTCACCTGGTTCGCGTGGCGCAACGCCGCGCGCCGCCGCCGGAAAAAGCCGCGCAGCCATGGGCGTTCTACCTGGTCGTCTGGAATGTGACGTCGCTGGCCGCCGCCGCCTCGAGCGGACGGATGTTTGAGCATTACTACATCCAGTGCCTGCCCGCGTTCTCCCTGGCCGCCGGATCGCTGCTGGCCGGCGCCGGATCGATGGCCGGCGCGCGGTGGCGCCGCGCGCCGCGCCGGCCGGCCGACGTTCTGGGCGCGGTGGCGATCGCCGGGTTCCTGGGCCTCACGGGCCTGACCGTGGTGGTCAGCCCGCTGGCGACGCGCGGCCGGGCCGAATACCCCCACGACCCCGGCATCAGGGTCGCCGCATTCGTCAAGAAACTGACCAGGCCGGCGGAGCGGATCTTCGCGTGGGGCTACAATGCCGACTTCTACCTCTACACCGACCGGCAGCCCGCCTCCCGGTTCAGCTACTGTTCCTTCCAGACGGGTCTGATCCCGTGGACCAACCTCCAGCCCGGGCGGGACACGAGCGCCACGATCGTTCCCGACGCCATGCCGATTCTGCTGCGGGAACTCGACGCGCGGCGCCCGGCGTTCTTCATCGACTGCAGCGCCGGGCCCCATCGCAATTTCTCGAAGTACCCGCTGTCCAAATTTCCGCTGCTGGAGAGCTTCGTCGCCCGCAACTACGCCCTCGTGGAGGCGGGCCAGTTTGTGCCCCAGGGCTTCCGCGTGCACCTCATCCGGGACGCGGCGCGCCGGCAGCCCGCCCGCCTGGACGGCGGTCCCCGCGGGAGTCCGGCCGCACCCGATCTGCTCCTGTCGTCGCAGGCCGGCCCGGTCCCAACCGGGGTCGTCCTCGTCGGCCGGGACCCCGACGGCCGCCTCCAGAAGCTCGAATTGCTCGTCGACGACGTGGTCGTCGATAGCGTCAGCTTCCAGCCGACCCCGGGCCTAAGTGTCGAGCTGACCGCTCCCTTCAACCGGCTCGGACCCGGCCGCTACCGCCTCCTCGCCCGCGCGACGAGCGCCAACGGCCGGTCTCGGGACAGCCCGGTGCTGAATGTCACCTGTGCGGCGGCGGCGGTCTCCAAGGATCGCATACCAGCCTTCTTCCTGCCGTGCGTGACGAACCGGGTGGTGCCGCTAATTTTGCGATCGCCGTTCAATCCGCTCGTCGACGACGAGAAAGGACACCGTTCCATCTTCATGCATGCCCCTTCCATGCTGAGCTATCCCCTCCCCGCCGAGGTCCGCCGGTTGCACGGCGGGTTCGGGTTCCGGGACGGAGCCTACGCGGCGACCAACCCGTCGCCCACCGACGGCGCCGAGTTCAAGGTCGAACTCGTCTCGGCGGGCGGTGAGCGGCACACGTTGTTATCCCAGCTGCTGCAGCCGCGCGATCACCCCGATGACCGGCCCGTCCACCCATTCTCCCTTGAGCTGCCTCCGCATGGCGCCGGCGCCTCGGTCGAATTCATCATCACCCCGGGCCCGGCGGACAACGCGGCCTCGGACTGGACCTACTGGACCGACCTCGAGGCCGACTCCTTCCGCTAGTCCGGCCCATGGCCGCCCTCTTCCGCAGTCGCTTTCCGCCCCAAGTCTTCCCACCCTCGTCGCGATTCCGCCGCATGAGCGCCGACCCGGTTTCGCCCGCCCCGCCCACCACCCCGCCCCGCAGCCGGGTGGGAGATTTCCTGCTCTGGCTCCTGCTGGTGGCCGCCATCGTCACGTTCCCGCGCTATCCGCAGCCCGATCTCGACGCGTCGTGGCGCATGTCCCTGGGCTGGTTCTTCCACCAGGGTCTGCAGATGGGGCGGGACGTCGTGTTCACCTACGGCCCGTTGGGCTTCCTGATGGGGCGCACCTATTCGGGGCTGCAGTTCGGCAGCCTGGTGCTCTGGCAGGTGCTCTCGGCCGCGGTTTTCGCCGCCCTCATCATCGCCGGCGCGCGCGACCTGCGCGGCCCGGGCCGGGTCGTCTATTTCCTGTTCTTCATCCTCCTCGGCGTGTCCTATGAGGATGCGCTGCACATGATCGCCATCGCGCTGGCGGGATGGGAGCTCGTCCGCCTCGCCGACCGCGAGATCCGCGCGGGCGCCGCGCTGCTCGCCCTCCTGCTGGCGCTGCTCGCGATCGTCAAATTCACGAACCTCATGCTGGCGGCGGCCTGCGTGGCCGCCGCCGCGGGTTACGCGCTGTGGCTGGGCCGCCGGCGGGCGGCGGCGGCGCTGGCCGGCTGGTTCGCCGGCGGCTATCTCGGCCTGTGGATCCTCTGCGGGCAGAACCCGCTGAACCTTCCGCGCTATCTCCTGACCTCGCTGGAAGTCAGCAGCGGCTACCAGGAGGCCATGGGCCTGCCCACGCCCCCGGACGCGTTCTGGAAGGGCGTCACGGTCCTCGTCCTGCTCGTCGTCTACGCCCTCGTGTACCTGGCGAGCCACCCCGACCGGCCTCGCGCGCTGGCCAACGGCGGCATCCTCGCCGCCCTGGTCTACCTGAACTGGAAGCACGGGTTCGTCCGGGCCGACGGCCATATGATCGGCTTTTTCTTCTGCGCCCTCCTGCCGATCGTCGGCTTTCCCGCGCTGCTGGCGGACGGCCCGCGCTGGCGCCGGCTGCAGCGCCTGCTCCTGGTGCCGGCCGGGGTCCTCTGCGTGGCCGGAACCTATGACGCCCTCTCCGGTGCCGTCCGTTACGCGCCCGGCTCGCTGCAGGACAAGGTCTGGGACAACGTCAGCCACGTCCTCAACTGGCACGCCTACCGCCAGACCTTCGACAACCGGCTGGCCGAACAGAAGCAGGCGACGGACCTGGCCCGGGTGCGGGCCACCGTCGGGCGCGCCACCATCGACGTGCTCGGCTACGAGCAGGCCGTCGCCCTGTTCAACGGGCTCAACTACCAGCCGCGCCCGGTCTTTCAAAGCTACTCCGCCTACACGCCGCGCCTCGCCCGGCTCAACGAGGAGTTCTACGCCTCGCCGCGCGCGCCGCAGTTTGCCCTGCTCAAGCTCGAGACCATCGACGGGCGGCTTGCCGCGCTGGACGACTCCCGGCTGCTCAATCGCTTCCTCCACGACTACGCGTACCAGTTTTCGGAAAAGGGCTTCCAGCTCTGGCGCCGGCGGGACGCGCCGGCCGACGCCGCCACGATCGAGCCGCGCCGCCTCCGCACCGTGGTCACCGCCCTGAACACCCCCTGCGCGCTCGGCGACCTGGCCGATCAGCATGTGTGGGCGACGATCGACCTGCCGTACTCCCTGCTCGGCCGGCTGCGCGACGCGGTCTACAAGCCGCCCCTCGTGAAGCTGGTGCTCGAGCAGCAGGACGGCACCCGCGCCGAGTTCCGCCTGCCGCTCCAGCAGGGGCGGACCGGATTCATGCTCAACCCGGTCGTCACCGACGTCTCCGACCTCATGAACTTCGCCGGGGGCAAGCCCGACCGGTGGGTGCGCAGCCTCAGCGTCGACGTGGCGCCCGAGGACCGCCGGTATTTCGCCCGCCGCGCCCGCGTCGGCTTCTTCGCGCTGACCCCCTCGACCGCGGGCGCCGCCTTCTTCCAGCACGCCCTGCAGGAACGCTTCTGGCTGTTCAAGTCGTACCCGGTCAGCTTCCAGGCCTTCACCACGCCGAGCGAAGTGGAAATCGGCGGCCGCAAGGCGCTCGTCATGCACGCGCCGAGCGAGATGGTGTTCGTGCTGCCCCGCGGCGCCCGGGAGGTCACGGGGGCGTTTGGCTACCCGGCGGGCGCGTACGAGAACGGCGGCCGGACCGACGGCGCCATCTTCCGCGTGCTGTGGGACCGCGGCGGCGCCCCGACCGTGCTCTTCTCGCGCGAGCTGAAGCCGCGCGACAATCCCGCCGACCGCGGCCTCCAGCCGTTCCGCGTCGACCTGAGCGAGGTGAGCGGCGGCCAGCTTCGCCTGGAGGTCTCGCCCGGAAAGTACAACGACACCGGCTGGGACTGGACGGCATGGACGGCGATCGAAATCAAGTGACGCCGGCCCGCGGGCGCGGCTGGTGGCTGCTGCTCGCCCTGGCCGGCACGCTGCTGGCGGTGGGCGGACGCCTCGAGCTGATCAACGATTTCGGCACCAGCCTGCCGTTTCGCGACGAATGGAAGAGCACCGCCGCCGACCTGCTGGGGCCGTGGGCGGACGGACAGCTCGGCTGGCGGGCGTTTTTCGTTCCCTTGAACGACCACTGGATCGTCCTGACCCGGCTGCTGTCCTACGGCCTCGCCCGGCTGAACGGCCAGTGGAACAACCTGCTGGAGACCTCCGTCAACGCGGTCCTGTACGGGGCCGCCCTCTGGCTTTTCCTCGCGACGGCGGCGCCGTCCCTCGGCCGGCGGCTGGGCGTCGGGTTCGTCCTGTTCGCGGGACTGGTGCTGGCGCTGCCGTACACCTGGGAGAACACCCTCTGGGGCATCCAGTCGCTCGTCTTCCTGCAGATCGGCCTGTCCATCGCCTATCTGTGGGCCGTCGCGATGTGCCCGCGTTTCACGGCGGGCTGGTGGCTCGGCCAGCTCGCCGGCGGACTCGTGCTGTTCACCCAGCAGTCGAGCGTGCTCGCCTACGCGGCCGCCGCCGTCGTCCTCGTCTGGCGCCTGGTCCGCCGGGACGGCGACCGCCGCGTTCTGCTCGGCGGACTAGCCCTGGCGGCGCTGTGGAGCGCCGCCTATTTCGCGTTCTCTCCCCCGTTGACGGTCACCGCCGGACACAGTGCGGATTCGTGGCGGGTCGGGCTCGATGTCTGCCTCCGGCAGCTGGGCTGGCCGCTGCCGCATCCGGGCTGGGCGTTCCTGATGTACCTTCCGTTCGCGGCCTTCGCGGGCGGGTGCCTCGGGCGCCGGCGCTGGGACCATCGCGAGGCCTTCCTCATCGCCGTCGGCCTGTGGGTGGCGGCGCAGGCCGCCGCCATCGGCTACGGGCGCGGAGGCGACACGGGCGGCTTTGTCTCGCGCTACTGTGATTTCCTCGCGATCGGCTATCTGGTCAACGCGGCCAGCCTCGGCCTGCTCTGGCGGGCGGCTCCCGCGCGGGCGGGGCGGGCGGCCGTCGGTCTGCTCGCGGCCGGTTGGGTCGGCCTGTCGGCGACCGGCCTGTGGCACGAGTCGGTTGCCAGCCATACGCTCTACAATCTCGAGCGCCGGCCGGGCGTGAACGCGCAGAACCTGGCCGCCGTGCGGGCGTTTGTCGCCACCGGCAACCCGGCCAGCCTCGCCCAGGAGAAGATCGGCGACACCCTCTACACCTATCCTCCGACGCTGATTTCCCTGCTGGGCAAGCCGCGCTTCCGCTCCCTGCTGCCGCCGGAAACGGGCGCCGCCGAGGCGCGTCCGGATTACGGCCGCCTGGGGGCGCTGGCGCGCGGACTCCCTCCGGCGGGCCGCTGGCTCGCGGCGGCCGGCGT
>Ga0265338_10002929_pt1 | contig 24765 bp, 31 predicted proteins | sample 42126metaG_FD_193579 | JGI IMG/M metagenome (GOLD analysis project Ga0265338, IMG submission 193579) | Rhizosphere microbial communities from Carex aquatilis grown in University of Washington, Seatle, WA, United States - 4-21-26 metaG | ecosystem: Host-associated > Plants > Roots > Rhizosphere... | reverse complement strand
CCCGTTGCCCCGAGCCGAAGGCGGTCCACTGTATCACATCATGCCGGACGGTCGCCGGATCGACTGCCCGATCCAAGACAACCCGCCCCTTAGCGGGCGCGCAAAATCGTCTCTCAAATCTGAGTAGAAAGACCCCGCCCATCCGCCATGTCGATGATCGGCGATGAGCGTTATGATAGTGTCCCCGGCGCGAAGCAAAACGACATTCTCCCGCCATAGCCATCGAGATACCACCACACGGCGCGCCCGGTCGGATTGGGATGTTTCAGTACCATGTAGCTCGGCAGCTTAGCGGCATCCTTGCCGGTGCCGATTATTACCGAGCCGTCCTGATTGAGCGTATAGGCACCATCGTAATAGTGGCCGTCTGCCTCGTCGCAGCACCATTGGCCTTGTTCGTTCGTCTGTGATTTGAACCACTTGGCGTAGGGTGCTCCTGCATAGCGCCCATCAGGATCGCGAGCCTGAGCAGCGAGCGAATATAGAACTGCCAGCGCAACCCCAAAAACAACAACGCCCCGCCAGAATGCTGGCGAGGCGTACCGGATGCGGTCGATGGCGGTCTGGATCATAGCCCGGCCATCCTCTGGGGAGGCCAGCGCCACGCAATGACGCCTCGGGTGGATCGCTCACGGGTCCGGACGGCGTGTCCGTCATTTCCCGATTTCATCACCATCCGACCGGGACCGGGGACAGCAACCACGATGCCGACGTGGTGACGATAAACCGCGATAACGCCCGGCGCCGGGCCGCTCGCCCGGCTTCCATAACGCGCCCAGGCTATCGCCAGATTGAACACCCGGTTTGCCACGCCGAGCTGATGCCGTAACCACCAGCCGCACCAGGCCCGAGGGCGAGGATCGGCCCTATTCCCGTTTGCATCCTCAATACGGACTCGCTGGGCGCGTTTTTCTGCCCCGGAGCAGTCCATGTGGCCGGAATTGTCCGGAACGCACTGGACGGCTTCCTGAGTCCTGTGGTGGTGCTTATGGCTGGCGTGGGCCGGGACGATGCAGACAAGCATCATCGCGGCTGCGGCAAAGCGCAGCTTCATGCAGATCATCTCCTGTGGGGGATTAGGGAAGTTCGTAGGCGCTTTTGTTCAGGGGCAGCACTTTCCCCTCGCCGCGTTGCAGGTCGCGGATGTCTTCTTCGATATTCATTAGCCGTTGGTCCGTGACGGCCATTTTAATCAGGACCTCGCCCACCTTTTTAATCTCGGATTTTAGGTCGGTTAGATCATTCTTCATATTGCCGACGCTGCTTCTGATAGCTGAAATTGCCCCGATGCCGCCGATGGCAAGAACGGTGATTTCAACGATGTTGCCGATGGTAATTGTCGCGTCCACTACCATCGTTAACTGTTCCACCATTCAGACGTGGTTCCATTGCTCTCAGCCATTGGCGGCTCCTGCTAGTCGCTGGTGGTGAGGGCCGGTTCGGCGTTCCCGCGCCGAACCGGCCCGCTACGTGACAGGGTTCATCCTTGACATCCAAAGCTGTTCTTCCTCGGGTGTCATCGGATGCCAGTCGAGATTAACGCCGGTCTCTTTCGCAATCGCGCCATTAATCGCGTGGATGACAAGGGCACCCGTCGTTTGCTTGGCGGACGCAGGGTCTTTGCCCTGCGCCACGAGTTCCTGATAGATGTCCTCCCCCAACTTGATAAACTGGATAATCTTGGGGATGAGGCCGATCAGCGTCATAAACGAGAACATGGCGTCACGCGGTAGGCGACGGAGAAGCCGCGGTGACGGCCTGCGTGGCAGTCGGCGAGTTCATCGCCATGGCCGTAAGCGTCGCGCCTGCATTACTGACGATCTGCGAGAGCTGCTGAACGGCATGAATTGCAGTCACGGTGCTGGTCACGACAGTCGGATCGCTGGCACTGGAGCCATTCGACAGCGCATTGGACAGCGCAGCGACATCCGCCGCCCCGGTGTTGAGGTCAGCGATGACCTTGGACACAGTGGCATTGCCTGGGGCCACGACGCCGGCGAGTGCCCCGAAGGACGCAATGCTGGCCTGAATGACGCCAAGATGTGCCCCAATGTATGACGCCATGCTTTCGATGTCGGTAATGACGACTTCGGCGCCGCTCGCTACTTTGGACAGGAACGCGCCCACGTCCTGAAACGCCGTCTGAAAGAAGCTCACCGCACCGGCGAAGTCGGCAGCGATGACGCTCTCAAATGACTGAAGCGCGGAGTTGGTTGCAGTGGTGGTCGTATCGGTATTTGTCATGGTAGCCTCACTTTTTTGGGCCGAGCGGGAATTCCGCAGCGGCGGTTGGACCAGATTGCGACGGAATAGCGTGCAGCACCGCGTTGATTGCGTTGCCGATGCCCATCACCAAAACGATCCATGCAAGGATGATCGTTTCGGTGTGTTCACCAAAGATAACTTTGAGTTGATCGGTAGAGCCTGCGGCAACGCCTAAAATGGCGAGCACAATGCTAAGCCACATACCAACTCGTGGATCGATCGTCACGGCAAACTCCTATTTGTCTGCATTGGGTGTTAAGTTACTTTCAGGAGCACGTTCGGCGCGGATTGCGCCATCTGGATTGGAGCAATGGTCGGAAGATCGATAGCCTTCGGCCACCAATAGCCAATCAGGCCGAAATGCTGAGACAGTTTCGGGAGGGCTTCGATTTGAACTTGGTCGGCTTCATTGCCGCCAAGAATCCACACGAGGCCACCCCGTTCACCGGCATAGAAGCCGACGTGGCCAACGCCTGCCGTTGGACTGATGCGCCAGAACACGGCGATGGCACCGAGCGCGGGACCATCCAACTTTACGAAATTCGGATTTGAGCGGAACGATTGGGATGAAGCGGAGCGACTCCCCATGATGCCGGAACGCTCTAGCCAGCTATTAACGGCTATCGCGCACCAGGGGTCACCTTCTTGGCCGCAATGAGCGGTTTCGATGAAATGCTCAATGCCGTGGTTATCCGGCAACTCATGGAAGCCGACATCCTTGAGTGCGGCCTGATACCAAGCCGGAGCGTCAGTCATTGTATTTCCCCATAGCGGAGTAGCCGCCCCGTCGCCGAGACGTGTCGAAGCCCATGTTTCACTGGAAAAAATCACGTCTTGCGGCGAAGGCGGAACCGCGATTAACTGGACTTCATCCTGGTGACGAATATCCCCGCCTAACAATGAGTAAGCCAAATGTCAGCGAAGTGGATTGAGCTATTGCTTGATGCGCAACGGTCGCTTCAGTCAAAGAAGATGGCGGAGTTTAAGCGTCGAGTGCCGCTAGGCGATCTAGTGACGGATCGTTGGCGCAACGCGCAGGAGTATGGTTTTGGAGAAGGGACTTCCTGTTACGACAGTGTTCTCATCATTGGCGATGTCAAAGTCGGCAAGAACACATGGGTCGGGCCGAACGTCGTCCTCGACGGTTCTGGCGGCCTAGAAATAGGTGACAACTGCACCATCTGCGCCGGGGCGCAAATCTATTCCCACGATTCCGTAAAATGGGCGCTGAGCGGTGGCATAGAGCCTTACGATAAATCCCCGACCAAGATCGGGAGCAACTGCTTCATCGGTCCCAATGCCGTCATTGCGCGCGGTGTCACGATTGGCGACCGCGTTGCAGTCGGCGCCCTCTCATTCGTCAACAAAGACGTGCCGTCGAATAGCCGAGCCATTGGCTCACCTGCCGTTCACAGCCAGATCAAATAGCCCGTCCCGGTATTTCCGCCCTTAGAGGGAATGCGATAGAATTATAACTCCGGAGCCGCCTGCTTTGCCGCTCGTCGCCCCAACGGCATAACCGCCGCCGCCACCACCGCCGGTGTTGGCGGTGCCTGCGGACTGGCCGCCTGTACTGCCATCGCCATGGCCACCACCACCGCTGCCCCCAGCGCCGCCAGCATTTCCGCTGGCGCGCGAGCCACCGCCGCCGCCGCCGCCGTAGGTGACGGCGCTTCCCGAGATGGACGACGAAACGCCGCTGCCACCCGAGCCACCAGCAGACCCGGCTGTGGATGCACCTACCGCACCAGCACCACCACCGCCGCCGCCGCCGAGAACCGATCCTGACGCACCGCCATTATTCCCCTGGCCGACAGTGCCGGCGCCGCCACCGGCGGCTATATCTGAGCCGCTGCCGCCGCCAGAGCCGCCTGCAGCGCCAGCCGCACCGCCACCGCCGCCGCCGCCGCCGCCGGTCGCCGTCGCAACCGCTCCAAAAACCGAATTGCTACCGTTGCCACCGCTACCTGTGCCGCCTGCGCCGCCGCCGCCGACAGTTATAGTGACGGTCCCGGCAGTAGCGGATGTAGAGCCAGTAAGGACACCACCAGCACCACCGCCGCCACCTGCGTTAGCACCGCCGGCCCCTCCACCCGCGACCACAAGATAATTGACAGAGCACGATCCAGAGAACGTGATCGAGCCGGACCCGGTGAATGTGTAGATGCGATTGCCGCCGGCCGTGGTGATCGTGCCGCCAGAAACAGTGGACGTGTCGCACGGATTCGTGCCGCCCGTTGTGTTTCCAGGCCCAGGGAAAGGCAGCCCAACCTGGGCCGATGCCGCAACTGCAAAGATCAGCCCAAGCGCAATCCAAAGAATGCGCCTCATCGGACCACCCGCCAGTTAAGCGTAATTGCTCCGGGAGTAATTGCTCCTGCCGTGTTATTGCAGACCTTGAAGTTCACCGTATTCAGAGTCGGATATGCAAAAATGGTCAGCATTCCGCTCGTGGACGGGATGTAGCCGGTGACTGCTGTTGGATCGCCATTAAACGATGCGGATACAACGTCAGTTGTTGCGGTGCCTGTTGCTGTCGCCGTGACAACTGTTGCGCAGGCCGCGCTCGCGATAGCGGCCGTCCCCAAGGCAGATGCGCCGGAGGCAATAGTTTGCGTCAGGGTCGCGGCAGCGGCCGGAAACGTCATCGCGTTCCCGCCGATCTGGAACGCGCTCTGGAAGTTCGCCGTGCCGGAAAACGTGCTAGTGCCGCTGTAGGTGTTGTTGCCGTTCAACAGCCCGATGTTCGCGCCGGACGTTCCCGTATTGGCCGTGCAGACCGTGCCAGCATTTGAGATGTCCGCGCACGCCGGCTGGGTGGCAGAGACAACACCCGCCGTTGAAATCTGTGTTAGGAACTGATGCGAAACAGACGCGAACGACTGCACGCCACCGAGTGACGACGCCCCCGGATTTGGCAGATCGGAACCAACTAGCGCCCGAAATGCCGGCGCACCGCCAGCCGTAGGTGCCATCCAGACAAAATGCGCGGTCTGCGATGGCCAGATCGGGACAAGGCTAAAGGTATGCTGCCCCGTCCAAGTCGGCGCAATTGACTGGTCCAGTGCCGGCGCGCCATCCGACCGCATGGCAGTCGTGGCCGTACCATTCTTAGCGGTAAGACCGACAGATGCGGAAGGATTGGCAAAGCCTGCGAACGTGCCGGGTAAATCGGCGGCGACCAGTGCGCGAAATGACGGATTGGTGGCGCTGCCGCTTGTCGGCCCGGCATAAACGGTATTAGCCGATTGAGGCGTGACGGTCGGTGCTGACACCCATAGAGGATTTGAGCCAGCACCAGTTGTAGACAAAACAAAGCCATTCGTTCCCGGCGGCAGGCATGACCATGCTGATCCAGAGCGGTAGACGATATTGCCCTGCGCGCTACCACAGACAGAATCCATCCACGCAGACCAGCTCGTCGGTGTCGGCTGCGCCGTGCCGCCACTAATGTTTGCAAGGAATGTCTGATTGGCAGCGTTGGCGATGCCAGCAAAGTTTGTCGTGCCTGATATATACCCCTGCAACGTGGCGTCGGTCGCGATATCACCAATTAAGCCACCCCACGACACGACGCCGCCGGCTCCGGTCGTGTTGGATTTGACTTTGATGATGTAATTGAACGTTACCGTTGGCTGAATGACGCCCGCAGGAACCGAGGTACCCCCTTGTGCGGTGCCAGTAAAAGCAGCGGTCGCGGTGTCGAACACCACGGGCGTGGTGCCTGCGCCTTGTGTGGCGCCGCCACTCGGCGGGTTGCCGGCTAGATTGCTGCTGACCCCCACATGCGCAGCCAAGGTCAAAGCAACACCACCTGCCGGCGTATATGGCGGCAGGTTAGACGTGATCAGAGTAGTCCCCGACGCCCCTCCGAATCCTCCAGCAACATCGGCACCGGTAAACGCCTTAAACGTTGCCGCTGTCCCGCTCGCCGTAGACGTGGCATTCGCGCTCAACGTAATTGTGGTGCCACTAATATTTGAAACAGTAGTTCCGGGGACCACATTAGCCGACACGACGATCATGCCGGGGAAAAGACCCGTGGCCGATGCTACTGTTGCAGTAGGACTCCCGCTCGTCGTGCTGATCGTGGTCGATGCAGTCAAGCGGCCAGCCGCTGTCGTCTGCATCGTGTCAGAACCAGCGGGCACGCGTCCCCGAAGGTCCGGCACGTTAAAGGTAGTTACGCCGTCTCCGTTCCCCCAAGGAAATACAGTCGCCGTTCCGGTGGCCGTTGCCGTGGCGTTATTGCTGACAGTAATGGTGCTGCTATTGGTGATTGACGCAACGGTTGTGCCGGTTGGCAGACACGTTGCCTCAATCGGCGCACCGACCCGCATTTGAGAAGTATCAGTCCAGCCGCCCAAGGTCGCTGAACTGGCCGTGCACGATACGGCGCTGCCGGCTATTGTGATGGCCGACAGAAGGTCCGGAAAGCTCGTCCTGCTTAGAGCTTGTCCGTTCGCATAGGCCCAATTAACCGGAAGTGTAAAACTCGACCACGGAAGAATGGCACCCACTGGCGCAGTATCAGTACCAGTCGCACCTGAAGGCGATGACGAACCATAGGCAGTTGTCGGCGCATCCCAAATCGTATTGCCGGAGGCATCCTTGACGACCTGACGATAGACACCTTGTCCGTAAATGACCGCGCGGCCAGCAGCGTCGAGAACGATGGGATTGGTGTTGTTCGAGGCTTCTCCCGAATCCAACCATGTGGTCTTCTTATTGGTCGATCCCGGGACATAAAAAGTAACGCTGCCCCCCGCCAAAGGAGCGCCCGTCGTGCCCAAAAAGGTCTGCTTGGCGTTCGGCAAAAGCGCCGCTTGGCCAAAGACTTGGCTGACCGTTAGGGCATAGATGAGCACGCCCGAAAGGAGCTTCCACATTGCGTTTTTTCCGGATTTAGGGCAGGATCAGAGGTCGCGGCGGTTTACCGCCGGTTTTTCTTTATGGACGCGGGAATGCGCGCGATTGATCTTGAGATGCTCGCGCTATGGACCGCGGCAAATGTCTATCTGTGGATTTGGAGCGGGCGCGCGCGCCGTCTAACGGGCAGGCTGAGCCTCTTGCGGCTGTACGTATTGAGGAAATGGCAAGAGCGGCGCGGCGGCAGGATTATAAGAGATTGCGCCACTGCTCATGAGTTTCTGGAGAGCGTTCGGCGTCTGACCCGGCAGTGACGAATTTATCAATCTGTTCGCGTACCAGTTGCTGCGAAGAATTGAACCGATACCCGCATTTGTTGCGGCCTTCGCTCCTCCAGCAACTGCTGCAATGGCACCAAGCTTGGCCGCGAGAATTGGGTCGTGGAATGCAAGCCCGGCTTCGATGCCACTTGCGCCACCAAGACCCAGAAGTTTCATTGCACTGAGCCGGCTTGCAGTCCCGCTATTTGGCGGCTCTTTCAGGAATTGCTGTCCGACCCTGGCTAGATCAGCCAGTGGCCCACCATTTCCATATGCCATTCCGGGATAGGACTTGCGCACCGCTCCCATCAATAGAGCTGGGCTGATGTCGCCTGTAGGGGCCTTCTCGACCAAATCCTCAATGGTCTTCATTGCCTTGTATTGAGAATTCGTCTGCTGAAGCTGGGATTGTAGGTCTGGTGATACAGATCGGCCAAGCGCATCCAAAAGGGATTGCTTCACCTGGCCGGCATAGTATTTGACGTTCGAGTCGTTTGATTTCGTAGCGCGATCCAGAGGGGAGCCTGTCTTAATGAGCGCCTGATACGTCTTTCCGTCGATCTGTCCATCTTGGACTTTATCCATTACGTTACTAATTTGACCATGAATGATCGATCGCTCATTTGGCGCTAAAACAGTATTTGCATCGCTGGCGATCTGGTGCAGGTCCGACCCAAACTGATTATCCGCATTGATCGTACTCTTAGACGCGATGTCCTCATACTGAGCGCCGAGACGCTTTTTCGCCGCATCCATCACATCAGGAGTTAGCTTGTCGGCGTCCTCGCCAATGGCTTTTGCAACATTCTGGTTGAATGCAGTATGCTGGTCAGCAACATTCGCGGCATAGCCGGAGAACGGTTTTTCCTTCAGCACACTATCAAGATAGTTGACGGTCGGGCTTTGCGAGATTTGCCCCCCACGAACAGGAATGCCGAATACGTCTCTCGCGGTCTTCGCAAGCTGAGCTGTTGCCGGGTCAATAAGGGGTGCCGATGCGCTCGCCACGCTGGGAATCGCACCTGTTCCAACCACGCCGGAAAGAGCCATGAGACGCCCCATGCCAGAGGTGTCTTCACCATTTATGCCATCAGATTGAGGGACAGTCGCCTTCCCCTGATACACATCGCCCGGATAGGTAAGCCCGCTCGCGATGGTTTTGGCGATCTGGACTGGCCAAGTGTCTTCCCATGTGAACTTCTTTTTGACTGGCGGTTGCGTCGTATCAACCGGCTTCAAATAGATTTGAGAAACATCCTCTGGTGGGGCCGGCACTGTCGGTGCAGATGGAGGCACCTGTGCCGCAGGCACGTCAGCGCCCGGCTTAAGATATTGCTGAATGATATCTGCATCGCTCATTTGCGGGGGCTGCGTGTTGGATGCTGGCGGCGAACCTGCCGCATTTCCGAATGTATGGTCACCTATTTTCGTGACATTCGTCATGCCGTTAATCCAGCCCATCGCGCTTTGATTTCCGCGCCTCTGGACCGTATCGACATTGGCAAAATTCATCGCGCCGCCAGTTGGGTCTTCAGTCTGTCCCGAGGCTGCCTGTCTGGCGATTTCAAGAGCACGTTGGTATTGAGCGGAATTTTGCGGGATTGAGCGCAATTGGTCAGGGTGGTCTGACCAAGCCTCAAACTGCTTCGGTGCCAATACGACACTAGCTGCGTCATTGCCCCATTTGCCGCTGTTCATCCTATTGAGAATGACATGAGCGACAGCAGCCTGCCCGATAGGCGGCTGGTTTCCAGCCTCTCCTATGACCGTCCTCGCGATCATATCCAAGTCGGACGGGGAGATATTACTGTCCGGCATTAGGCTTTTCTAGAAGTTGCCATTTGTGAGCCAAAGTCAGCGAGTTTCGGAATCTCTGTGACTCAATGCTCCCAGGCTTTAGCGAAGCAAGATATTTTCGCTGGTTGGCCGCCGACATGAGATCGAAACCGTAGGCTGCCGGGTCTTGGTTATTGTTGAATTTTGCGGCCCATGCTTGATAATTTTGCTTCGGCTGTTCTGCCCCCTCAAGAGCTTGCGCTTGCGACATCCTTCTAAGCGCCAGATCGGTTTTAGCGAGGTCGCTGGCGCTTGCTGTATTCAAGTCGATATTCGGATTCCCGTGGAAAGCCGACACCATTTTATCTGTTGATGAAATGTCCGCGTTTCGAAGGACGTTTTGCGTGTAGTATTTCTTAAGTTCCTCAATCGGCAGCGTTGTGTCTGGTTTCAGAAGCCCTAGCCCGACGCCGAGATTCTTGATCGAGTTTGTCGCTTCAGTGCCGATACCCTGCCCCGTCGGCCCGACCGTATCCAGAAGATGAACGATCTTCGTAAGGGGCGTGATGCTTGACCGATAGTTACCAGCAGCACCGACAGCCTTTGCGCTAGCCTCACCGGACGCCTGCCCGGCGGCGGCCGTAGCAGCCGTTACGGCTGGAGAAAGGCCAGCCTGCATACCGCCGGGTTGAGTGATATTTTGTAGTTGTGCGGCTGTCGTGATGTTGGTCGGTTCGTTTTCGGGTCCAGGAGGCCCGCTCGTTGTTTTGGTAGCGTCAAAGCTCGGCGCAGTCACAGCCTGCTTTACACCCCAACTTTTTAATGCATTGGGATTAGCGCCCGCGATAGCTCGTGCTTCATCGAGGCGGTCGGTCCACATCTGGGCTGGAATAGACGGGTTATCGTGCGCCGCCTGCACAACTAAATTCGTCAGATCGTCAAGTGTAGGATTTTTCATCGCTGAAATAGCACCGATACGGCGCTGCACGATGTCTTGTTGTGCCTGGTGAAGCTGCGATTGGGCAGTCGTGTTTATAACCTGCTGATTAATCGCCGGGCCGGCCTGATATCCAGCCAGCCGGCCTAAAGTTGATAAATCAGGGTTTGGATTATCCGCATATGCTTCAGCCAGCCCATTTCTGGCATTGATTTCTTGCTGCTGCATTTTTGTAAGGTTAGAAGTAGCCACAAGTTGCAGCACTTGCAGCGGCGACATAGACGTATTGCCGGCCCCAACATTTTTATAGATGGACGTATCGACTGCATCAGCCATTCCGGCCCCCATAATGCTTCATCAAGCCGTCAATGTGCTGTTGCTGGTTATCGCGCGACCATGGATCGGTGCCCTCCGGTTCAGGAGGGGCATTAAGATGATGTTGGAGAACCGCAGCCTCGGCCTTATTTGCCGTATCGATGATGCCTTCGACGAAGTTCTTCTGTTGAATTGGATCGTCCGGCAATCCCTTTATTTTGTTCATAATCTCCGGAAGGGACAATACCTTAGCACCTAGGAGTTTGGACGCTGCATCCAGCAACTTCGGACGAATGTTGGACTTTCCCAAGTTCGGATCAGAGAGGACCGGCTGAAGCGCCGACTTGATCTCGCCAAACCTGTGTATGGCCGCGACAGTCTGTGCGTGCGTCGGCGCGGGTTGCTGTGGCTGCTGTTGCGCCATCAAGGCAGCAAGCGGATTTGCTCCGGGTTGCTGTGGCTGGCCCTGCTGCGGAGCAGCTTGCGGAACACCCTGCGGTGCCTGTCCGCCTCTAGCGGCGGCCAGCAAATCCATTATTCCGGCCATGCTGCTAACCTGTCCGTGTCATGGAGCCGCAGCGTCCATGAAGTTAAATCCGCCCGTACCTACACCATTGCCGATTCCAGCATCGGCGGCATTTCCATACAGACCGCCGGTGCTTCCGCCGCCGAGCAGCTTGTTCAACAGCACTGCGCTAGACACGGAATTGCCGAGACCACCAATGGCATTTGCACCAGCAACGCTGGCACCAGCCGCCGCATTACCGGCACCGATAATATTGGAACCGATTTGACCACCGGTCTGGGTCGCCGCACCGGTCAGAGTGCCCGCAGCACCGGCACCCGTATTGACCAGATTTTGCATCGGATTAACGCCAGTCGTGAAAGTGTTTTGAAGAGCGTTAACGACGGACTGCCATGTATTCCCGGCCAATCCTTCGGCGTATTGAGCGGACCCCTTGGCCAAAGCCCCGCCTGGTCCTCCAAGACCCCGCGCAGCAAGCGCGTCCTGAGTGGCCTTCTCGCCCTGCTGAAGGGTGAACTGATAGCCCGGTGTCTGCGCAAGCGTTGAAGACATGTCCGCGCCCGGCGTCGTCAGCTTTAACAGCGACGACAACGGAGAAGATGCATTGTTCGGGTCAAGCCAGCTTTGCAGTTGTGGAATTTCACCAGAGCCGGCGTTAATGAATGGCTGTAGTTCGCCCTGCGCCGTATTGAACATCGACATTTGCGCTTGGGTCGCGGTATTCGCGGCGTTCTCCTGGGCATTGGCCGCTTCATTTGCGCCATAGATCGAGGCACCGGCCCCGAGTGCACCAGCACCGACAATGGCCACCGCAATGCGGCAAGTCGAGGACGGCTCAAACTCTTGCCAATCGAAGACGTTTGGTTTCATGAGAGCCACTTTGCAAGGTACGTGTCTGCGGGGACAAATCCGAGCTTCGCGTAAAGATCATGAAGCCCATTCGGCTTTAGCGTCTTAAAGCCGGAATGCCATAGCTTAACGCCGCGCCGTCTCAATTCACGTTCAACGCACCTGATCAAAGGAACTATAAGACCGCGATCCCTGACTTCTGGCAGGATATAGAGCATGTCCATCGTGCCGGTGAGCGTCGTTCGATAATGAAAACCGGGAGCGACCTGCGCAGTGTAGTACCCGACGATTTTGCTATTCCATCGAACAGTGGCGAGGAACAGTTGACCCTCGCGCTCCCGTCTCACGTATTCATCGAACTGAGGAGCAAGCGGCATCTTGCCGCGAAACAGCGCAAGCTCTGCCCAATGTTGCGGGAATATCTCGACAAGCTCGGAAATGCAGTGCTCAAAACTCTCAATCTGAGCTGAAATCATCCCGGCCTTACGTCCACAATCATCACAATGCGATCATCCGCGCTATTGTTCTGAACAGAGTGCTCGGCACGATTGTTGATCAGCCAGACTTCTCCGGACTTGAAGTTCACCTTCTCGTCCTCGATAGCGAACATGGCTCCGGGTAGGCTTTGCAGCGCAATCTGGTAGCGCTTGTAGAATTGAGCGGGTGCGCCGCCATCAACATGAGGCGTAATCTGCTTACCGGGTGTAAGCTTCGTAATGATGACCCGCCCAAGTTGGCACGCTTCTACAGCCCGCATCAGATCGAACACGATCTGCCTTGCTTGTGGCAGGAAGTCCCAAGCGGGATAAGGCACCGTCTCGCGATCATTGGCAGGATCGTCCGAATTTTCGGAGTTGAACCACAGCCAAATGTCGTCTGCCTCTGAATGCGGCGTGCCAGGAAACTTGGTCCGGAGTGAGTTCTTATTCCACAAGTCCGGCTGACGCTGGATGGCGTGCAGAAGAGGCTGAACGTTGACCTCTCCGACCTTGAAAAAGTGCTTCATCGGTCTAGCGGCGCTTCTTTCGGAGCTTCGCCAGCACGGCCCCGGCTACTTTCTCGCCGGCTTCCTTGCTGCCATATTCTTTCGAGGCTTTCTTTTCGATCTTGCCGAAATTCTTGCCCTTTTTCCCGATATCCTTGCCCTTCGCAGCCGCTTTCGCACTATAGCTTTTCTTCATGGCATTATCCGAGTTGCAGCGACCTGAATTTCGTCGCTGACAGTTGATAAAACACCTGAGATTTTCCGTTTGCGAGCGAATATGCGGTGTTCGCAGCTAAAGCGTCTATCGAGCAGCCCACAGGGGGATAGACTTTCAGCGTCGCCCCACCAACATTGAACACGGTGGACTCAAAGCCGCTACCGAAAGCGTTCAGAACAACCCCTGAACCGGCCGGAGCGGACGTGATTTCATTCCATTCCGACGAAAGAGCCAGCGCATCAGCCTGCGTAGTCCCCGCTGCGGTGAGCGCAGTCGCCACCAGATATGGAATGCTCGCCGCAGACCGCGTATAGAGGCCGTAAAAGAACCGCCACCAGGGCTGCGATGGAAGGCCGGACTGATCCACGACGGGCATAGCCGCCGTAGGCATCGCAAGCGGCTGGCTGGTGCTTACAGAAGCCATTCAATCTGCAATCCGCGCCGGGCCGCCTCTTCTATGGCCTTCGCTTGAGTGTCATAGACATTAATCGGCTTGCCGCCGATACGTTTGAACAGCGACAGGACGAACTTTCCGTTCTCTTCCCATCCATAAAGCTTTTTGGTCATGAGCCTGATTTCTCGACATCGATATAAACGCCGTTCAACGCCGTTTTGACATTCTCGGACCAGAACAGCTCATAAACTCGATCTCTAGCCATGCCGAGACGCTGAAATTGCGGGCTGATGAGATACTCACCGATCTTACCCATGGTCTGAGTGATCGGGTCTCCCCAGGTCTGACCGCGATCATCGCTCCATCGCAGGTTTAGGAGCGGTTCGGCATCATTGTCGGTGGTCGTTCCACATTGAATATCGGCAACGAGCGCCCAATGCGTTAGTCGGTTCATCTCGCTGAGAACGTGCGGAAAACCACGCCGGAAATAGATCGGTTGGCCATTATCCGTGTAGGTCCCGGTGTCGATCTCGTAGAGCAGCCCGGTTTCCCAATCTTGTCCGATCACCTTGCCATAGGCGTGGGCGTAAAATGGGCACCGGTCGCGATGCTCTACGCCGTCATTGTCCGCCCATGTCAACTCATGCCACTGGTCTGTGGCGAGGTCATAAGCCCATGACTTGTCTGCCGTTGGGAACGACAGGATATAAAAGGTATGGCCGTCAACCTGATAAGAACCTGCAACAGCATCCGTCAGGTCTGAATAGTTCTGTAATTCTTGTTCAATGGCGTGGGTAGAAATTCGCTTTGCCGTATAGCCGTCCGATTTAACGACGATGCCCTGCCCTTTTAAATCCTGCCCCAGCCAGAACAGGGACACATCAATCGACATCATCGAATAGGTGGCGATGCAACCGTAAGGAACGAAGGTCGAAGCAATGGCCTCGAATGGAAAATCAGGAGCGCCCGAGAGATACCATGGCTCGGTAGACAACTCACCGATCAGCCACACCTCGCGCTGGCGGACGCCGAGTGTCTTGATATTGTCGGCGTAGGACGATTTCGACGCCTCATCCAGTGCGTTGAAGGTGACGCTGTTTGGAAGTGAAATGTACCAATAAGGCGTCCCAGGAGCATTGAACAGAAAGAAGCTTTGCAGATAATCAACCCGGTTCGATCCAACGAATAGACCAGTCGCATCAACAATCGGATTGAAGGCGTGAGTAGACATCGTAATGACCCACCCATTGGATGAGCCGTCTACGACGCAAATCTCATCTCCGACATCCTGGCCATTATCAGCCATGGAGACAATGGATGTGCCGTGTCCTATATTACCAACAGCGGTGAAGACAAAATTGCTGTTCACAAAATAGATTGTGTCATCGATGGTGGCGTATAGATCGCCATTGGTTGCGCGATAGAGCCCGCGCCCGGCGCCAAGCTTCGGCGGAATGGACAGAAGCTTTTTGCCGGGACGCTGGTAGTGCGTGACGGGAACGGGAGGGCTTGTTTCTTTAGGATTTAGCTCAGGAAAAAGGTTCGCGCATCTCTGTGCGTTCGCAATTATCGAACGCGCCTGATAGGCTCCCGAAGTAAGCGGAACGAGCATTAGGCGGTCTTAACAGCCGCCCAAGAGCCGTCCTTGGCACAGAAGAACAACGCTGTCTGGCCAGTCGTCAGCGCGTATGCAGTCGCCGTGGCAGCGAGATTGATCGTATCGGTACCACGCCCATAAACATCCAGCGTATGAGCACTCGCGTTAAACAGGGCGAATGACGAGCCTTTAGTGGCTTGAGGTGCCAGTACACTGTCGGCATCGGCGGCGACAGTATCGACTTCGATAAAGGATACAGCGGCAGGAAGCTGGAAGGCCGCCGCCTTCGTTCCGCCGGAATGGGCCGTAATGCCACTCACATAACTGCGGTTCTGACCGTTGGCGAGGCCACGGAGCCAAATGCCGTCTTGGAGAGCCTGACGTGAATTCTGAGCGGGAGCAGTACCGACTGACATTGTAGTCTCCTGTGGGTTGGTAGTTTCTTAGGTAGCGTTAGCCATTGCCGAACTGATCAGAAAAAATATTGTACCCAGACGACATGGTTATTAATCCTCTTGGCATGGTTAGCTCGGGCACCTGAATATTTGACTGCTTGACCACATCAAGGGAATTGCGCGCCTGATTGTTCAATTCCGGGTCAGGTGTCATCCCCTTGCCGTAAGCCTGCCGTAGCCGACGCGCCAAATTAAACTTCATCGCCGCAACGTAATGATCCGGGATCGATGACAGATCGGTCACCAATGTGATGATCGGCAGCACGTCCTTGAGCTGGATATGAACGCCGTAGCGCGCGGCATTCGGCCATGGATAGAGTGAGAGCTTCCCCAAGGGCCAAGATGAATCCAGAAACCCATACAGGGTGAAGGATTGCAGCGACTTCAGCGAAAGACGGGAATACTCCTCATAGGACGGGATGATCTCAATTGGCGTATCGACGTTGAGACCAGTAGAGACAAATTGCCTGAGATATGCCGACTCGATCCGATCAGGACGGCGGGAGACATTGAAGTTGCCCCCCGGCCCGACCGTGTATGGCGTCTGCTGACCGGTCGAGACGAACTCCAAGTCGAGTAGATGCCATATCATCCAGCGCTGTGTGTTCCACTGCGCCAGCATGTCGTTGAGGTCGGCCAGCGCATCGTTTGCATCATCGGCAGATGGCACACGGCCAACGCCGGTCACGCCCGATTTCTTGAGCGCCGCAATTACGATGTCGCTGCCGGTCGTCATCAGGAGGTCAGGTCAGCCGGAAGCTTAGCCGCATTCGGGGGACGACCGCGGCGTGGCTTTTCAACCAACGACTCCGGAGCGATGGATTGCAGCGTTGCCGGTTCGTCAGTATCGATCTCGACGGAGGCCGCGTGCGGCGCCTCATTCTTTCCGAGGAAGGCGCGCTCCTCTTCAGCCGAATTGACCACGACGGGATTTCCGGACGGCCCCAAACGCGGCTTGCCCTTTTCGTCCTTCATCATGCGAGGATAAGGGCGGTACTCATAAGCCGGAAATTTGTTCGGATCGGTCTGCGCGGTCTTCGGCAGATGATCGCGGATATCACGAAGCATGTAGGCAACCTTTCAGGAAGGTGCCGAGAGGGCGGGATTGCCCTCCCGGCTGTTTGGTCAGATTTTGTCAGGGACGCGACAACTCCACTGAGGTCGGATCAGCAAGCTTCCGAACAAAACGTCAACGCGCGTGATCTCCTGGTCCGTGCCGACCATCCAGTCGCGGGCCATACGCATCGACACGTTGTCGTACTTGTGCCGAGCCGCAACCTTGTTCGCCGGAAGCGGAAGATCGCCGGTCGCCATGGTGATGGCCTGCGGCGAATACCGGAAGTTGTTCCGGTAGACGGTCGAGGCCGGCAGATACGGCGTAATCACAGCACCGTCAGCCGGCGACACATCGACGGTCTGATACTGCACCGGCTGCGACACGCCATTGCCATCGACCACCCCGGGGATAATGGAGGGGAAGATGGAGAGCGACGTGGCACCATTCGCGGCCAGTACGGTGACCACGAACTGCCGCACTTCACCGGTGGTCTGCTTCGTCACCGCGTTGACGGCGTTGACGCCGGAAATGGTGAAGATGTCACCCACAACCATCGTGCCCGTGAGAGAACTGATCGTGAGCGACGGGCCGGTCTGGCCGGCGCCGGACACCGACGCAGTAGTCGCCGTACCGGTCGTGTGCTTGATGACGGTCTGGTCCGAATACCAGGTCGCGCCAAGTGCCTTGTACATCACGCCTTCGTAATACTGGTCGGAGATAGCCGACGCAGGATTAAGCAGGCCAGCGAGAGAGGTCACGACACGCGCTTCGGTGCGCGGATCGTTGATGATCTTCTGCATTGAAGGCGGCGTGGAGTTGATGGCCATCGTGGCCTTCGCATCCAGATAGGTGCCGTCGTTCGGGGTCAGAAGTCCGCCGTTCGCGTCGAGGTTCGCCGCGATATTGCAGATGCCTTCCGCATTGTTGTTCATGATGTTCGTGGCCACTTTGCCGGCCAGGTTGTTCATCATGGGGAGCAGAATGCGTTCCTGGAAATCATCCATGGAAAGCAGAAGGTCCGCAGTCGTGAAGCTGACCGCGATGTTTTCCTGATCGGCCATCGTCAAGACGGTCTGCACTTCCGCAGTGTCCTGAACCGAAATAGCCGGGCCGGAATTGGTCGTGTAGTCATTCGGCAGGCGAATACGAAGCGTCGAACCGATCTTCTCGCCGTTCTTGCCGAAGTCCGAATCGTACTGGCGTTCAATGTTCTTAATGAACGCGTTCGTGTTCACGAACAGCGGAATCGCCAGTCGCGTAATCGAACTGATAGTTAGAAGGGAGTTACCCATGGTTTGGGTGTCCTGTGCTTATGGGATTGACGACCTTTCCATGTCGTCGGTGCTGGCACCCTGCTCGAAGGGTGAGTGGACAATCACGAGCAAGCACGGGATATTCGGCCCGGAACGCTTGGCTATTTGATCAGTCTTGCCAAGGAAGAGCGCATCGGAAGATCAGCCGAGACTGTTATTCTATATGTTAGTTTTCAAACGACAGGTCACGCCTCTATTTATCGGACGAAGAATAATCTTTAGGGATTGTACTGATCTGAACCAATGGAGATTGGCCAGCGATATGTGATTGTATTGCACTGGACGATGGAGACTGAGCCAATGCATTGCTGTCCTGGTTATTAGCGTTAATCTGCGATTGAGTTGGATTGGAGATTTGATACGATTTTCCGTTAGCCATGATATTTACCTCATTTTGGTGTGTGGAACAGTGACTGCGAATTTTATTTACGCCGACTTCTTGCGTTTGGCCGCCTGAGCAGCCTCCCACTTCGCGTACCATGTATCGTCATCGTCGCTGTCCTGCGGCATGGCCGAAGGCGTCACGCGGCCACGAACGGTTTCAACCGGTTCGGGAGCCGCGCTAACAACCGACTTGGGGGCCTGCTTGAGCGACAATTTAACGAACTCCGTATGCTGACGATGCTCTGGCAATTCCATAATGCGCTGATATTCAGCCGGGTTTTTGCCAAGTTCATAGAGCACCTTGGCCGGATCATCGGTGCCGATGATGGCCTGCATCGTGCGCGGCTCAACGGTGCCGAGAGTTGCGAGGTTATCGAGCGCCTTGGCCCAATCCTTGCCGTAGTTCTTTTCGCCAGTGCTATTGATGCTGACGAGATTTTCCTGATACCGCTCCTGCTCACGCAGTTGCTTAGCCGCTTCCTTAACCTGATCCTGCGTCATGGCAGGCGCAGCTGTGCGCGGAAGATCGACGACGGGTTCCTCGCCTGCGGCTGGCTTGGGACGCTGCGCCAAAACGCGGAGGTCTTCGTTCTCCTTGCGGATGCGCTCTAGCTCTCGGTCGCGCTCTTTGAGCTGCGCGTGCTTTTTACGCAGTTCCTTGTCGCGCCAATCCTGCTGTTCAGCCTCGGCGGCGGCTGCCTCTGGGACAGTTTCTGCCGGCGTTTCCACAGGAGCCGCTTCAGTAGCGGCAGCCTCAGCAGGGGGTGCTTCAGCGGCCGGTTGTTCTTGCGGGGTTTCGAGGGGGAGTTCGGGCGTTACAGTATCGTCGTCAGCCATTGGTGTTCCTTTCTGGGCACTGGATTACTGCGGCCAGGACCGCTTACTTGCAGACTGCCTTGACTTGCGTCTTGGCTAAATGCTTCACGTGCTTCATCAACTCGCGATCACGCTTATGCTCTTCCGCGCGCGTAATGGTATGCAGCGCATCGCGCGCCTTGTATTTCATCTCTTCGGCGCTCAATGCTGGCATTGCCGTCGGCTTGCTTTTGATGCCGGCCAACTTCTGAAGCTTGTTAACCATCGGTGCGCATCCCTGCCTGGAATAGCTCTTTGACAGCCTTCGGCGTCGTGGTCTCGGCTTTGAACTGCCGATCACGGTCCTCGATCAGCGCATTGAAGATCGCGTTTTTAATGTTCGGATGCACAACGCTATCCTGCTTTCCCAGCATGAGCGCCATCACCTTGCGGGCCAGTTCAACGTGATGCATCCAGCCGGGGCGATACGCCTTGATCGAACCATCCGGTTGATGCCACTGACCGCGCATGTAGGCCTTGAGCGTCGGGAAAGCTTGGCGAAACCCGGGCGTGCGGTTGTCTTCGTAAAAGACACCCGCGAGTTCTTTAGCCATAGAACGGACGGTCTGTTCAGTCATTGATTACTGCCCACTGGTCCACGCACCCTGCTGATCCTTGACCGCATCCTGAAACGGAGGAATGGCATTGCCCTCAACCAAGGGACTTGAGCCGTCCGTGTCCGAAGGGTCTGTGCTATTGTCGGTATTAGGCACGTTAGCGAGAGAGTCCGACCCCATGTCTCGCAAGGTTTGCAGAATGGCCATCTGCAACTCTTTCAACTCACGGCCCATCTTCGCCATATCGACAATGGAGTTGGTCTCAGCCGTCAGACGCTTGGAGTCCGCCTCATTGCGACGGATAGCATTTTCATCGTCGCGGTTTTTCAGTTCAAGGTTCTTTTCGGCAAGCTTCTGGATCAGCTCGCCAACCTGCCCCTGCGCTGCCTGCAATGCCTGCTGCAACTGCGCCGTCTGTGGATTGGCGGCTCCGTCCTCAAGTAGGTACGGAGCATTGGCCTGTATTTTCCTGCGCAGGCGTTCCGCAATCTTGTCGGCCAGCGGGAAATCAGCCGACCGAAACATCAGGTCGCCAATCTCATCGATCAGAGCGGGAGCGCCCGTGACGATCTGGACGAAGGCATTCCATGCCTCCTGTCGCTGGGTCGCATAGGCTGGCCCGATGTCGCTCTCAACCTCGTATTTGCCGACGCTAGGATTGAACAGGACATTCACGATGTCCGCTTCCTTAACCTCCTGATACGCGTCGTCGGCATTCGGATCGACGGTAACCTTGGACTGAGTACCGTCCTTACCGAGGATCTGAATAACGCGCTTGGTATCGTAAATGTGCGGGACAAGATCGATGATGATCCGACCGGCATATCGAATGGCGAGCGCCAGATTGTTGACGAACAGGTAGGTTGCGAGATCGCCTTGGCGTTGCCGCTGCTGGATGGCAATGCCAGACTTTTCCTGCCCTTCCTTGCCGAGCGTCGAGTTCTCTTGCCCTCCGACCATCGACATTTGCGCGTCGGCAATCTGCATCCCCTGAATAAAAGCAGGAACAGATTGTGGCGGCTGAAGGCGCTGAGGAAGCGCCTGTGGCGGAAGCGGTTGTCCCTCGCTATCGAGGTGCTTGAACGTCAGATAGGCAGCGTTCTGCGTATTGGCGTTACTCCAAGCCGTTTCATTCCCCTCGAATGCAGCCGCAGCGCCAACCCATGGTGTTTTGGTCTGTAGCGCGCCGGACTCTATCTCGCCCGAGGCGTTGTAATTGTACATCCTTTGCGCGTCTTTGATCGGGCGCACAAATCCCTTGCGCTCAAGTTTCCCGTCAATAACGCGCTCGACACCGACAACCCGAACAATCGGGATATAGCGCCCCTTCAGCTTCCGTCTGTCGATGATCTGGTGGCCGGCGATCTTGTACCATTCCAATTGCCGGTTGATGATCTTGCGCTTCTTGAACTTGCCAACAACGAGAGACTTCTTGAAACCCTTTGGTGCCTCCGAGGCTTTGAAGGTCGAGCTATCTCCCTTGTCATCCTCGACCCAATAGAGTTCATCTTCGGTTTGGACGATGCGGTAATACTCAGCGATCCGGATCGAGTCTTCCTTGAGCCAAGTATCACCTTCATCGAAGATCGTGGTCTGTCCGATCTGGGCCATGTCGAGATCAGGATTAAGCTTTTCAAACTCCGCCTTGGGCATGTCATCAAACACGCCACCCCACAAAGCGTCAGAGCCGTCCTTTTGCTTGATGTCGCAATCAAGAAATACGCCGAGATGATCCCTCACCGGCTCAATGCGTAGTTCCTGATCGAAGCTATCGTCATCGGTATAGACCTGATTGATACGGAAATAGGCTATCCCGCCCTCAACCTGACTGTCGGTGCATTCGTCGTAAATGCTTTGCGCCGCCGACTTATATTCGATGTCACGAACAAGGCCTTCATAGACCTGCGCTGACTTATATGAGGATTCGTTCCCGGTCGGCTTGATCGTGATAGAAGGCTTGTTCTGGCGCGCGTCGTTGGTGATCATCGCCACCAGGCGCTGCACTTTGTTCAGTGTGAGAGCCGGGCGCTTATTTGCCTCGCGATCCGCTCTTAGATCATCCGGCCACTGCCAGCCGTTGTCACTGTCGGCATTGGCGAACTTCACGTCGTTGATGTAGCGCCAGCGAAAGTCCGACTCCCAATCCTGCCAGCGCTTGAAATTCTCCTTTGCCTCCTTGAGGATTTTGTCGTCCTCGGAGTCGTCGTCTTCCATAATCGGCTTAAGCCGTTCGCCGGCCATTAGCCCATCCAGCCCAAAGCATGAGGCTGTGCCGAAACGCGTTCAGCCGTCTGTGGCTTGGTTTCCATAAGTCCCTCTTTCAGCCACACCGGGTAATAGGTGAACGCATCGGCCGGATCGCTGTCTTCATGTTCAGGAGCAGATGATCGCTGACCGCGTTCGTTGATCTTGTAGCGATACCGCGTCAGGCTATTCACACCGTCAGCACAGGCACCCTGCGCAATGTTTATCCGGGGGAATAGTGCGCGAGTGGCGTTGATCCGGTTGACCTTGCTAACTCTCGGAACAATGCGCACCTTGTCTGGATAGACGGCGCGGACCTGTTTCTCGATAGTGTTGCCGTTTTTATTGCCGCGAGCACTCTGATGGCCTTGAGAGGCGTCATGCGGCAACAGGATCGTCTTGACCTTCAGCCTTCGGCGCTCGATTTCTTCCAGATAATGATCGATGCCGAAGCCCGTATTGCCGTAGTAATCGACCGCGTTGTGCTCCATGCCGATCTGCTGCCAAGCCCACCAGGCGCAGATGTCATGATCACCCAAGTCGAAGCTAAAAACGCATGGCTTTGTCGGATCGAGACGGATATGCGGGCTGAGGCGGTTTTCCTTAATCGCCGTCTCCAGCTCACGGGCGAAGATCGCGCCCTTCAGTGTCTTCCTTGGCTTGCCATCCCAGACCGTGCGCGCATTGTCCGGGTCTTTGGCGAGCATCTCGTCTTTTTGCTGCCTAAGCACATCGGGAAAGAACGGATTGTCATCCCAGTTCATTTCCACTGAGACGCAATCGCTCGGCGGATCGAGTACAAACCTCTTATAGGTTTCGTCGCGTTCTAACTCCGGATTGAACTCAATCCATACCTCGGAGCCGCGATCAAACGGTCCAAACGGCGGATCACGGCGAACAGTGGGGAGAACCACATCCCATGAATTTTCGCTGACGGTCGCCGCTTCGAACACCGCGAAAACGTCAATCGCCTCCATGGATTTAATAGAGGCCACATTGTTTCGGATGCCGACAAACGCAAACTTCGTCCCGTTGGCACCGACGATCTCGCTTTCCTTGATCTGGTAGAAATCGTTGTAACCGAGTTCATTGACCTGATCGGCGATCAGCTTGTGAACCGACTCCTTGATCGATTTCTGAATTTCACGCGCGCAAACGATAAACAGCTTGCGTCTACGACCGAGGATGATGAGGGCTCTCGCAAAGGCCCAGCTCTTGCCGCTTCCGCGCCCGCCATACAGGCACTTAAAGCGGTGCGGCTCGAATAAAAACGCTGTCTTTTTAGGGAATTTCACCCTTGTAAATGTCATGTTGTGCGGTGCTATTCCAATTACAGGCGCGACATTGCACGCGCAGATGTAGGAATGAATGCCGGTTTGCACATTACAAATAGCGCGGTAGAGTTGTGTCAGTGACTTAGTGAGGGCGTCATGCAACTTTCAGTAAAAAAATTCGTCGGCAACGAAATGCGTCGCCGGGGGTACGTGATCACTCGTCCAACATGGATTGAAAAGCAGTTCTCCAAGAGCCTTTGGCGTGAAATAATTTCTAAAGACCCCGTTGGCTTTGCAACTTGCTACCAGGCAAACCGCGAAACGCTAAAGCGAGTGTCAAGATGGACCGACGACGAGTCTATGGCCTCATCTTATTGGCGGTATGGCGTTCCATCGGAGTGGGAGGCGACATCCGGCGAACAGTCTGACAGAACCGGCGTGGACGATATTGAAGGTCAGCCGACACAAGCTGATTTGCTGGCTTTTATAGCTTCGAAGATCAGCGCTCTCTCGTACCTCGAAATCGGAGTTTCTGTCGGCAAGACTCTACTTCAAATACGCGAACAGTTTACAACCGCGAATATTGTCGGGCTAGACATCGAAGAACCAAGCCCAGCACTTATGCGGTCATTTTCCAGAGAGGACCTATGGTCATCCTCGTCCAGATATATGGTGGATACACTTGATGGCAGGCCCCGTGAGAAGACCCCATATATGTGCAATCTAGTTCGCTCCGGATTTTCACCGGTTAAGTATTTGAGCGCCGACCAATTCCGCGACGATACTTGGTCAAAACTGCCCCCAGATAAGTTTAACCTCATTTATTCGGACGGTGTTCATACAGGGGATGCGCTCACTTCCGAGTTAGATTTTATTATGAAATACAACCTCCTCGATCCCAATGGCTGCGTCATCCTCTGGGATGACTTATTTGAGATTGAAATGCAGACTGCATTTCTTAATAATGCTAAACGCCTAGCGGGTCTGTATGGGAAGAAAGAAGATTCTATCTCGATATTCACAATGCATGGCACTTATGGGTTCATAAGGCCAGTCGGAATGTTTTCGGCATTTTAACACCGATAAAACTAAATTCCCGCCGCCGTCTTGCCAGCCGCGCTCAGCGGAAGGCCGATGATCGAGAGAGTTTTAACGTCTTGCTGACGGACTGGCTGCGTAGTGGTCGCCATGGGCGCGAAACCAACAATAACATTGGCATTGTATGGACTGCTGTTGGTCGTGTCGCCTTGATCGCCGGTGCCCTGATTCATGTCTGACATGTCGGTTACACCGTTATCAGCCGACAGGTAGCGCGTTCCGGTCGTCGAAATGTTGCGCGTCCCCGATGCGCTGTACGTAAACAGGTCCATAAACGAGTACCAGCTAGTACTGCCTGCTGCCCCGTTTAATCCAGACAACCTCCCCAGCGCCTCGGTCAATTCGTGCCATGCCGTTGCGAACAGACTGACGGTGCCTCCTGCGCAAGAAGTCCCGTCTGCGGTCGTATCCCAAGCTATACCGCTAAAACCAAATCCTGTTGTTGGGTCTACGGCAGAAGCCGTGTTGCTTACCGCTG
>Ga0265338_10002926_pt1 | contig 24779 bp, 20 predicted proteins | sample 42126metaG_FD_193579 | JGI IMG/M metagenome (GOLD analysis project Ga0265338, IMG submission 193579) | Rhizosphere microbial communities from Carex aquatilis grown in University of Washington, Seatle, WA, United States - 4-21-26 metaG | ecosystem: Host-associated > Plants > Roots > Rhizosphere... | reverse complement strand
TTACTTGACCAGCGTTGCGGATAGAATTGTATCCCCTATTTGGATCCTGTCAACTACATCCATATCTTTCGTGTAGCCGAATATGCTGTAGCGGCCGTCAAGATGAGGCGTTGTGCAATGAGTAACGAAGAACTGAGACCCTTCTGTATCTTTTCCTGCACTCGCCATACCCACTGCTCCTTCTGAATAAAGCGCATCCGGATGAACTTCCGTGCTGATCGCATACCCCGGTCCCCCAAAACCGGTTCCCAATGGGTCGCCTCCCTGGATGACAAAATTCGAAACGACGCGGTGGAATAACAGTCCGTCATAAAAATGCCTTCTGACCAGAATCATAAAATTCAATACCGTAAAGGGGGCCGCATCGGGTCGAAACTCAATCCTGATGATTCCCCTGGAAGTGACGAGCGACGCCGAATGATATTGTTTTAACAATTTAACATCCTCAGGTTTGTAATATTTTGCCGTATCCGGAGATGAGCGGATGTCGTCCGTATAATCCTTTCCTGTTATAGCATGCAGTGCATCGGCCGCCGCGTGACCGATAATCCGATCATGATCGTGCAAGGATTTTTGAAGCGCCGGAATAGCAGCTTCCAGCTTTAGCCCTGCAAATACGTTGATGAACTCAACCATTACTTCGATATCGTCTGGCGTAGATAGCTTTTGATATGCGGCGATGAGTTGAGGCGCATTCCGTAATCTCGACGACGTCCGGATCGATGTGTCTTCCATCGCTGATGCAATGGAGAAGGAAACTGAAATATCGTGCCGCTGCAATAACGGGAGAACCCTTGCACAGAATTCCGACTGGGCTGCCGAGTCCATGCCGGAAACGATGTTCTGATACGCTTCAATAGCGGCACTCACCGTTCGGGAATCACTCCTCAGCAATTCAGCCTGCAGGAAAGGAATGGCACTCGCGGACTTGGTTTCACCAAGTGACGAAATGATCCTGGAGCGAAACAGGGAGTTATCATTCAACGACTGAATAAGTTGAGGGATAGAATTCCCCTTTGACACCCTCGCCAAAAACAACGATGCCTCTCCTCTTCGCCTCCAGGAAGAATGAACTGAATCCGTCAACAGACTTTCGAATTTCTTGTCGACTCCCTCCGTTGAATACTTCTCGGGATCAGCGTTGAGTATCGACAACGCGGTAAGCGCTGCATGTTCATTAGTATCGGCAATGAGCGAAATCAAAACCGGAGATGCGTCTTCACTTCGTTGGAGACGCAGAGATCGAATGCAATTTACCCGGACCCTCCAATCAGGATCGCCAAGAGCGTGACTCCTCACAACGGCCGCCGAAGCGGAATCGGCAACGAGACCAAAGAGCGTCGCGGTCCACATTCTCGCGTACGGCGAACGGTCATTCATCGCAGAGAGCAATGCCGGCAAATGGCGTTTCACCGACATTGAATCGCCGATCCGCATCATGGCATAGACCGCCATGTCCGTCGATTCTGCATTGCCGATGAGGCCGGCAACATACTCCGTCGCAACCGAGTCCTTGATTCTTCTAATGGCAAATCTTGCCACCGAAAGTGCGATAGATGATTCGAACTTGCGCGAAATTGTCGGCATCATTTCTACGAGAGCCCGCAGGTTCTCTCTCGTCCCGCATTTCGCCGCTGCATCGATAAATTCCCGGACACACCCCGGGTCAGAATCCGATTTAATGCAGTCAAGCAAAGGAGAGCCGGCTCCAGCTCTCCCAATTTGACCCAGGGCAAACGCGGCGGAACGGCGAACAGAAGGAATTGAATCCTTCAACATTGGGAGAAGGAACTGAATCGAAGCTGAATCCTGAATATTGGCCAGGGCGATGGCAGCGCGAGACCGTTCCATCGGATCGGAAGCTCGCAGAAGACGATAAAGTCTTCCATCGGAAAGGGAACGGGAATTCTGAAGGTCTGCAATACTATCGATAGTCTGTGCGGAGATTGGTTGATCGCAAATCGCCAGGATGAGAATGAAAGATAGAGATGTAATGTATTTGTTCATGCCGGTGAAAATCAATAAGTAAACCCGATGAGATCTCGTTAGGCCTCGTTCCCAAACTCAGTTTGGGAACGCTGTTCAAAACCACGTTTTTTTTGTGTATGTTCCCAACGGGACGTTGGGAACAAGGTAAACGAAGTAAATGGAATCTAAATCTCGTTCCCAAGCTCTGCTCGGGAACGAGGTTCGACCTTCTAAAAATACGGCCTGACGCGGTACTTTACCCCAAGTTCTTCTTCAACATACTTTTTCGCTTTCTCCACGTCTATGTCATCCATCCCCACAACACTCATGACAACCTCGGGCACGATTTTTTTGGCTTCACGGGCGAAGTCAATCATCGCTGCGTGATTTTTTTCCCCGTTGATCCTCATCAATTGGCCGTACTGCTTCGGGTCGACAGAGTTCAAACTGATCGATACCGTATCGACGACCCCCTTGAGTTCCGGTGCGATATTCCGTTTGTTGATCAGGCTCCCGTGTCCATCGGTATTGAGCCGAACTTTTCCGCCGTTCGCCTTTACCCAGGCGCCGATTTCTTTCACTGCGTCAAACCGGATCGTCGGTTCGCCGTATCCGCAAAACACAATTTCGTCGTACTTGCGCGGATCTTTAATTCCTTCAATAACTTCTTTGACAGTTGGCTCGCGGGTTATTTTCAAATTATGACCTTTGACCACTGCCTCGCCTTTCCGATCACAAAAGACGCAATCGGCGTCGCACCGGATCGTGAGATTAATATAGAGGGATCGGCCCAGCGAATACGTAAACACAGGGTCGCCCAGCGCCCCGATACTAAAGAGACGCTTTGCGTTGTAGGTCGTTGTCCGGGCGACGTCCTCGACTGTCGCCGAGCATATCTCCCCAACTTTCTTTCCTATCGCAGGAATATACATCGGTTCGTTCCGCTTTCCGCGGTTTGGAGCCGGGGTCAGATACGGAGAATCCGTTTCCAGCATAATATGATCATAGCCGATTGCTCGCAGAGTATCCACCGACGTAGAATTCTTAAACGTCACGATGCCGGGATATGAGACCAAAAATCCCAGCATGAAGAGTCGTCTTGCCGTCTGGGCATCCCCGGAGAAACAATGGAAGACTCCTTTGGGCGCAGGAAAGCGGCTGTTCGACGTCGCCTGTTGACTTCTCCAGAATTCGTTCTTTTGGATCATTTCATCGACCGCGGAGAGTGTATCGTCCATCGAATCTCTCGTGTGAACGATGATGGGAAGGTTCCGGCGGATCGCGATTTCGATCTGGGACCGGAACATCCGCTGCTGCTTCTCTTTCGGCGTCGTATCGTAATAATAATCGAGCCCGATCTCGCCGATGGCGACGACCTTCTTGTGCTCGCTGAGTTTCTCGATTTCCGCCAAGGCTTGTTCGTCTGCTTCCGCCATGTCCAGCGGATGAATTCCGACACAGGCATAGACTGATTCGTAACGTTCTGAAAGTGCGATCGCTTGTTTGCTCGTCTCGACATTTGTTCCGGGGACGACAAAATAGGTTACGCCGGCATCAGCTGCCCTGCGGATCACATCGTCCAGATCATCCTTGTAATCAGGATAGAATAAATGTGCGTGAGAATCGATAAACATGCTGTCTTTCGGTTGTAAGAGTATGATCCAAATTTTGGTTTTCTCTCTTCAAATTAGCAAAGGAGTGCCCGAATATCAAGGAGAACAACTCTTAATATGAGGATTGATGCCGTCGGTTGACATGAGTATAAATGTCCCATGTACCGATGCCTTGCTTATCCCTCAACCTTTGCGTAAATTTAGTTAGAAGCATGAAATTATCGCAGGAAAACCTATGAAGATACTTGTCGACGCTTTCACTATCGCTCTTCCCGTTCTCTATTTTGGCACGGTGTGGGCGTACGCCAAGGCCTTCTTCAAGGATTCACCGCTTGCTAAAAGGGTAAAGACTCCTCTCCTCCTCCTGACACTTGCGATACACCTCGCTTACCTATTGCTGAGAACGGTCTTATTTAATCATCCGCCGATCACAACGATCTTCGAGATCATGTCCATTATCTCGTTCTCTATCACGGCTGCGTACACAGTGATCGAGTTTCAAACGAAGGTCAAAAACACCGGATATTTCATCCTTATTCTTGCCTTCATCTTCCAAACTTTTTCATCGTTTTTTATCGAAGACCTTTCCGAAGTAAAGCCCATATTACGCAGCTACTTGCTTGGCATCCACGTTTCCAGCGCGCTGCTCGGATACGCCGCTATTGCAATTTCTGCCGTTTACGGATTCCTGTATCTGATGCTCTACCACCACATCAAGTCGAACCGCTTCGGGGTTATTTACAACAAGCTTCCAAATCTCGAAACGCTCGAAAAGATGTCGATGTTGTCCATTATCGTTGGCTTCACGTTTTTGACGATCGCGATCGCGGTCGGATTGTTCTGGCTTCCCCGCGCGTTCGAACATTTTTCGTACTTCGACCCAAAATTGATCGGGACGGTCTTCATCTGGGCGATGTACGGCATCGGCTTGGGTGCGAAAAGAACGATCGGCTGGCAGGGAAGAAAAATCATGATTCTCTCGATTATTGCTTTCGCCGTTTCATTTTTCTCGCTGACAATTATCAATGTGTATTTCAGCGCGTTCCACAAATTCTATTGACCCCCATCGAGTTCGCTGTATTGCCATTTTATGAACCTTGTTGCTGTAGGAATTAATCACCGCACTGCGCCTCTCGAAGTCCGGGAGAAACTGTGGATGTCGAGCGATGAAATTCGGACCGCCGTCGCGGCGATGAAAGGCCATCCTTTTACCGAATGTTTCATCGTCTCGACGTGCAATCGGACGGAACTGTACGGCCTTTATAGCGGCAGCTCCGATGATGCTCCCCCAGACATCGACGAGCTCAAGGACCAGCTGATCAAGGTTAAAGCTCCCGGAGGTCCTGTAAAACGGGAACACCTCTACCACATGATCTCTTCGAACGCGATCAGACATTTGTTCAAAGTTGCATCGGGCATCGATTCCATGGTGATCGGGGATATCCAGATTCTCAGCCAGATCAAAGACGATTTCAACATCGCGTACGAAGAGAAAGCCGCCGGGCCGCTTCTCCACCGGCTCCTGCAATCCACGTACCATGTGGGCAAACGAACAAGGACGGAGACGACGATCACCGAGGGAGCCGTTTCGGTCAGTTACGCAGCGGTAGAGCTGGCAAACAAAATTTTTTCTGACCTCTCGAAGAAGACCGCCCTCCTGATCGGCGCCGGAGAAACGGGAGAACTGACTGCGAAGCATCTCGTCGGGCGGGGCATCGGAAGTATCTTCGTCGCCAACCGTACGAAAGCGAAGGCCGAAGAAGTCGTTGCCGCGCTTGGGGGAAAAGCAGTCGACTTCGACTCCCTGCACCAGATGCTGAATCAGGTCGACATTGTCGTTTCTTCGATAACGAGCGACAAGTTTGTCGTCACGAAAAGCGATGTTCAGCGTGCGATGAAAGAACGATCCAACAAACCACTCTTCATCATCGACATCGGAGTCCCTCGAAATATAGACCCGGGCGCAAACGATATTGAGAACGTCTTCTTGCACGACATGGACGGGATCTCGGCGATCATCGATCGGAATGTCCAAAAAAGAAGAGCAGAAATTCCAAGGGTCAACGAAATAGTTCTTGAGGAATTGACGGAATTCCACAATTGGTACAATTCGCTCCAGGTAAATCCTACCATTCACGATCTGCGGACTCACTTCGAACAGGTCCGGCAGGAAGAAGTTGAAAAGAACATTAATCGCTTTGCAGCTGAAGACCGGGAGCTGGTTGACCTCGTCACGAAGCGGATCGTCAATAAACTCCTTCATCTCCCTACCACGAACTTGAAGAACGGAAACGAGGAAACCGAGGAAGAGAAGCATAAGAAGCTTCATATCGTGCGGTCCCTTTTCGGATTGCACAAACATCCATCGCCGAAAGAATGAGCTCAAAGAATAAAATAATCATCGGAACTCGCGGCAGCGAGCTCGCTCTCTGGCAATCGAATTGGGTTGCTGCGGAGCTTCGGCGGCTCCACCCTTCGCTTGCGGTTGAGACGACCGTGATAAAGACAACGGGAGATAAGATCCTCGATTCTCCTCTTTCAAAGATCGGCGATAAGGGACTTTTCACAAAAGAAATCGAGAATGCACTTCTGGACAATTCGATCGACCTCGCCGTTCACAGTTTGAAAGACGTTCCTACAAATCTTGCCGGCGGACTTATGATCGGCGCGATCACCGAACGTGAAGACGTGCGGGATGTTTTTATTTCCCATCCGAAAAAGAGATATGCCTCGCTCAGCGCCGTTCCGAAAAACGGATCGATCGCAACTGGGAGCTTGCGGCGCAGATGTCAGCTCCTCAACATCCGCCCCGACCTTCAGATTGTTGAGATCCGCGGAAATCTGAAAACACGCTGCGCAAAACTCGCGGATTCAGAATGGGACGGTATGCTTCTCGCTAAAGCTGGCGTCACCCGTCTCGGCTGGACGGATATGATCTCGGAAGTACTGTCACCGACATCGATTCTGCCGGCAGTGGGACAGGGAGCTCTTGCCATCGAGATCCGGTCCAATGATGCATCACTCCTCGCTGCGGTAGAACCGCTGAATCATCTCCAAACCGTGCAGGCCACCGACGGCGAACGCTCGCTCCTCCGCTTCCTCGAGGGGGGCTGCCAGATTCCGATCGGAACGTTTGGAAGGATCGAATCAGGAACATTCTTTTTGGATGCGGTGGTCGGAAGTCTCGACGGGAAGAAAATGGTCAGGGGAACGATCAGCGGCCCGCCTGCCGATTCAGCGAAGCTTGGCGCCGCGCTGGCGCAGCAATTGCTTAAGCTCGGTGCGGACAAAATACTGGAAGCAATCAGAAGGGGGGATAACTGACGAATATGCCGGAAACTCCCCCATCGCCGCCGACAACTCGGATGCATTCTCCCCTGCTTGGAAAAACAATCCTGGTCACGCGAACCGAAGAGCAGTCCGCAGAGTTCATTAAATTGCTCGAACAGCTTGGCGCATCGGTCGTACTATACCCGACGATTCAGATCGTGCCGCCCAAGTCTTGGGGGGATTGCGACAAAGCGATCGAAAATATCAATAACTATGACGCGATCATTCTTACCAGCCTGAACGCAGCCGAAAATTTTTTCGCCAGGGTTTTACTCTCGAACAACGGCACAACGAAGCTCATCGCCGAAAAGACGGTCTATGCCGTGGGAGACAAAACGCGATCGGCTGTGGAAAAGTATCACATTCCCGTTGCAGCAATGCCGGCGGTGTACGACGCAAAGCATCTCGCCATTACGCTTGCCCGCACGGATGTCAAAGGGAAACGATTCCTTTTTCCAAAAGGAAATTTAGCGGGAAACGTGATTACGTTCGCCCTGCAGGAACACGGGGCCTCGGTCGACGAGGTGATCGTCTATGAAACGATCGAGCCTTCGCACACGGACGCGGAATCGCTCAGACAGAAATTGCAAAAGAACGAGATCGATGTCGTCACATTTTTCAGCCCTTCCAGCATCTCGAATTTTCTGGCGACGATACCCGGAGATTTACTGGACAATTTGACAATTGCCGTTATCGGGCATACAACTGCGTCGGCCGCAAAAAATGTATCCTTGCCGGTGCATATCGTCGCCGAGCACGCAACCTCGGCGAACCTTGTCGCCTCAATCGTACGATATTATGAATAGTGCAGCGTTAAAAGAAGAGCCGGTCGGCAGGAAACCTCCGCCTCGCATCGTTGGTGAGTTCTGGACGGCAAAGCAGCGGCAGGCATCGTCGCTCCATGAAATCTCGTACCGCGCCTGTTTCAAGCCGCAGTTGCCCAGATATTTTATAGAGCGATACAGCGCTGAAGGCGATATCGTTTACGACCCTTTCATGGGAAGAGGGACAACGATCATTGAAGCTGCCTTGCTGAATAGAAATGTTATCGGAAACGACGTCAATCCGTTGAGTAAAATTCTCGCAGCGCCCAGGCTCGACATTCCTGATATCGACGAAGTGCAGCAACGTCTGGCGGAGATAAAATTCTCAAAGAAAGCAAAAGCCAATATCGACCTGTCGATGTTCTTCCATCCTGAGACAGAAGCGGAAATAGTCTCGCTTCAGCGGTATCTTGCAGACAGGAAGAAAGATCGTAAAGAAGACCGGATTGACCGCTGGATCCGCATGGTGGCGACGAACAGATTAACGGGGCATTCTCGTGGATTCTTTTCGGTATACACATTGCCCCCGAATCAGGCAACGCAGCCAAAAAGCCAGATACGCATCAACAAACTGAGAAAGCAAACTCCGGAATATCGAAGCGTCAGGAATATTATTCTGAAAAAAACTCGGACACTTTTGCAAAGAGTTTCCGAAGACCAGCGCGCAAACGTCGATGCAATCCAAGCTCAAGCACGGTTCCTGACGACCGACGCAAGACACACAGCAATAATTGGAACAGATACCGTTCAGCTGGTGGTAACATCTCCCCCATTTTTAAACATCGTCCAATATACAAACGATAATTGGATGCGTTGCTGGTTCAACCGGATCGCCGATGATGCTGTCGCATCGCACATGACCATGTCCCGGACGATTGACGAGTGGTGCGCAGTGATGGCTGACGTCTTCAAAGAACTTTTTCGAATCACACTGAATGGAGGACACGTTGCCTTCGAAGTAGGTGAGCTGCGAAAAGGGACAATGAAGCTCGAGGAACACGTCATTCCCCTCGGAAGGAACGCTGGGTTTGGGTGCGAAGCCGTTTATATCAATACGCAACAGTTTACAAAGACGGCGAACATATGGGGAATCCAGAATAATGAATCTGGGACGAACACAAATAGAATCGTACTTTTCCGAAAATAACAATAACGGATTTTTTTGAAAACTCAAATTCCAACGAACGACTTATTCCTACGCGCGTGCAACCGTGAAGATGTAGAACGGACACCGGTCTGGTTCATGCGGCAAGCGGGGAGATATTTGCCGGAATACCGCGCTGTGAGAGAGAAAGTCGATTTTCTGACATTGTGCAAGACGCCCGAACTTGCGGCTGAGGTGACGGTGCAGCCCGTCGACATCATCGGCGTCGACGCGGCAATAGTTTTTTCGGACATACTGGTTGTGCCCGAAGCGATGGGGATGGAGCTGATCGTCGAGGAGGGAAAAGGAGGTCCGAGATTCCCTTCCCCGCTCCGATCGCGCGCCGATATTGACAAACTTCCTGTCCCCGACCCAAACTCAAAGCTGAAATTTGTGATGGACGCGATTCGGACAACTCAAAAGAATCTCAACAACAAAGTTCCTCTTATCGGATTTTCCGGATCTCCATGGACTCTTGCGACATATATGGTTGAAGGCCGCGGTTCCAAAAATTTTCGGCACGTCAAAGAGCTGATATTTTCATCCCCCAGAGACGCTCATTTCCTTCTCGATAAACTGGCGCGTTCCGTAGCCTTGTACCTCTCCGCTCAAATTGAAGCCGGAGCACAAGCCGTTCAGATTTTCGACACTTGGGGGGGAATTCTGGGACAGGAAGAATTTGAGGAATTCTCGCTCCGTTATATCAGGCAAGTTCTCTCATTAGTGAAGACCAACGGTGCCCCTGTTATTGTCTTTTGCAAAGATTGCGGCCATTCTCTTGAAAAAATTGCTGATACGGGCGCGGCCGTGGTGGGAATTGACTGGACCGTCGACATCGGCAAAGCGCGCGAGATGGTAGGAAGTTATGCTGCGCTGCAAGGGAATCTCGACCCAACAATGTTGTATTCGACTCCCGAGAGGATCGAAACAGGCGTGAAGCAGATACTGAAGAAATTTGGAAAAGGAAATGGACACATTTTCAACCTCGGCCACGGCATCCTGCCCGACACGCCCGTTGAGAATGTCAAAGTATTCGTGAACGCCGTGAAGAAATTTAGCGTTCAATATCATTAGAAGGCATCTGCTAAATCTACAGTACGGTCATTCTGAGCGAAACGAAGAATCTTTGATACATTCTTAGATTCTTCACTTTGCTTCGCTCCGTTCAGAATGACATGACTTCTGATTTTTAGAGATGCCTTCATAAAAAGGAATCCTTCAAAGATGAAGCAATTTGAATCGATAGACGTTGAACTGCTGAAAAAATACGACCGTCCGGGTCCGCGGTATACGAGTTACCCGACTGCGCCGGTCTTTACTCCTGCGTTTGGACCGAAAGAATACCGGGATGAGATCCTCCGCACAAATTCCGCCGAGGATTCGTCGGACCTTTCGCTCTATTTCCATTTTCCTTTCTGCGATACGCTGTGCTATTTTTGCGGCTGCACGATGCTTGTCACTCACAGCCGGGACCGCATACGCGAATATAATTCGTATCTCAAAAAAGAAATTGACATGGTTGCTCCGATGGTTTCCAGGAAGCGCAAGGTCTCACAGCTCCATTGGGGAGGTGGAACTCCCTCATATCTTGATCCGGATGAGATACTGGAAATCGGCACATATATTAGAGAACGGTTTTCGTTCGCCGACGACATTGAAGCGGGCGTGGAGATCGACCCGCGCGGCTTGACCTTCGAGCATGTGAAGGCGCTGCGCGAAAGCGGCTTCAACCGCATCAGCATGGGAGTTCAGGATTTCAATCCGAAAGTGCAGGAAGCAGTGAACCGGATACAGCCGGAGTCGATCACCCGGGACGCCGTGGAATGGAGCCGGAGGCTCGGGTTCAAGAGCATCAACCTCGACCTGATCTATGGACTTCCCCACCAGACCCTCGCATCTTTCAAAAAAACCGTCGATACCATCATCGATATTTCGCCGGACAGGATCGCGGTGTTCAACTATGCGCACGTCCCCTGGCTCAAGCCGCATCAGAAGCTGATACACGAGGAGCAGCTGCCGTCGCCGGATTTGAAACTCCAGATCTTTAAGATGACGATTGAAAAGCTCATTGATGCGGGATACTGGAACATCGGCATGGACCATTTTTCCAAGAAGACTGACGAAATGGCCACCGCCCAAAAGAACAAAACGCTTTACCGAAACTTCCAGGGATACTCGACGAAGGCCGGCTGCGATCTCTACGGGTTCGGCATGTCCGCCATCGGTCACTTCAGCGAAACATATCAACAGAACAAGAAAACCCTGCTTGAGTACTATAAGACGCTGACTGCAAATTCTCTTCCGACGAACCTCGGATACAGAATGTCGGCGGATGATCAGATACGCAAGACGGTGATCACCCGGCTCATGTGCGATATGGAATTGGAAAAATCCGCAGTCGAGAAACAATTCGGCATCACGTTTGACGAATACTTCGGTGATGCGCTGATCAAGCTGCAAACGTTCGTTCCCGACGGTTTGGTCACTCTGACAAGGGAGAAGATCGTTGTCAACGGCCTGGGGAGATTGATCATCAGAAATATCGCGATGTGCTTCGACGCGTACCTCGAGAAGATGATGAAAGAACGTCCCATTTTTTCCCGTACAGTTTAAGCGTACTGAGAATGAGCACAAAGAAGACAGCGGTTGTCCTATTCCAGCTCGGCGGACCCGATTCGCTTGAGGCAGTCGAACCGTTCCTGTACAACCTTTTTTGCGACCCGGATATCATCGACCTTCCTGGGGCGTTTCTATTCAGGAAAACCCTGGCAAAAGTAATTTCATCCCGGCGGGCCGAAAAGGTCCGGGATTTATACAAGAATATCGGCGGATCCTCTCCTATCCTTCCCCAAACCCTGCGGCAGGCGAAAAGCCTTGAGGCGTCCCTCAAAAGCAAAGGAGTGAACGCCGTCGTTCACGTCGCCATGCGCTACTGGCACCCCATGACGGAGGAAGTGCTCGAGCGAATCCGGAATGACGGGGTCGAAGAAGTTATCCTGCTCCCCCTCTACCCGCAGTACTCGAAGGTAACAACGGGTTCCAGCGTAAAAACCTGGCAGAATGCCGCCGCGAAGATGAAGATCAATCATCTCTCGACAAAACTTGTCGAGAGCTACTACGACCACCCGATGTATATTGCGGCGCTGGTCGAGAATATCAGGCAGTCGATCAATAAGGTTCCTCAAAATGAGCGGAAAAACATTCACCTTGTCTTCAGCGCTCATGGTACGCCGATAAAGCTGGTAAAGAACGGAGACCCGTACTCGATCCAGATGCAGAAGACGTACGAAGCGGTGATTGCAGCGGGAAATTTTGATTTGCCGCATCATCTTTGTTTCCAGAGCAAAGTGGGCCCGCAGCGGTGGCTTGAGCCATCGCTCACACAAACGATCAAATCGCTCGCAGAACAAAAGGTCTCTCACATGATCATCGTGCCGATCGCGTTTGTGACCGAACACATTGAAACTCTTTCGGAAATAGGCATCGAAGCGCGGGAAAAAGCAGAACATCTCGGCGTTACGTATTTTGACGTCATGCCGGCTCTGATCGACAGCCCAAAATTCATTTCGTGCCTCACAGATCTTGTTATCCAGCAGTTGAAGAATTGAGCGGACTCAATGCCTGAGCGTCATACTGTTATTATTGTCGGAGCAGGTATCAGCGGCCTTGCAACTGCGTGGTGGCTGCACAAATCCGGCATTGACGTCGCCGTGTTGGAAGACGGCTCCGCGGTCGGCGGAACAATGAGAACGTTCGAAACCAACGGTTGGCTTGTCGAAAAAGGTCCAAATAGCGCACTCGAAACAACACCCCTGCTGCGAAAACTTTCTGCCGAAGTTGGCATTGAACAGGAAATGATCTACGCCAATGACGAGGCCGACAACCGGTACATCCTGCGCGATGGCACGCTTCATCCGCTCCCCATGAAACTGGGATCGTTTTTGAAGTCGAAGCTCTGGTCCCTGTCCGGAAAACTGAGGCTGCTCAAAGAGCCATTCATCGGCAGGTCAACAAAAGAAGAAACAATCGCCGAGTTTGTGACAAGGCGTCTCGGAGTAGAATTTCTTGATTACGCCATCAACCCATTTGTGGCAGGAGTCTACGCCGGCAGTCCGGACCAGCTGAGCGTGCAGGCCGCGTTCCCGAAATTATATGCGCTTGAGAAAAACTACGGGGGCCTGATCAAGGGCCAGATCCTTGGCGGGCGAGAAAGACGAAAGAGGGCGGAAAAAGCGAAAGACCGTTCGCGTCTTTTTTCATACAAAAATGGCATGCAGTCGCTGCCGGCTGCAATCGGGAACGAGTTAGGCAGCCGGGTGCACACGAACACGCGCGTCGAATCCGTCGCGCCGGTTTCAGAAAACGGAACACGGTCCGGACATTTGATTCACGTGACGGGGATTGAAAACGGAAAACGTTTCACACTTGCCACGGACGCAGTAATTCTGGCGGTCCCTTCGTACAACGCTTCACCGATGATCGAACCGCTCGACAATACCCTTGCAACTTCCCTCAAAAACATTTATTATCCTCCGGTAGCGGAGGTCTATTTGGGTTTCTCGACCGGCGTTATCGGGCGTCCGCTCGATGGATTCGGTTTTCTCATTCCGGAAAAGGAGCATCGCAAGATACTCGGGACGATCTGGAGTTCCGTTCTGTTCCCGGGAAGGGCACCCGAAGGGCATGTTGCTCTAACGACGTTTGTCGGGGGCTCCCGGCAACCCGAGCTCGCGCGATTGAGCGAGACAGAACTTGTTGAGCTTGTCGTCCAGGAATTGACGCCAATCATGAACCTTACCGGCAGACCGGCATTCAGCAGTGTCACAAAGTGGGAAAAAGCGATCCCGCAGTACCGCATCGGACATCTTTCCGTAATGGAACAGATACGCAATTTCGAATTTTATAATTCGGGTATTTTTCTCAGCGGAAATTATCGCGGAGGAATCGCAGTCGGAGATTGTGTGATCAATTCTGAACAGATGGCAGAGCGGATATCCAGCTACATTGCCATCACAAAGAAAACAATATCTGTCTGAACTCAAAGGAGCATTCAATGAAAGGTTTTTTGATCATCCTCGCCGTCGGTGCAGCAGTGTGCAATCTCTCGGCGCAAACTCCATTAGAGGCGCCGGAGATGGAACAAACCCTGGCGGTTGAAGAATTTTCCGATGTTGTAAAATCCGTCTGGGATGTCATAAAAAAAGGGGCGGATGACTACCATGATGAAACAATTACCAGAAGTGAATTTGAAACTGCGGCTGAATTTGAAGCACGGCTCCAGCAAAGGCACAACGATATTGCTGCAACCATCCGGACATTTGCTGATTCAAAGAAGCTCGGCCAGCGCTTTTTCGCGGTTTGGATGCCGGCGACTCTTGTAAAATACAACGCCGATACTCAGATCTACACAGTCACATCGCCGACAAAGATCGTCGTTCCGCCGGCCGCACAAAATATTTCGACCTCATGCCCTCAAAATCCATACATCGTGCTTTCCGAAACCAACGAGAAAGGGTACAAATTTGCTTACCTTCTTCTCAAAACGAAGCCCGAATATTCCTGGCATGTCGACAAGGAAACAGCGCGCAAAGCGAAGAACAACGAAGGAAATATTCTTTTTAAGGTATGGTTCCGGTTTGATCTTTCGCAGGCGTTCGCCGGCAACCAGGGACAGCTGACCATCATCCCCGTGAGGATTGCGCTCATGAATAAAGCTGACAACACCACATTCTGGAGCGACGAAATCATAAAATAGCGGCCGCACGATGACCGCTCCCGGAAGGAACGACAATGGATAATTTCAAAAAGAGCATGCTGACGCTCGTCACCGATGCATCGACGAATCTCCCCCCCGATGTTCGAGTCGCAATCAAGAAGGCAGCAAGCATAGAAACGCCGGGAACCCGGTCATCGCTTGCCCTCGATATGATAGCGACAAACATCGACATGGCATGCGACTACACAGCTCCGATTTGTCAGGATACCGGAATGCCGACATTTTACATTCACACCCCGGTTGCAGCAAATCAGCTGCGGATGAAAAAGGAAATACTCGAGGCCATCGCTGAGGCAACAAGATCCGGAATCCTCCGGGAAAATTCTGTCGACTCTCTTACGGGGAAGAACAGCGGGAATAATTTGGGCCCGGGGACTCCCGTGATCCACTGGGAACAGTGGGACAATGAAAAAGAAATTGAAGTGAAACTGATCCTCAAAGGGGGAGGCTGCGAAAACAAGAATATTCAGTACTCCCTGCCTGCCAGCCTCGATCATCTTGGAAAAGCAGGGAGGAATCTCGACGGTGTGCGGAAGTGCATACTGCACGCGGTGTGGCAGGCACAAGGACATGGGTGCTCGATCGGGGCGCTGGGGGTTTCCATCGGCGGAGACCGGGCGACGGGATACGAGCAGGCAAAACAACAACTTTTCAGAACGCTTGACGATATGAATCCGAACCCCGATCTGGCAAAGCTGGAAGCAGAGATCATGGAGAGCGCAAACACGCTCAACATCGGAACGATGGGATTTGGAGGCAAAGCAACCCTTATCGGCTGCAAGATCGCGGCACAGAACCGTCTCCCCGCCAGCTTCTTTGTTTCGGTGGCATACGATTGCTGGGCATTCCGGCGGCAGGGAGTAATCCTCGATGCTGCAACCGGAGCAATCAAGCGGTGGCTCTATAAAGACGACTCCCCTATTATCAAAATGGCCATACAGGAGAGTATTTCCCTTACCGGCAGAGAGAGAATTCTGAATACTCCGATCAGCGAAGAGACGATCCGTTCTCTCAGGGTAGGCGACGTCGTGCTGATTTCCGGAAGGATGTTTACAGGACGGGATACGATTCACACGTATCTTATGGACCATGACGCTCCGGTAGATCTGCGCGGCCAGGTGCTTTATCATTGCGGACCCGTCGTGGTAAAGGAAAACGGAAAATGGAGAATCAACGGAGCAGGGCCGACGACCAGCAGCCGAGAGGAACCGTACCAGGCCGATATCATCAAGAAATTCGGGCTCAGGGCAGTTGTCGGCAAAGGGGGAATGGGTGCGAAAACGCTGGCTGCGCTAAAAGAATACGGCGCGGTCTACTTAAACGCAATCGGCGGCGCGGCGCAGTATTACTCGCACTGCATCGAGGAGGTCGAAGGAGTCGACTTTCTGGAATTCGGCGTACCCGAAGCGATGTGGCATCTACGCGTCAAAAATTTCCCCGCGATCGTGACCATGGATGCTCACGGAAACAGCCTGCACGCGGAAATCGAGCAGGCGTCAGCAAAGGAACTTTCGCGATTTGCTGAAGCCAGCCGTTAAATTCTCGACCGAACGGGCACTGAGGATTCTCTCCTTGGCGGCCCGTTCCCCCGATTCTCTTCAATGAAGAAATAATTTTTACGCCCACTTGAAGTTCCGCCTTTTCGTTCGTACTATTCATTGTCCAAACCAATATTTACAGAAAGCTCTCGCAGGAGAAGCCTCATGTCGAAAGACACTCTCACTATCACCGACAACCGAACCGGGAAAACATACGAACTGCCGATCGTTCACGACACCATCCATGCAACCGACTTACGACAAATAAAAATAAAAGACGACGATTTCGGGATGATGACGTACGACCCGGCGTTTATGAACACGGCGTTATGCAAAAGCACGATCACATTTATCGACGGCGACAAAGGTATCCTCCGGTACCGCGGTTACCCGATCGAACAGCTTGCCGAGAAAAGCACATATCTTGAAGTTGCCTACCTGATCTTGTACGGTGAACTGCCCACGAAGGAACAATTGGAAAAATGGACGAACGAAATCAATCTTCATACGTTCATCCATGAGAATGTGAAACTCTTGATGGAAGGGTTTCGGTACGATGCGCACCCGATGGGAATGTTTGTGAGTACCGTAGCGGCTCTTTCAACTTTCTACCCGGAAGCAGGAAATATTTTTGACGAAGAGGTCCGGCGAAAGCAAACGCTCAGGCTCATCGGAAAAGTACCAACCGTCGCCGCGTTCGCGTACCGGCACAGTAAAGGAATGCCGTACGTCTATCCGGACAACGGATTGAGCTTCACGGGCAATTTCCTGAACATGATGTTCCGGATCGGTACGGTAAAATACAACCCTCACCCTGTTCTCGAGCGCGCGCTCGAGGTCCTGTTCATCCTTCATGCAGACCACGAGTTGAACTGCAGCACGGCAGCGATGAGAAATGTCGGAAGCTCCCATGTCGACCCGTATTCCGCCATCGCAGCTGCTGCGGCGGCATTGTATGGCCCGCTGCATGGAGGCGCAAACGAAGCCGTGCTCCGCATGCTTGACCATATCGGGGACATTTCAAATGTACCGGGCTTTATCAAAGCAGTGAAGGCCGGCGACGGAAAGCTGATGGGGTTTGGGCATCGCGTATACAAAAACTTCGACCCCCGCGCAAGGGTCATCAAAAAACTTGCCGATGATGTATTCGAGGTCACCGGACGAAATCCTAAATTAGACATCGCCCTCGAACTGGAACGTGTTGCATTGCAGGACGAGTATTTCATCAAACGGAAATTATATCCCAATGTCGATTTTTATTCGGGTTTGATATACCAGGCAATGGGCTTCCCGGTGGAAATGTTCCCGGTGCTCTTCGCGATACCCCGGACCTCCGGATGGATCACCCATTGGCTTGAAATGCTGCAGGACCCGGAGCAGAAGATCGCACGCCCCCGTCAGATCTATCTCGGCCACGATAAGCGCGATTTTGTACCGATAGAAAAAAGAAAGTGAGCCATGAAGGCTACCGTCAATAACGCTCTCCTGCACTATATCGATATCGGGATCTCGACCGCCACACCCGTGGTCTTTATCCATGGATTTCCGTTCAGCCACAGGATGTGGACGTTCCCGGGGGGACAGACGGAAGCGCTTGCCTCGACAAATCGGGTCATTGCGTATGACGTGCGCGGCCATGGCGACAGCGAGGTCGGCGATGGACAGTACACGATCGAGTTGTTCGTCGACGACCTCATCGGTCTCCTGGATCACCTCAGCATCGCCAGGACGGTCGCAATCGGGCTTTCGATGGGAGGATACATTGCACTGCGCGCGGCCGAGAGACATCCTGACAGGTTTCGCGGGTTGGTTTTGTGCGATACAAAAAGCGAAGGCGACTCGAACGATGCCAAGGTCAAGCGTGCTGCGTCGATCAAGGCCGTTAAAGCGAGCGGTCCCCGTCAGTTTGCACAGAATTTTGTGGCGAATGTTTTTACCCCCGATAGTTTTAACACGAGACCCGAGGCCGTAAAAGCGATCCAGAGCATTATTGAGAGGACAGCTCCCCTTTCGCTTTGCGGAACAATGCTAGCCCTCGCTGCCCGCACCGATACGACGGCGGCTCTCGCCGGCATCACTGTTCCGACATTGATCATGGTCGGCGAACACGATGCGCTGACCCCGCCCGCTGCGTCGCAGGCGATGCGAGAAAAAATCCCTCAGTCAGAACTCCACATCATCCCAGGCGCGGCGCACATGAGCAACATCGAGAACACCGCGGAATTCAACAAACATCTTTCGGAATTCCTGCAGAAACTTGCCTGAGAAAAGGCCCTGATGAAGACCATTATTTCAAATCCCATATTTCCCGCCAACGATGTCGCGTCGCGCCCCTGCTGACATTCCTTCGCTTAATTCAACCGTCGTTTCCTGCCGTCAATGTCCCCGCCTGGTGAAGTGGCGCGAGGATATCTCACGAAAAAAAACGAGGCGATTTGCCGACCAGGAATATTGGGGCAAACCGGTCCCGAGTTTCGGTGACGCGGCGGCTCGCCTCATGGTTGTCGGGCTTGCCCCGGCAGCCCATGGAGGAAACCGCACCGGACGAGTCTTCACCGGCGACGAAAGCGCGAATTGGCTGTATCGTGCATTGTTCAAAAATGGATTCGCAAACCAACCACATTCGACGCACCGGGGCGACGGACTTACACTGGACAATTGTTACATCACAGCAGTCTGCCATTGCGCCCCGCCCCAAAATAAATTATTGCTGAAAGAGATCCACAATTGCCGCCCGTTCATGCTGCTGGAACTTCAGCTTTTGAAACACCTGCGTGTCATTGTCGGACTAGGAAAAGTTGGATTCGAGGCATCCTTCGATTGTCTCCGTGATTTGGGATGGACGGCATTGAAGGCCAGGCCCAAATTCGGGCACGGAGTGTCGTACCGGATCAACGATACGGTCACCCTCATCGGAAGCTATCATCCCAGCCAGCAGAACACGTTTACTGGAAAGCTAACGGAGAAGATGCTGAACGATGTTTTTCGATCCGCCCGGAAGATTCTAAAAAAATAGCCCCTCAAACGAAACCCGTTGGTTCAGTGCCCACCGAGAAACCCAATTCTCTGCCAATCTCTCGTTCCCAATCTCCGATTGGGAACGGAGTGAATCTAGTGCTCGATGTCTTCAGCCGAAAGACGAGTTACCCAATTCGCTCCCAAACTGAGTTTGGGAGCGAGAAGTGAAAGCAACTCTTATGCAGATTAAGACACTAGCGTAATTTGAAGTTCTCCCCGTCATCTGCTATATTTGATTAGCAAAGCGACTTGGCAAACAAACCAGAGAGGGTATGAAGATGACAATGATCGATGAGAAGACGGCATTCGGTTCCACCCTACGCGCAGATACCGCACCGTTCAAACGGCTGCGCCGGCTGCGAATGACCGATGCCTTCAGGTCAATGGTTCGCGAGACAGAACTTTCGCGCAACGATTTTATTTATCCTCTCTTCGTGGTGCCGGGTAAAAAAATCCGCAACGAAATAAAGTCCATGCCCGGGGTTTTCCAGCTGTCAATCGATGAGACAGTCAAGGAATGCCTTAGTGTGAAATCATTAGGTATCCCCGCCGTCATTCTTTTCGGCATTCCGGAGCAGAAGGACGAGGTTGGCAGCGATGCGTACGACGAGCACGGAATCATCCAGATGGCCATCCGCGCGATCAAGAAGGAAGTTCCGGAGCTTGTGGTGATCACCGACGTCTGTCTATGTGAATACACCTCGACCGGACATTGCGGAATCGTCCGGAACGGCGAAATAATCAATGACGAATCGATCGAACTGCTGGCGAGGGAAGCCCTCACCCACGCGCAAGCCGGAGCAGATCTCGTCGCGCCGTCGGATATGTTCGACGGCCGCGTAGGAGCTATCAGGCATATCCTAGACGCAAACGGCTTTTCCAACCTTCCCATCATGTCCTACGCTGCAAAGTACGCGTCTGGGTTCTACGGGCCGTTCCGCGACGCCGCAGAAAGCACGCCCAAATTCGGCGACCGTCGTTCCCATCAGATGGATCCGGCAAACTCCAACGAGGCCCTGCGCGAAGTTGAGCAGGACATTATCGAGGGTGCGGACATTGTGATGGTGAAGCCGGCGCTCCCCTACCTTGATATTGTCCGGCGCGTGAAGGACAGGTTCGAAATGCCGACTGCCGCATACAACGTGAGCGGCGAGTACTCCATGATCAAGGCGGCCGGCAGAAACGGATGGATCGACGAGGAGCGCGTGATGATGGAAACACTCACGAGTATCAAACGGGCCGGCGCGGACCTGATCCTCACCTACTTTGCGAAGGATGCTGCAAAGCTCCTCCGTTGAATGAATCCTCATGAAAAATGTTCTCGTCACCGGCGGATCAGGATTCATCGGATCGAATCTTGCTGCGGCATTGCTGCAGCAGGGGCTCAATGTCAGAATTCTCCGCAGGCCGAACTCAAACCTTTTCAATACCGTTGGTCTTGGAGTTGAACACAGAATCGGCGACGTGCGGGATGCCGGGTCGCTGCGGAATGCCATTCGCGGCTGCGATACCATTTTTCACACGGCGGCGATGGTATCATTCTGGAAGCCGGCGCGTCAGCTTCAGTACGAAATAAACGTGCACGGTACGCAAAATGTTGTTGACGCCTGCTTACGAGAGAACGTGGAGCGCCTCATCCACACAAGTTCCATTGCCGCGATAGGCCATGAAACAGGCAGGAAATTCGCAGATGAATCGACCGCCTTTAACTGGCAGCAGGCCGACAGCGGCTATAAAAATTCCAAGCACCTGGCAGAAGCCGAGATCCTAAAAGGGGTTGCACAGGGCCTCGACGCGGTACTGGTGAATCCTGGGGTGGTCATAGGTCCCGGAGATATTCATTTCAACGGGGGAAAACTCATTCGCTCGGTGAAGAAACATCAGGCGCTCTTTTATATAAAAGGGGGAATGAACGTGGTTTTTGTAGCGGACGTGGTCGCAGGACATATCGGCGCTGCGCGTAAAGGAAGAAGCGGAGAGCGGTATATCCTAGGCGGTGAGAACGTGACGCATAAGGAAGCGTTCCAAATCACTGCCGAGGTCGTCGGGGGCATCGTTCCGCGAATCCGAATGCCGATTTTCATGCTTAAACTTGCGGGAAGCGCTTTCGATATTGCCGGGAGAATTATGAACAAAGAGCTTCTTGTAACATCGGAGCTCTTTTCCGGCGCCGGATTTTACAATTGGTATAGTTCGGGAAAAGCCCAACGCGAGCTTGGTTACACTATTACGCCGTTCCGCGAAGCAGTCGAAAAAACATACAACTGGTATTGCGCCAAAGGCTTGATTTGAAACATAAGCGAACGTTCATCCAGAGCTATTTCCAGTAGATAACCACCTGTGTTGCCACCAAGACGCCAAGCACGCGAAGAGAACTGTTATCCTTTATGCCCATAAATTCTTTGCGTTCTTGGCGTCTTAGCGGTTAGAAAATGCAAGATTAATTTAGAGTAACGGTGATAGTAGTCTATCGAGAAGGAATGAAATGAAAACAACAAAATCTGCGCGGCTGTTCAAAGAGGCGTTGCGACTCATTCCAGGCGGAGTCAATTCCCCCGTGCGCGCATTCGCGTCCGTGGGAAGGACGCCCGTTTTTATCGAAAAGGCACGCGGCTCCAAGTTATGGGATGTAGATGGTAACCAGTTCATTGACTATGTCGGGTCCTGGGGACCGATGATCCTCGGCCATGCTCACCCTCAAATCCTGCGCGCTATCAAAAAAGCAGCTGACAACGGGACAAGTTTCGGCGCAGCGACCGAACGTGAAGTTGAGATGGCGGAACTTATTTCTACCATCATGCCTTCCATCGAGATGGTTCGCATGGTCAACTCCGGCACCGAAGCAACGATGAGTGCGATCCGGCTGGCCCGCGCGTTCACCGGGAGGGACAAAATAATCAAGTTTGAGGGATGCTATCACGGCCACGCCGATTCGTTTCTCATCAAGGCAGGTTCGGGAGCGATGACGCTGGGTGTTCCGGACAGCCCCGGTATACCCGCTGCGATTGGCGGTGCAACACTCACCGCACGTTACAACAATATCGCGTCCGTGGAAAATCTACTCGCCGCGTACCCGGGTCAGGTCGCGGGACTTATCGTAGAGCCTGTCGTCGGCAACATGGGCTGCGTCGTCCCGGCCGACGGTTTCCTCGAAGGGCTCCGATCGCTCTGCACCAATCAAGGCATCGTCTTTATCATGGACGAAGTCATGACGGGTTTTCGTGTCGCACTCGGGGGCGCCCAGCAGCGCTATGGTGTAACGCCAGACCTCACGACATTGGGAAAGATCATCGGCGGGGGGCTTCCAGTGGGAGCCTACGGCGGCAGGAAAGAAATAATGAAACTCGTCGCACCGTCCGGACCGATGTATCAGGCAGGAACGCTCTCCGGTAACCCGCTCGCAATGGCCGCAGGAATCGAGATGATAAAGATGCTTTGCGGCAAGAAGACAATTTATGCTCAGCTGGAAAAGAAATCGGCGAGACTCGAATTTGGGCTGCAATCGATTATCGATAAACATCGCTTTCCCCTTACTCAGAACCGCGTCGGTTCGATGTTCACGCTCTTCTTCACGAAAGAACGGGTCGTCGATTACGAAACCGCGAAAACTTCCGACACAAAGAAATTCGCGGCGTATTTTTCTTCCATGCTTGATCAGGGGATCTATCTCGCTCCTTCGCAGTTCGAAGCGGCCTTCATGTCGGCGGCTCATTCGGATAAAGACATCGACCGGACGATCCGGGCAGCTGAAAAAGCGCTGCTGGCGGCGTTTTCACAGAAAATTTGACGGCGGAGTTTGTCCTTGTGACCTTCTCTGAATCTGAATATCTGTTACACAGAGTGGCACCGAGATTCACAGAGTTCCACGCAGACTAAGTTCGCTACGGAAAGTTAGGTGGAAGTGGAAGCGAAGACGGAGATCCTGAGTTTTGTTTCTTGTGCTCAACAATGAAGTATACGCCGGCCGCAGCGCCCACGACTGCTGCCGAGCCGATGTACCACCAAAGATTCGATTTCGATTCCTGAAGAGCCTCAGGTACCGAAGTGCCATGCGTCATTGATTGCCCAACCCGGACTGCCACTTTTCTTACAAATGCCTCTACATCCTCACTCGAGCCGCACACAGCATTGTCAGTAACCTCTGAGATCTTTTGCGGTTTCCTCACGTCAAATTCATCAGATTGAAACTGATACGTTGTGCTTTTTTTAGTCACTCTGCAAAGAAGCACCCTTTGAAACCCTGCCTTGGCGGCCAGCGACTGAACGCAACTGACGTCCGCACACTTATCCAGCGCAGTTCTGTCTTCCTTGCTTAATCCTTTTGCAAAATCGGCTTTGAGAATAACCATGAGACCTGGAAATTGCTCTAACTTTCCACGCAGGTTTGAAAAGAACATGTCCGATTCCCCCGCCGAAAGTCCATTGGCTCCGCCGCTTACGATAACGACCTTCATCGCCGATTTGGTAACGGCCGGTTGAGCTGAGACCTGCTGTGAAACGGCAGCCAATATGGCCGCGATGATTACTAGAATGCCTCGCTGAAATGCCCCGGTTGTTGCCCTTCGACGCGTCCCGATAAAAAACATCGGGACTTGCTCAGGGTGAACAAATTCCTTGTTCATCCAGAGTACGTGATCCTCGACGAGTCGAGTCGTCGACCGCCCGAAGAGCGGGAGAACACATCGAAAAATGACTCCTCGTATCTTTGAGATAATTTCTAACAACGAGGATTCTTCATGTGAATTCAAAAGGAGCATCATTCATCCTTATCGGATCAACAACATTTTCTTCGCCTGATGGAACGCCACGCCGTCACCGGTAATCGAGATTCCGTAAAAATAAGCCCCCGATGATAGGTTTCTCCCGTCAAAACTCACCTCGTAGAAACCGGGGGTGACCGACTCGTTAACAAGCGTGCGAACTTCCTGACCTAACACATTGTAAACCTTCAGAACAACCTGAGCTGTCTTCATGGCGTCGGGGACGGCATATCGTATGATCGTTTCAGGGTTAAACGGATTCGGATAGTTATTGTAAAGATTCGGATCGTCCGGGATAAGCGCAACGCCTCCCAAATTCTTCTGAGTAAACGAAGCCGTACCGACGATCAACCGATATTCGCCGGTTCCATCTTTTCCGGTGGTAACAGTGACCGTTTTTTGTTTCGTAATGTCATACGCCAATCCTTTCGCAAGATCCACCAGCGTTCCTTCAAATCCCTGGATTGAGATTCCCTCTGCTCCGCTGAAGCTTAGCTTCGCATTTGCAAATCCATCGCCCGTCATTACCGTCAAATCCCATGTATCTCCATCCAGGTTGAGAGGCCGGATATCCTTGAGGAGCGGACCCGCTTCATTCTGTATATTCAGCAGAATATTTCGCCCTCCGACGAACGGCGCTTGGAATCGGTCTGAATTGTCGAATCCTTTCAGCGCACCAGTTTTCATGCCGATTTCCGTCCCGGCGGACGACATGCCGATGTCATCCCTCGCTCCGCTTATACCGAGAGTCCATTCTTTCGGCGACTGAGAGGGAGTAGCTTTCGGGTGTGCGATCGTCCCCCGTTTG
>Ga0265338_10002925_pt1 | contig 24783 bp, 26 predicted proteins | sample 42126metaG_FD_193579 | JGI IMG/M metagenome (GOLD analysis project Ga0265338, IMG submission 193579) | Rhizosphere microbial communities from Carex aquatilis grown in University of Washington, Seatle, WA, United States - 4-21-26 metaG | ecosystem: Host-associated > Plants > Roots > Rhizosphere... | reverse complement strand
CGGAAATAAGAGGGTCGCTTAGCCCGTCGAGGTGACGGCAGCGTGTCAGGCTGGTGCCGGCTACAGGACTCGAACCTGTGACCCCCTGATTACAAATCAGGTGCTCTACCAGCTGAGCTAAGCCGGCTAACTTGACTTTTTCCAGATGTTCTCTCGCGCTTGTCTCCGTATTGTCTCCGAACGCGCTGTATTCCTCAACCTTCTTCTCGGCACAAGGGTGCATCCCAAGGTCTAGCGGTTCTGGCCTTTGAGCGCCGCCGATGTACTCCGTGGCCAGCCCGTGGGGCAAGTGCATGTCAACGGTGAGCCAATTTCCTGAGAATCTGTCGATCGGTTGTGACTCCGGTTGAATTTCATTGCTATTCGGACCGAGCACGCCGAGGCGGCTGGCGTGGCACCGCGATTGAGCGAATTCCGAGGACATAGAAAAAATTGCAGGCCATGAGGGCGACGTCGCCGCTCTCCACGGATGGCGCGCCGAAGTATTAGGAAATGATGGCGCGGAACATAGACCCCTCGGCGCACCGGTTGAGGCTTGTCTAGGTAAGCGAGCAGGAGGGCGCGGCGCGCGCAAGCAGTCTCTAGGGACGCCGATGCGAAATGAATCTGTTCGATCGGTATGACCGAATGCGGAGCATGTTCAGAGCCTTCCTGATAAAGGTTCCGCCGCCGCCCTTTGCGCGATCGAATGAAGAAGGAACGATCTATGTCGCGAAACATTCCCACTGTAGCCCTCAAAGGGCAGAAAAGGATTCTCTAAAATGAACAAGTACATGTTGCCGGCAGCCGCGCTAGCGGTCTGTCTCGGCTCTACCGTTGCGTTTGCGCAGCCCGACTCGGAAAAGACAACGACCACGATGTCGTCGCCGGAAGGAACGACAGAGACGGTCTCCAAGACGACAAATTCGAGTGACGGCTACGCCCAGTATCGCCGCACCATCATAACGAAGAAGCACTATGAGGCAGGCGCATTCATGGCGCCGAGCGGCTATACCTATTCGCGCTACAAGCTTGGCGAGCACGTCCCTGCCGCGGTTCGGGGCGACGATGGCTTGGTGCTCACCGGTTATGGCGACTATGCATTGCAGGCTCCGCCGTCAGGTCTCACCTGGATACGCGTGGGCAGTGATGCGCTGCTCGTGGATCGCACAACTGGCGAGGTCGTCGAAACCGACTACGGTCTGTTCAGAAGCTGAACTGTTCGATTCAAGGTGGACGGCGCCGGACGAAAGTCCGGCGCCGTTTGCTTGAGCGCAACGAACCCTCCGGGTTGTTCGATCTGATGACTTCGACGCGCCGGGAACGAGCGACCGCACAACGGCAGGCTAGCCTAGTCGCACATCACGATGGTGTGCAGTCATTTCACCAGCGCGCGGCCGAGCATAAGAATCCGAATGTTCTCACCGACCGACAAACCGAATGTCGCGTGGCTGCAGTTCATGTTGGGATCATTGCTATCCTTTCACAACCAGACCGGAACAACAAAGGTAGGCAGGCGTTTGCAGAATGACTTCAAAAAAGGAAAACAAAAATGACGACGGTATCCGGTCACACCAGTGCGATACTGGCCTCCAAGGTCAAAGGAACAAACGTTTTCAATCTGACGGGCGACAAGATCGGCCATGTCGAGGACGTCGTCCTCGACAAGGAATCCGATTCCATCATGTTCGCGGCGCTCGGCTTCGGTGGCGTACTGGGCATGGGCGAGAAGTTTCATCCCGTTCCCTGGTCGATGCTAACCTTTAGCAAGGACAAGGGCGGGTATGTCGTCCCCATCGCAAAGGACGCGATGGAAAAGGCGCCAGCCTATCTGCTCGAAGACCTAACTAAGAATGACGGCGAATTCGGCAAAATCCGCGAGACCTCGTACAACTACTACGACGTCAAGCGCGACTGGTAGGTCCATTATCTCGTAACGTGCTTTAGACCCGGTCGTCTGTCGGCCGGGTCTTCGTCGTGATTCTGTTTCTAGCGAGAATGTTCTGCAATTCCCCGGGCGCATGATGTGTTGGCGCGCACTTTGTATTTCCAAACGTCGGGCCTGATGCATCTCGAAGGCGAGCCAATTCCCCCCGAGCCGATGTGTCATTCATCCGTGCAAAGCGGTGGCTATACTGGAGTATCGGTTTCTACTGCCTGGACGATCTCGGCCATGTCGCGAGCCGTGACGACATTGTAGCGGTGGACGATCTTGCGGCATCAAGATGGCTAAGAGCGCTGCAAAGACAATACTATCGAGGTTTGGCAAGGGAAGCGGCGCGTAATCCGGATGTGGCCCTAGGAGCGCGTCGGCTCGCGTTTCTGGAGCCCGAAGGAACTTCAACCGATGCCGTTCGTTTCGGCTGGTAGGTACGACCGTCGGAGCGCAAATCATGCCAGTTGAAGTCATAAACACGGGCGGCAGTGGCGGCGGCGGCAAAGTCGTCATGGCCTTCATCCTTGGTGCCGTCTTGCTGGCGGTCGCCGTGGTTGCCTTCTTCATGTGGGATAATTTCAAGAGCGGCGGCGCCCATTCAGCACCCGCGGCCGTCCATGTCACTGTAAAGCCCCAATAGCCGCTGCTCGTTACGAACGCTTTTGCGGCTATCTGAAACTGTTCTACGCGGCCGCGCGTCGGCATAGCCTCCCTTGGGCCTGTCCCCCAAGAGGCAATGATCACACTTACGTCTCGATATGCGGGTGCTCGTGAAGGACGAGATTCAGCAATGAGTGGTGAATTTCGATGCCGCCTTTGAGGTTGACGTCGCCATTGTAGTTGATGAAGCCAAGCCTACGAAACTTGTTCATGAAAAAACTGACGCGCGACCTCGTTGTCCCGATCATTTCAGCGAGCGTTTCCTGGCTGATCTTCGCGATAATGGGTTCGGGCTTTCCTTCTTTGCCGAAGTTCGCCAATAGCAGCAGCAATCGTGCGAGACGCTTTTCGCTAGAATTGAACAATTGATCCACAAGGTCCGCCTCAACGCGTACGGTTCGACTCAAGAGATGAGCGATGAACATCTCGGAAAACGCCGGTTCCTCATGGATCAGGGCCGTGATGGTCGCCTTCTTTATGTGTACGATGACGGAGTCGGTCGCTGCGGTGGCCGTCGCAATGCGCAGGTGTTGCCCGGTAAGACAACCTTCCCCAAAGAAGTCCTCCGGCCCAAGAACTGCGACGACCGCTTCTTTACCTTGCTCCGACACTACAGTGAGCTTCACCTTGCCTTCTTGGATATAGCACACGGTGTCCGCGGGCTCTCCTTGTGAGAACACGGCCTCACCCTTGCGGTGCCTTACAATGTGGCGTCCGTCGCCGACCTTAGCGAGAAACGTTTTTGGATCGAACGATGCTTTGGGTTTGATCGCCATTCTCGGCTCCTTCTCCGAGGTGCTGATCCCGCACCGCTTGGCCCCGCGCCACCGCGAGCGAATTGCCGTTGAAGCGGGGGCCGGCCTCAGGAGTCGCAGACGTGATAGTCGCGACCGACTCTGGCGTCGGAATCGAGGGCGATTATAACTGTTCGCGCTACCGTTGTGAAACCGATTTTGCGTATTGTGGGTTTCATTACTCTGCGCGGCCTTCGCGGGTTATCCAAGCTGCCCGCGCAAGAAAACACCGTTTCAACAGAGTCTTAGAAGCAACAGGCGGGGGAACAGACACGCCCGCGTCTGACATCAGCTCAGGCACCACAGCGCACTTGACGTTCAGAGGGCGTGAGCGACCGGCACGACGGCAATTTGTGTGTGTGCGACGGATACGATGGTTCCCGGATTTGCGCCGGAAACTTTGACCTGAGCTTGCAGTTGTGCGGTGAGCGCATGGACAATGCTTGTCCCCAGTCCCGGCTTGGCCTCCACGCCATCCGCAGGCATCCCAACGCCGTTGTCCATTATCGATAATGTCCAATTGGGACCGTGTGAACGGTAGTCCACCTTGATCTTGCCCTTGCGATCTTCCGGAAAGGCATGCTTGAGAGCGTTGATCACCAGCTCGGTGACGATCAATCCCAGGCTCACAGAGACATCCGCAGTCGTCACGCTGTCGTCGATGTTCACATCTAATGATACCTGATTATGATCGCGGATCATCGATGCACCGATGCTGTTGCATAGCGTGGTGAAGTAGGGCCGCAACTGGACATCGGCGGCGCCGGAAGTGGAGAGCTGCTGCTGTAAAGCTGCGACAGACATGACCCGTTTATGGGCATCGTGCAGGTGGCTTCTGATCTCCTCGGATTGCACCTTGCGCGCGCTTTGCAGGAGCACGCTGGAAATAATTTGAAGGCTGTTCGCGACCCGGTGCTGAAGCTCCTTAAGAAGGACCGCTTTCTCCTTCAGCATGTCGTCTTTAAGCTTCTCGGCGAGGCGTGCGTCGGTGACATCGGAAACCGATACAAGCAGCCGGATGCTTTCCCCACTGCCGTAATCGAGCTTCTGGGCGTTCAGAACCAGACGGCGAGAGTCACGGCCTTTGCGACTAAGATCAATCTCGTAGCTATTCACCGCGGCATAGCCGGATGCGGTTGCTTCAAGAAGCGCCGTCAGTTGCGGCACGTCCCACTCGCCCGATCCAAGCTCGATCAGCGGAAGTCCCACCACGGTGGCGGGGTCGATCTTAAAAGCGTCGCAGAATGATTTGCTCGCAGCTATTAGCGTAAGGTCACTGTCGAGCAGGAGCAGTGGCGCAGTCGAAGAGGCGATCACCGCCAACGCGAGGTTCAACGCCACATCGGAATGCATCGTCGGTTGGGGAGCCATGGCTGCCCCTTTCTGGAAATCGGAGGCTCGCGAAGCGAAAGCCATACCCGAACAAAACTTTTGAAATCGACTGAACGCTGCTTGAGAACAACTGCCCGTCGTCAGGTTACTCTAGCACAGTTTCGATTGTTGTCGTGCATGATAGGACCCGGGGCGGGATCGTGGTTGAAAAGTTCATAAAGCGCCGCTGTCACTTGTTCGGCCGAGTAGGGCTTGCGAATAAACAGCCCATTTGCGGGCAATTCGCTCAAATCCGGGACAAGTGCTGAAGCCACAATCAGATGGATAGACGGCCAGCGACCTCTTACGGCACCGGCCAACTTCCATCCGTCCATCGAGCCCGGCATCTTGATGTCGGTGAAAACCGCGCGAATGTCGGTGCGGCTCTCCAAAATCCTGAGTGCTTCGTCCGCATTACACGCTTCCGCGACCGCAAACCCAGCGTCCTCGACAATATGGAGGGCGCTGATCCGAATAAGTGCTTCGTCCTCGACGACGAGAACAACCGCCTTTTCCATGTGCTTTCCGTGTGTTGTCAGCGGGTTGATGACGCGCAGCGGCCAAAATCGGCGATTCCCTGCGTAGGCAACGCTTGGCGCGACAAAACGATCATGCGTGCGGTGTTTTCAAGGTTAAACACGAAGATCAGCAAGCCAACACTTAAGATGCGCGTTCGCTGAATGCGACCTTCAGAAACTTATGTGTCGTGCTCCGGTCACCCTACCGCTCTTGGCGTGGTCCCCATCGCGGCTGGCGTGAACAGAATACAGCAAATATTTCAGCCGGTGGGCTCACCCGGGAGCGTCCGCGACCTCCCCCTTATTCTTCTCAATGCTCATGGGAGTTTCTCCATTTCGCACGGATCGGTTACTCAAAATACTCGGCGTGCCTGGATCATACATCGAGGCCAATGAGTCTTGGTGCAACGCAACCGACTTTGTGGAAACTAGAGACGCCCTAGAACGAATAGAACAATAAGTACGATCAAAACAGTACCAATCAGACCACCACCAAGATACATCTGCTCTGCCTCACGGATTGCAACAAGACAACGCGCCAAAGTAGTTTTCGGCCCCAGACAAGGGCTTCTGAGTCAGCGCTAACTGAATCAGAGTTGCGCGTTCGTAGTCCGCCCGATTCGGCCCCAACTGAACGCAAAACGCCGGGCCGAATTGGCGGAGATGCTAGCCGAAGCACTCTCCAAAGGCTCATAATTGCCAGCGCAGTGCCGCTCACAGGGGGACATGGATGCCGCGCTGAATCTGGATAGGCATTTCATCAATTGCGATTATCTCCGCAATAGCCCTCTCGCTGTACTTGATACGCCAGCGGAACATCACCAAGGACGAAGCTGAACGCTATCCGAAGCACTATGCGAACGCGCAAGGCTGCCTCGTGATCGATCGTGTGGCAGGCGCCCAAGCACACATAAATAATATCTGCGATCGCGAGGTCGCATTCGAGTATGTCACCAGCCCCGGCCAGTCCAATCAAAAGGACCGTCTAGACTACGGTCCCATACTGACCCTGCCGCCCACGGCGCAAGTTGTCAGGGCATGTTTTGATCCTCCTTCGCCGGGTGAATGTTCCGTATCCGGGCCATATGAAAGTGATACCCCAAATCCGCCAGATCTAGGGGCGGCTTCTCGGGCGCGGGAAGTGATTTGATAGTCATATCGGTGATCGGCCCGAACATCAGGATCAGAACCACAAGAATTGCGCCAGTCGGGATCGTATTGCCAAGCAGCGCAATGGCGTCGTTACCGCCGGAAAGGCGCTCGCCCATGATCCCGGAACCGACGACGGTTGCGAGCAATATCAACGTGCCAAGAAATTCGGCGGCGGTCCGCCGACTGAGACTGTATGACACCATCTAACCCAGCCTGGGTCCATCAGCATCGACGACTCTCTCCCCATCTTCCTTGACGAAAGCGCTGCGCTGCGGATTGGGAAGGATATCGAGAGCCACTTCGGAAGGACGGCAAAGCTTCACGCCGAGCGGCGTGACGACGATAGGTCTGTTTATAAGGATGGGATGCGCCATCATTGCATCGAGCAGTTGACTGTCGGTGAGGCTTTGGTCCGACAGGCCGAGTTCGGCAAAAGGCGTTCCTTTTTCGCGCAGGATCGAGCGGACCGGAACGCCCATGCGGCGGACCAGATCTTCAAGCACATCGCGCGAAGGCGGCGTTTTCAGGTACTCGATAACTTCCGGCTCCTCGCCGGAATTGCGGATCATAGCGAGCGTGTTTCGCGACGTTCCGCAATCGGGATTGTGATAGATCGTAGTCATGTCGTGGACTTTCCGATGTCTCGCACTTTGGATTGCAGCGACATGCGGTCGAGGCCGGTCATTTTCAGATTTGAAAACGCGCCTATGCGGTTATTCAGCATCCGGTAGGTCTCCGCGAAGGCAAGTGCAATTTCGACATCGCTTCCCTCCACTGCCGCCGGATCGGGCAAGCCCCAATGCGCCGTCATCGGTTGGCCCGGCCAGGCCGGACAGACCTCGCCCGCGGCATTGTCGCAAACGGTGATGACAAAATCGAGTTTGGGCGAATCCGGCTTTGCGAACTCGTCCCACGATTTCGAGCGCAATGCATCCATCTTGTATTCAAGCCGTTTGAGCAGCGCGATAGCATGCGGATTGACCTCGCCCTTCGGATGCGAACCGGCGGAATAGGCTTGGAAGCGCTCGGCCCCGACGCGATTCATGATCGCCTCGGCAATGATCGAGCGCGCCGAGTTACCGGTACAGAGAAAGAGAATATTGTATTTCCGATCCTGAACCATCATGCCCCCTCAACAGCAGGCTGCGCGATTGGTAATGGCCGCGAGCGGCGCGCAAATCGATGCGTCGCCGTTGCAGCAATCTTCCATGAGAAAACCGAGCAGATTGCTCATCCGCTCGTAGTCCGCCGTATAGATGATCAACCGGCCGTCCCGCCGCGAATTGACCAGACCGGCATTCGCAAGCACCGTGAGGCTCGCCGAAAGTGTGTTGGGAAAGATATCGAGCTTGCGCGCGATATCGCCTGCAGGAAGACCGTCCTTTCCGACGCGGACGAGCAGCCGGAATATCGAGAGCCGTCCCTCATGGGCCAGCGCCGACAACGCCTCGACAGCTTTAGGAAGCTTTCCGGACGCCGCCATCAGCAACACGCCTTCTCGTTAGCTTTGGGAGCGCAGCAGGCCGAAGCGCTTGCCGCGACCTCGGGAACATCGTCCTCGCCGTAGCTCGTCGCCTCGCCGAACGTGAAGAAGGTTTCCCAGCGCAAGCCTGACGGATCGTTGACCCACGACTTATGCGACTTCGCATAGCAGCAGTTTGCTGCTTCCTGATCGCGCGTCGTCTCGCCTGCCGCCTTGAGGCGTCCGGCGAGTTCGCGCAGTTCGCCTTCACTATCGACCTGAATTCCAACATGATCGACGCCAGGCGCTGTACCACGCTGCGAAATCGCAAAATTCACCTTGGGATCATCGAGCATCCATTTCGCGTAGTCGGATTTCGTCACGGTCGGCGCACTGCCGAACAACGTTGAATAGAAGCCGATTGATTGATCGAGATTCTCGACACCGACGTGCAGGTGAAGCCGCTTCATGGTCACTCCTCAACGATTCTATATTTCCACAATTAAGGAAATAATATACGTTGTCAAGCCGACCGTTTAACGGATGTTTTCAGCAATGAGGCGTTCGACGACAACAACGTCTCGCCAAACCCCGTCCAGCTTGCCGTGTTTCTCAAGAATGCCGACTTCTCTGAAACCCAGCCGTTTCAATAGGCCGAGGCTCGCCCGGTTTTCGGGAAAGACGCGTGACAATAGCTTCCAAAGCTTTGCGCCTTGGGCAGCGTCGAGTAGTGCTTCCATGGCTACTCGTCCGATACCGTGCCCTCGGTGTGAACGCCGAACGTAAACCGAAAACTCCCCGATGCCGCGATAGCAACAACGATCCGCATAGGGATGCGCCACCGCATATCCAACTAATTCGCCGGCGGCGTCAGTGACGGCCACGAATGCACTTGAACTCCGAAACCAGGCCTCGATATCGGCGGCGGATCGCAAGTCGGTCTCAAACGTCGCTATCCGATCTTCGATTCCCTCGTTGTAAATTGCGGCTACCGCGAGAGCATCGCTCTCGACCGCATCCCTAGCAATGAATTGCACCGACTTTTTCAAGGGCCTTTACCCAGACTGTTTCAAACACGCTAACAGCCCGTTCGTGGAAAACCACTTCCAAATTCGCGAAATGCTCATGCGGCCATTGCAGTCCCGCAAAAGGGCCTCAGAAGGCCTTCGTGGACAGAATACAGCAATTTGTTCGCGATCCGACGTCCTTTCTGCTTCAACAGCGGGCAAGAAAGGATCGCTCATCAGTCTATTCGAAGAGAAGGCAATCCGGCGCGCGCCCACGGCTCAAACAGCAACCCTGTCGTGGGCGTTGAAAGTTTCGCTGCGTCCACGGCTTTGAACAAGAAGGCGGCGTTGCCGCCAGCCTGATCTTGGAGCCGTTCGATGATGTCAGTAGCGCGCGTTTCGCTGGCCGTGACGGTAAGAATAACCAGGACGGGAATGCCCAAGTGCGACTTGTAACCCTGGCTTGAAATAATCGCGCGATACGCAGCAATCTTGCCTAGGTACGATGTCTGACTGCGATTTGTCCGCATGACGGGCATCGTCCCGCGATCCGCTTCGAGGGCAAAGAACCGATATGTTTTCATGACCCCCAGCCCATATTCGATGCCGAATAAACCGTCCGGAACGATAGCAGGCGATGCCGCCGTTGCTGGAAACCGAAACGGGGCCGCCAGCGCGCGCGTCTCTGCCGGTGCCTTGGCCAAAATCTCGGGCCACGGGATAAAACGCATGCCGGGACGCTGACGCGCACCAAGTTCTATCGACCCCAGAAGCTCACATACCATTGAGGAGTGCGAGAATTGAACGTTTGCCGAAGAGCCAAGCCATGTTCGCGCCTGTTCGACAATTCCCTGTTCCTCCAATATGCGCCTTGCTCCGGCACCTATCTCGTGGACAACGGGCCGATGGCGGCAGTTTGCCATTTCCCATTGGCGCTCGGGACGGTTCAGATAGCCTTCGTGAAAAAGGTCGCCTAAGCGTTCCTTGAACCGAGTCTGCGATGCGCCACCGACAAACGCGTGGATATAGGTCGAAGGCAGGTAACGATAGCGCGCCATCACGCGAAAGATTTCGAGATCGCGGGCAGTCAGCTCGATGCGCTTGCCGGTGCGGGTGCGGCGCATTCGTGAACGACGAATGATGGAAGCCATGTCCAGGCAATATCGCAATGTGATGGCGATAAAAACGCGCGTTATGTTCAGCAGAGTGCTGACATGTGGCGGAATGTGTTTCGGCGCGAAGGGAAACAATCAGGCGCAGGAAAAAAAATGTGATGTTTGCGCATGGAGTAATATCGCGGCGCATGGCTGCCCATAGCTCCAAATACCGCGCGGTTACAACAGCAAAACGTGTGCATATGAGCCGTGTCCTCGCTCAGGAGGACACGATCTATGGCCATCTCTCAAACCCTGTTTTCGAGCCGCTCGGAAGAGTGGCCCACGCCGAACAGCTTTTTCGAAGTGCTCGATGAGGAGTTCGCGTTCACACTCGATCCTTGCGCGACCCCGCACAACACCAAGTGCAGGCGTTACTTTACCAAGAGACAGAATGGTCTCACTCAAGACTGGGGCAGACATCGCGTCTTTTGCAACCCGCCTTATGGCAAGACGATGGGAGATTGGGCGCACAAATGCTTCGAAGCTTCGCAGCGGGGCGCGCTTGTCGTTCTGCTCGCGCACGCGCGCACGGACACGAGGTGGTTTCATGATTGGGTCTATGGCAAAGCTGACGAAATTCGGTTTGTGCGCGGCCGCTTAAAGTTTGGCGATGGAATATGGTCCGCTCCGTTCCCGTCACTCGTTGCGGTGTTTCAACCCCGCCGCCATCGCGCATAAAGCATTGCGGGCGCGCGCGTCACGGGCCGCTGCCTTGACCCCTTTCGAGAGGAGGACCAAAGTTGTCTTAAGGGGAGGGGCCAATGCAGCTCAAAATCCAGCGCTCGCAGCGTCAGTCCGGCGTCGTTTCCAAAGCCGTCGTCTTTTGCGTAGATGCTCGGATATTTCTTAGTGCCGAGGAACAAGCCAACGTCCAACGGTACAGGCTCGGTAACGAGATCATCTACAGCAGCGAGGCTGCAAAGCGTCACGCGCAAGGCGCAGGCGGAGAACATTTCACTTCCACATCAAGCTGGGCGCGGGGCATCTATCATGCCGCCGCCGCTCGTATGGCGCTCAACATCACCATCGACAGCTTGCAGCGAGGCCAGCACATTGAGTGCAAGGACCTCAACGAAGTACGCGATGCAGAAGATGCGTTGAAGCAAGCCTGCCAGAACCTAAAGGAGTATCTCCAAACCGCTGCCACGTTCGATGGCAACGAAGTTGTGATCGACTTCAGCAAAGACGAGCCAGAGATAGTTTCACAACCCGTGCTCCTTGCCGCGCCCGTAGCGCCAGCTCCCATTGTGCAGCCGACGCCCACCGACTTTGTGGCTTCACCACTTCCTGCTCCCGTCGCTGCACCCGCAGCTAGCTACGACTACAATGCTCCGCCCCCGGCAGCTAACCCATTCCAGCCCGCGCTCGACTGGTGGAACAAGCTCACCAATGAGCAGCGCAAGTGGTGCATGATCGTCGGGGGTGTCGTCCTTCTGATCGTCCTCTATGAGATTTTCTGATGGCTGACAAAATCGGCATCATCCGCATTCTTGACAAGGGGGCAGGCGCATCCGTCTCTTCGCCTTTCTTTCGTCGCTTCTTCGGGAATGAAAGCAAGCGCGAGCGGGAGGAGACGCAGGCGCTTTATGCGGAGGTATCCGCGCAGCCGAACCCCTACACGCCGGTTGAGCTTGGCTCAACGATATCCCACGTATTCGATTCTGCGCCACAACCTATCTACGGTTATCTCTGCCGAGCGCTCCATGACATCATAACGGCAGAGCGCTACATGTTTGCGTGTCCGGCTCCCGCCGCCACAATGACGCTCAAAGAGTTTGCCGACTATCGAAACTTCTTGCGGCAGCGGCAATACTTCCTAAGCGACCACGACCGCATAGCCGGACTTTTTTGCGACGCTCTTACGCGCATATTCACACATCTGGCGGAGAACCTGCCCCAAACCGAACATCCGACTCCGTTTACGATTCCGTTGATGAACACGCTGCCGCTTGCTGGGGCCACTATCTCCGGCATTCATAAGACGCTTGAGGAGGATGTGTATCGTGAGCGTGGACTGTTTGCCGGCCTCATTGACCGCCTGCATGTGAATCTTTGCTACGCGTCCGGAATCGAGCCCTACACTAACAACAAGCGACAATACAAGCACGCGTTCGAGAGCGATTTACCGCTCGACCGCTTGACGGAAACGTACCTGGCAGAAACGCCTTTCCTCGAACTTTTCCTACAGCCCGTGCCGCTCAAGTTCACCCATCAAGAGCGTTTCAGCCACACGCACATTGTGGGTGGTACGAACGCGGGCAAAACGACATTGCTCGAAAACCTCATCCTCCACGACCTCGCTTTCGGCGAAACGCCGGGACTCATTATCATCGACAGCCAGGGCGACCTTCTCCGCAAGCTAATGCATCTTGCCGTGTTCGACCCCGACACCGGCAAACACGGCAAGCGCTTTCTCTACATCACGCCACGCGACATCGAACATCCGCCCGCGCTCAACGTCTTTGACGTAAATCGCGTGCGCTTGGGCAACTACGACGAAGCTACGAAGGAGCAAGTGATAGCTGGCGTCATACAAACCTTCGATTACCTTTTCGCCGGACTTCTGGGCGCAGACCTCTCGGCAAAGCAAAACGTGTTCTTCAAGTACGTCGCGCGGCTCATGCTCTCGCTACCGGAAGCGATAGGCCGGAATGCGACCATCCTCGACATGTTGCATCTGATGGAAGACCCGCTGCCATATGCAGCCGCTATCGAAAGCTTGCCGCCTATCCAGCGCGATTTCTTCCAGCGCGATTTCATGAGCAAAACGTTTGTGCAGACCAAGGAGCAGATACGCTATCGCCTGCAAGGTATCATCGAGAATCCGACACTCGCACGGCTATTCACCTCCCAGACGACGAAGATTGACCTGTTCGAGGAAATGAACCGAGGCACCATCATTTTCGTCGATACAGCCAAGGATTTTCTCAAAGGTTCGCACTCGCACTTCGGCCGCATCATCATCTCGCTGGTGCTTCAGGCGGCGCTCGAACGCGCAGCCATACCGGAAAAGGAGCGCAAACCCGCGTTCCTAATCGTGGACGAAGCGGCCTCATACTTCGACGGAAACATCGACGACCTGCTGACCGATACCCGCAAGTACAAGGTAGGCTGCGTTTTCGCGCATCAATATCTGGACCAAGCCGCACCGTCCCTGCGAGCATCCCTTGCGGCGAACACCAGCATCAAGTTTGCTTCTGGTGTTTCGACGAGCGACGCGCGCGCCATGGCGACCGATATGCGGACAACGCCGGACTTCATACTGAAACAGCCGAGTCTTCAGTTTGCTTGTCACATCAGGAACGTTACGTCGCAAGCTGTTTCTATTCCGGTGTATCCCGGACTTCCGGAGCGCATCAGCCAATTGACTCCCGAGCAATACGAACGCATGCGGGATTTCAATAGGTCCCGAGTGAGCGTCTCTCATCAAGAAGAGGCCGGAACTATCTTGCCCCTTGCGAACGAAGAGGAAGCCTCTAGCGAAATGGCACCACAGGGCGACTCCCGTAAGGACCGCGAAGCATCGGAGGATATCTCGGCTCCTTCAGATGAGTGGTAAAAATAATTCAGCTTCTTCGCTAAGTCGGCCGTCGGCGCAGGCCACCCGGATATACCAACATATTGGAGGTGGTCACTTATTGGCCCTGTGTACAGCGCGAGGAGGGGGATACCGTATCGCCCAGCGCATCCCCGCGCGTATCGCCCGCTCGTCGCATCGATAGCTGGCAAAAAATTAGGGGACCGGTAGCGAGCCGATCCCCTCAAGTACCCTAGAAGGAAGTGTCAGTGACTAACGTCCGCGTCGCGTTTGGCTATGCGTGCGTCGAGCCATTCCTCTACCTCCTTGAGCAGCCACGCGACCCGATTCTGGCCGAGCCGAATCCGCTTGGGAAACTGCCCTGCCGCTTCGAGGCGCGCGATATGCTGGGGAGAATAGGGAATGCCACAGACCGTCCTTAGCTCCTTCTTCGATACGATTTGCTTGGGATACATCGAACAACTCCCTGAATAGGGAGCGTCGACGCTCCGGTTGCGAAAGCCGCACCGTGGGCATCACGACTATATTGGCCTGCCGGTTGCCAGTCGAGTTCGAATTGGGTCGGGTGGCAGACCGCCGCTCGCCGAATAAGGGTATATGCGATATTCTATTGGGGATCGGCGACCCCTTTTCCGCCGGTGTCAGAGCGACTTAATCCACCCGAGAAATTCCCATGCCCACCGGCCAGAACGAGGCGTTTTCGCGCATACTGATCGACAAGGCCCTAGAATTTAGCGGCTGGAATTTGCTTGACCCAAAGCAAGTCCAATTCGAATCGCATACAGCGAATGGCCGCGCGGACTATTTGCTCAAAAACCATCTCGGGCACGTCCTTTGCGTGCTGGAAGCCAAACGCGAGGATTTGGACCCCTACGACGCCAAAGAGCAGGCGCGCGGCTACGCAGAGAATCTCAAAGCGCCCTTCATCATCCTTTCGAACGGCCGCGAGCATTGGTTCTGGAATTTCGAGCGCGCCGACCAGCGGGACGCATACCGGATTGAGCGCTTGCCCTCGCGTGACGACCTTGAGCGGCTTCGGCTCAAGAACCTCCAACCCCCGAGACCTTTGGCAAGCGAGGTCGTCAAACCCGACTATTTGCGTCAACTGAGACACGATCTCACGCTCCGTCGCTATCAGATTGACGCGATGGATGAGATCGCCCGGCTTTTCGACCGGGACGGCCAGCGCAAATTTCTCCTGGAGATGGCGACCGGCACCGGCAAGACACTTCTCTGCGCCGCGTTGATCCGTCGATTTCTCAACACGCGGAATGCCGAGCGCGTCCTTTTTGTCGTTGACCGCATAGAATTGGCGAAACAAACGATGGAGGATTTCGCGGTCGTGCTGCCGGAGTTCAAACCAGTCATTTTCAAAAGTGCGCGACGGTCCGGTGAGTTGCTTGGCGCTTCCGTGGTGGTCGCAACGATCCAGTCGTTGATGGTTGACCGCCGCTATCGCGAAGAGTTCACCCCGTTCTATTTCGATCTGGTCATCAATGACGAGGCTCACCGGTCCATTTACGGGGATGCCCGCGAAGTCGTGCAGTTCTTTCAAGCGACGCGGGTTGGGTTGACGGCAACACCCAAGGCGTACCTACGCAACGTAAACGTCCAGGCACTTGCCAGCGAGAATCCTAAGGCACTGGAAGCGCGCCAGTTGCGCGACACCTATCACTATTTCGGATGCGAGCCTGGCTCTCCGACCTATCGCTACGATATCATCGACGCCGTCAAAGACCCCGAGGGTCCGTTTCTCTGTCTCCCGAAAATCTTCGATCTTCGCTCCGACATCACGACACAAGCCCTTGCCGACAAGGGCTGGTCGGTGGTCGTCGATGAGCAGGAAGAAAGTTTCAAGATTCGGGACTTGGAGCGGAAAATCTTCACTCCCGCGCGAAACCGGCTCATGTGCGAGGCTTTCCTCAAGGAAGCGCAAGCCGATCCGTCCGGCGCGTTGGGAAAATCCATTGTCTTTGCCGTCAATCAAACGCACGCAACCAATCTCACCAAAATCTTCAATGAGATTCAGCCGGGAAGTGCGATCACAATCACATCCCGGATCAAGGATGCCTCGGCCATCGCAAAGGAGTTCCGGGACGGGAAGCGTCCGGAAAAGATCGCGGTGTCGGTTGACATGCTTTCGACCGGATACAATTGCCGCGACCTTCTCAACATTGCCCTGATGCGGCCCATTTTCTCCCCCACGGAATATATCCAGATCAAAGGCCGTGGCACGCGCCGCTATACCTTCAAGATTGGCCACACCGAATACGAAAAGAAAAACTTCTTTCTGCTCGATTTCTGCGGGGTCGCAGAATACTTCGAGGAGAAGTATGACTACACCGTCCCTCTCACTGTTCCGCGTGAGCGGACGGAAACTCCTGCCCAGCCAAAGGACCATCCGCCAGCTGGGGGAGAGCCGGGGCACGAGGGGAAAGGTCCGGAGACGCCACCGGCGCCGCCGTCTGGCCCGCGCGAAATCCCCACCTGGGAGGGACACGACACGCTCGTCAGCCGCGAGGTCTTCGTCGTCGGTCCCAATGGCGAAAAAGTGGATTTGATGACCTTTCGCGGCTCATTCGAGCGCGACGTGAAGGCGTTCACCGATCAAAACGCGGATTTGAAAGCGGCGGTCGCTGATGAGGATGACGATGCTGTCGAAACGATTATGAACGAGCGTTTCTATAACCGGCCGGAAATGTACTACTCCCCGGACAAGCTCATCCGGTCCTATGGCGTGCCAGCCCCGACGCCCGCGTTCGTTTACAATGCGGTTGGAAAGAAGCCCTTGCCGACCAAGGACGCTATCGTTGCCGATACCGTCGATTCCATAGCGGCGCGCTTCAATCTCCGCTATCGGGACCAGAAATGGCTCGATGCCACGGCGCAATTGCTCGCCGACGACGCCGAAGCCCTCAACAAGTTTGTGGAAGGCGACATGACGGTGTTCTCATCGACCCAGTTCAACCAGCTTGGCGGGATATCCGCCCTTTCGCAGTTCGATTCCCGCGACGATGTGTTTGAAGCGCTGCGACAGTCGTTGCTTGTTCGCCAGTCGCTCGTTGCCGCATAATCTATGATGACCATCACAACCACAAACGGAACAAACTTCTTCTCTTCCGGCCTTCGCCAGAAGGTCGATCAGTTGATGAACATTCTTTACGCCGGTGGCGTGAATAACCCGATGGATTCCATCGAGCAGATTTCATATCTGCTGTTCCTTCGGTTGCTCACAGAGAAAGATGAAGTCCTTGCCACCGTGGACAAAAGATACGTGCGCATCTTCTCTGGTAAGTGGGCACGGTTTTCATGGGGTAATTTCGTCACGCTTACGGGAGACAACCTCTTCAACGCCGTGCGCGATGCCATCGAAAGCCTCCATGAACTTCCCGGTCTTACCGAAACCGGCAAACTTCTCTTCAGCCGCGCAACTCTGAAGATTTACGACCGCCCCACGCTCCGGGCTGTCATTCAGGGCATTCACGGACTCGATCTTGCCGCCCACAATGGTCAAGACTTCAAGGGCGACATGTATGAGCACCTTCTAAGCAAGCTCTCAGCGTCCGGCACCAACGGTCAGTTCCGAACCCCGCGCCACATCATCGACCTCATCACCACGCTAGTGAATCCGCAGCCTGGACAACGAATCTGCGATCCTGCTTGCGGCACCGCTGGTTTCCTAATTTCGGCTTTTACTCACATCCTGCGCCAGCACACCAAGCCCGCCGATCTCAAACGTGGGTTGGTAGACGGTGCGCTGCTCAAGCCTGCGCAATGGAGGTTCTTGGAAGAACAAGCGTTTATTGGTTTCGACAACGATGCCAACATGGTGAAAATCGCAATTCTCAACCTCTATCTGCACCAGTTAGAGAAGGCGCGCGTATCCATAAAGAACGCGCTCACAGAAGGATTTGGCGGCTCCTATCCCGGTCAGCGGTTTGACGTGATCCTCGCCAATCCACCTTTTGCTGGAAAGGTCCAGGACGAAAGCATCCTGTCGGACCTGAATTACAAATTGAATACGCGGGCGACCGAACTACTTTTTCTCAAGTGGTTCATTGACCACCTTGCGGTGGGCGGTTACGCCGGTGTCATTGTGCCCAGTGGCGTTCTGTCTGGGTCCAACAAGGCCGCGAAGGGTTTGCGTGAATTGCTGCTGACCGAATGCGATTTGCAAGCTGTGATCGGCATGCCGAGTGGAGTTTTCAAGCCTTATTCCGGCGTTGAGACGGCCGCCCTTATATTTCATAAGGGGAAACCGACACAGAGTGTCTGGTTCTACGACCTTACGGCTGACGGCTTCAGTCTCGACGACAAGCGGACACCGATCGAGGCCAACGACATTTCCGACGTGCTTGCCAAATGGCCGAACCGCGAGGAGGGCCCGAACAGCTATCAGGTGTCTATCGAGAAAATCCAAAAGAACAATTGGAGTTTGGCTGGTGGCCGTTACAAGCTCATTGCCGCTCAAACGACCAACCATGATTCTCCCAGAGACATTCTTGCCGACGTGCTCAAGCTCGAAAATAAAATCATCCAGTGCGGTGAAGCGCTTCTAGCGCAAATCGGCGAGAAAAAATGAAACACTGGACGACCAAACCATTGGGAGCGGTTCTTCAGATTAGCCGCGAGCGCATTGAGCCAACTGAGCATCCCGACACGTTATTCAACTATGTGGGATTGGAAAGTATAGAAGGACACAGTGGCAAGCTGCTGCCTTACAGAGCGACACCCGGCGCAGAAATCAAGAGCACGAAAAACGTCTTTCACCGTGGCGAAATCCTTTATGGCAAGCTTCGCCCTTACTTGAATAAAGTTCATCTCGCGGATGAAGACGGTATTTGTTCTACCGACATCTATGTTCTTCGACCCCAGCAACGACAGATTCATCCGTCGTTCGCCGCAAACTATCTTCGCTCACCGTCAGTCCTCTCAGTTGTATCGAATGCAATGGCCGGCGCAAACTTGCCGCGCATCGGGCAAGAAGCCTTGCTGGGCATTCCCGTTCCTGTGCCGCCATTCCAAGAGCAGGAGCGAATCGTGAGGCTGTTGGATCAGGCGGATGACATGCGGAGGGTCCGCACCCGAGCCGATGGCCGCACCGCTAGTTTGGTTGCGGCTCTTTTCGACGAGACATTTGGCGACCCGGCTACGAATCCGAAAATGTGGCCGATCCGTCCGGCTGGAGAGCTAATGGCCGCTTGCGACTACGGCACGAGTCAAAAAGCAAACGGAGCCAGTCGAGGTATCGCTGTCTTGCGAATGGGAAACGTGACTGCGCGGGGCGAATTGGATCTCAGCGATCTTAAGACTGTTGAGTTGCCGGACGCCGAACTGGCAAGACAGCGGCTGCAAGCGGGGGATGTGCTATTCAATAGAACGAATAGCCGCGAACTGGTAGGCAAGACAGCGATGTGGGATGGACGCTTTGAAGCCGTCGCCGCCTCCTACTTCATCCGCGTTCGATTTAGCCGCGAGATCGAGCACCCCCAGCACTTCACCACCTACATGAATCTTCCCTTTATGAAACGGCATCTAGCTGCAATAGCACGGGGCGCCGTTGGCCAAGCAAACGTGAATTCGCAGGAGTTGAAGTCCATTCCAATTCCAGTTCCACCGCTGCCACTGCAAGAGCAGTTCGCTGCCCGCGTGGGCGAAGTGCGCTTTCTAGAGTCAGAGCAGGCTGCCAGCCGTCGGAAACTCGACAATCTCTTCAATTCGATGCTCGAACGCGCCTTTAACGAGGCACTCTAGGAGCAAAACGGTCAGTTGGCACGCTAATCTGATACTATGGACCGGGGAGCGCATAATCCATGAAGGAAATTCGCGGCGACGCCAAGACAATTCGGCAGCTCTTGGGCGGCGCAAAATATGCCATCGACTACTACCAGCGCGAATACAAGTGGGAAACGAAGCAGGTGCAAGAGTTGCTGGACGACCTGTCCGGCAAATTCCGCGACGATTACGATTCAAGCCACGACCGGTCGGAGGTCGAGAAGTACGGCCATTATTTCTTGGGCTCCATCATCATCAGCGATAAGGACGGACAGAAGTTCATCATCGATGGGCAACAACGGCTTACAACACTGACGTTGCTACTGATCTTCCTGCACAACCTCCAGAAAGATCGACCTGACGAGGTGAAGGTGTCGGAACTCATCTTCTCCGAAAAATTCTCTCGGCGATCATTCAACATCGATGTCGAAGAGCGTACAGCCTGCATGGAAGCGCTATTTACGGGCGCATCGTTTGACGACGCGGGAAAGAGCGACTCCGTCCGTAACATAATCGGGCGCTACGCCGACATAGGAGCATTGTTTCCGGATGAATTACGCGGACCGGCATTGCCCTACTTCATCGATTGGTTGATCGAGAACGTTCATCTCGTTGAGATAACCGCGTACTCGGATGAAGATGCTTATTTGATATTCGAGACCATGAATGACCGAGGACTTTCACTGTCACCGACGGAATTGTTGAAGGGTTATTTGCTGGCGAATATCACCGACGACGCGCGCCGGATAGCCGCAAATAAGTCCTGGAAGGATCGCATCAGCGCACTGCTCGACCTTGGAAAAGACGAAGACGCGGATTGCCTCAAGGCTTGGCTTCGCAGCCAGTATGCGAACAGCATTCGCGAGCGTAAGCGCAATGCCAAGCCCCAGGACTTCGACAAGATCGGTACGGAGTTCCACCGCTGGGTGCGAGAAAACGATTCTGCGATAGGGCTCAAGAAATCGCCCGACTTCGCCACCTTCATTGAGAGGAATTTCGATTTCTACGCCCGCCAATACGAGAGATTGCGTAAGGCATCTGAAACGCTCACGCCCGGACTGGAGGTCGTATTTTACAACGCTCGAAATAACTTCACGCTTCAGTACCCACTTCTTCTAGCGCCTATGCTGCCCGGCGAAAGCGACGCTGACATTCGCCGAAAAATCCAACTCATCGGAAGCTACATCGACATTCTTATTACGAGGCGCATATGGAATGGAAAGGCGATTGATTACTCTACGATGCAATACGCGATGTTCCTCGTGATGCGCGACCTTCGGGCCAAGTCGGCACCGGAGATTTCTGAGATGCTGACGACGCGCTTGGCCGGCGAGCAGGAGACGTTCGCCACAAACGATAATTTCCGATTGCACGGCATGAATGGGAGGCAGATTCATCACATTCTGGCGCGTATGACGGAGTTCGTCGAATTGAAGTCGGGTATGAACTCTCGCTACGCGGAATACATTGTCCGTTCTGGCAAAAACGGGTTTGAGGTGGAGCATATCTGGGCAAACCATGCCGACAGGTTTGAAGACGAATTCAAGGCTGCGGCCGACTTCGACGAATACCGTAATCGGATAGGCGGTCTCCTTCTGTTACCCAAGAGCTTTAATGCCAGTTATGGTGATGACTCTTACGAAGAGAAGCTCCCACACTACAACACGCAAAACCTGCTGGCCCGGAGCCTGCATGACTTGGCCTATTCTCACAATCCGGGGTTCCTGCGATTCATCGAGCAGTCGGGTTTGCCATTCGTGCCTCACGGCCAATTCAAGAAAGCCGACTTAGATAACCGGCAAGCACTTTATCGAGCGATTGCCGAGGCAATTTGGAACACTAAGCGGCTGGCCATCACGGCTTGAGGTTTTATCGCGCCACGGCGGATGGCTTAGGCCGCTGATGCCGTAGTACAACTCTCTGGGTATTAGTCGGGGACCTGTGGCAACCATGCTAACTATGCACGGCTCGAAACGTGCAGGATTGCGCGCCTGTGGCGTGAACGACGAACAAGTAGTTCTGTTGGCACCGGACATCGGGCAGGCGCAACTTGACAAACATCTCAATAATTATACCGGCCTATAACGAGGAGCAATATATTGGGCCGACTTTGGAGGCCATACAACGAAGTGTTTCGCGACTTCCGCTAAATGTCGAATCCGAAATAATCGTGGTCGATCATTCTAGCAGCGATGGAACTGCGGAGAACAGCGCGAGGGCTAACAAGATATTGAGACTGGCGCGGGGCGGAACGATCGGCACCGTTCGAAACTACGGAGCGGCGCACGCGGGCGGAGAGTATTTTGTCTTCATTGACGCGGATACGATTGTACCGGAGACCTTATTGCCCACGCTCGTGAATTATTTTCGCGCAGGAATTACCGGTGGCGCAATACGGGGCCTTTATCGACCAGCGAAGCTTAGCATGCGTCTCTTTTGTCAATTCTGGGGTTGGTATGCAGCGCATTCCAAGAAGCCGATGACCCAAGGTATCTGCCAATTCTCACAACGAGAGCTATTTCATGCGATCGGTGGCTACGACGAAACGCTGTGGTATGCGGAAGACGCTGATTTCTATTGGCGCCTGAATGAATATGCGACGCGGTACGGAATGTTGTTGGTGATCCCCTCCGACATTTTCGTCCTGCCATCGACAAGGCGCTTAGACAAATGGCCTGCTTGGAAGGTTATCCTTCTGACTAATCCACTCGTGACACGTTTCCGGTTGAGGTCCCGGCAATTCTGGAGAGCTTGGTACGATGACAATTCAACTCGACGCTGACAAAACTAGCCGATTCACGAAACGCTCAAACTCCGGGACAGGACTTCGCGAAAAAGATTGCGCCCCGGCATTTAGTCTGAGCGTTAGCTGGTCCGCGTAGGGCTGATCATTGAGAATTCGCGTCATGCGTGGCAGCCAACGGTCCAGTTTATCTGTGTCCACGAGACACTCTGGTATATGTGATACAGCTTCCGGAAGTCCGCCTCTGTTGGAGGCGAGAACCGGGCGTTTTCGCAGCGAAGCCTCGACTGCTACTCGCCCGAACCCCTCATCCGCCTTGGACGGCACAATGAGCAACCACGATGAATCATAGTAATCACTTAGAGGTCCGCGCGGGATGTACTTCAGGTTTCCAATCTTGGGCAATGTCGATTGATACCAGCCCTCGACGATGACGAATTGTATGTTTGGAAGAGCTCTGGCGAGAGCAAGTGTCAAATCGAGACCTTTTTCGGGGATGGCACCAACCATCATCACTTCTGGGAATGGGCTACGCGGTCGCTGACCAGCTACTTGTTCGAAGGCTGGATAAAATAATTCCAGGTTCCCAGAACAATGCGGTAATGCGCTGTTTTTAACGAACGAACTAACTGCGAGCGCAAGGTCAGGATCACCTCTTAGAACCGACAGTCCACTTGAAGTCACGGAATGTAGCCACCCTATAGTCTTCGCACCGCGCGCTCTCGCTATCCGGACTATGTCGTCGCTGCCCTCATGGGAAGTCACAACGCAGCGTACATTCTGTGCCTTTATCAAGTGCTCCAGGGTAGGCACAATCTCAGCTTGAGGCAGGTCGTAGATGTCCTGCTTGTTCCATCGATAAGGAACAGAATGATCGTGGAGGCCATAGACGCGACCAAAGGTTTCCGAAGCCCAAGGGAGTTCTCTGGTTCCAACATGAAAAACTCTCCAACCGTTCTTCGCTAACTCCGTGCCGAGTATTTGGGCGGAACGCTCGGCGCCTCCCAGAAAATGGGGCGGTGGAAGTCGGCGCCATACGAAGGCAACGGCGGGCTTAGACATTCATTCCAGATAGGAGGGGGCGAACCGCGCCCCACAGCCGACCCGCAATTTCGTCGCCAGTAGTGCATATCGCGGACTTCCCGCCGGCTCGCTCGAATGCCGCGCAGTTCGCTTCACTGTCATCGACGAGAACGGCATCCCCGAAAGTCATATTATGTGCAGCTAACCACGCGCCGAAGAAACCCGCCGCGTCTTGTTTGAGACACCCCAACTCGGACGAACATAAGATGTCGTCAAACGTATTAGAAAAATTGCGCGCAATCGCGATTCTTGCGAAGCAGTCCATATTATCTGTGGCCAATACCACTAGGCATTGCGCCCGAATTTTCTGAATCGCTTCCTCTGCCCCATCATCTATTTGCATCCGCAAACAATCCTTGTGCAACTGCCGAACAAAGTAATCTTTCCCAGCTCTAGGTATTGAAGGGATATAGCTTCTCGACAAAATATCGCTGGTCGTATGCGTGCCTCTTAACCATCCATCCAAGAACTCGGAGTCACTAAAGAGAGCATCGACGAATTGTTTAGCAGCTTTGTAGTTTCTGCCCTTACTTTTTGAGAGTAAGCCGGACCAAAATGGCTCGTCGCACAACACGCCGTGCCAATCAATGAACAGGACGTTTCGCCAAAGTGGGAGGCGAAGGTTGGGTTCAACAAGAAAATTTCTTTTGTTGGTCATAGTGTTCATCGACAGATCGCCTCGCGACAAGCAGCGGCGACCTCTTCTGCTTTTGCGCCCGCGTCTACCGGGGTACAGGGCCAGTCCCCTCTACGTTCTGCGCTAAAGTATCCGTTAAACTGATCAATGAACCGAGCTTCGGTGAGTAGAGCTGGTAGTCTCTCCCGACCAGCGGCTCGCACCTTCACAACGGTGGGGGATGCCACAAGATGAATCGTGACTTCAGGTTTGGGGCATGTCGCAGTGCACTTTGTGATGACGTCCCAGCATTCGTCGCAAAATGCTTCGTCCCATACTCCCAGCGCGAAGACGTGAGCGACAAGTGTTTCTACGGTTCGGTCGAGAAGGATGGTGGCTCCCTCGGGTGCCTGATCTGCCAGCAGGCGCATTCGGTGCTCTTCTAGTCTTGCGAAGTACCGGACTGCCTTTAGCTCATTTTCCTTAGATTTCGGTTCAATTGATGGGAATGTTGAGCCCGACAAAACAAAATGCATAAAGCAGGGCACCAAGATGCAGGTTCCTGGCAACTGCTCCATCAAATTTTTGCAAGTAGTTGTTTTCCCAGCCAAGGCCGTGCCTTCTATTCCAATAATCCTCACATTGCAGGCTCTCAACTGTGGGCCATCGGAATGATTCGCACGCCCGAAGCATAACACACATGAGATAGCTGGTCGGCGGCGTCCACCTGAGGCCGCCGCCGAGCCGCATTTGTCTCCTCATTGTCTCCCGCGCGATGCGCGAAGCGTTGGTTTGCGGTGTTCATCGGTGAACACCGCGCCAAGCGAAAAGACAACAGGATCAGTGAGTTAGGTGCAGCTATGAGTCGGTATGAGCAGCCATCAAATTAAATTACAAATCAGGTGCTCTACCAGCTGAGCTAAGCCGGCACTCAAGCCGATCAAATACTTAGAACGCCCGAGGAAGGCAACCGGGCAGGAAATCCTGTCGCG
>Ga0265338_10002924_pt1 | contig 24790 bp, 26 predicted proteins | sample 42126metaG_FD_193579 | JGI IMG/M metagenome (GOLD analysis project Ga0265338, IMG submission 193579) | Rhizosphere microbial communities from Carex aquatilis grown in University of Washington, Seatle, WA, United States - 4-21-26 metaG | ecosystem: Host-associated > Plants > Roots > Rhizosphere... | reverse complement strand
GTATGTCGTCACTCACTCACGGTTATGCCGCAGTGGCAGACGTGTTCGATTACGATTCGGGTGGTAACGGCTTCACTTATATTTCGACTCCGTCAACTGGCACGATGAAATCGTACGGCTCGGACCCGAACAAACGGAATGCGACTTCGACTTGTAATCTCACGAAGACGCCGATGCCCGTGTGTAACCCGGATAGCGCTGGCGTAGACCCGAACCAGGGGTGGGACGTCGGTATCACTTGGCAAGCTGCAGGTGTTTTGAACACGATGGGTTGGACCGGCCCGACATCTGGCCAAGGCTTGAATGCTCTCGGTACGGCCATCGGCCAAGCTAAGATTGTTTATCAGAACTTTACGAAACGTGTTGTTAACGAAATCTGCCCCATGGGTGTTTTCACGGATGCTGATGTTGCCGCAATCGGCGCAGCTGCAAATCCGAACATGGGTGGAACAGACGATATCCGCACGATCGTGGCTAAAGTCGCAGCTAATGCGTCTTGCCAGTAAGTAATAGAAGAGAACTTTGGGTAAAAACTTGGATCGTTTTTCGGGGGATAAGGAAATGAAGATTAACAAGAATGCTCGTAAAATCTTGGTGATCGGCGCAATCGCAGCAGTACTGCCGTTCTTCCAAAACTGCGATATGGGTTCGCCGGTCAAAGCTAACTTGTCGTCAAATGTGGGCGGAGAAGCGGCCGCCGGCGGTGGAAACACGGTGCAAGGCGTGGGTGACTTCAGCATGCCGACAGGCCCCGCAGTCATCAGCCGCATCACGAATGGTCTTGAGAATGCCGTGAGTCCGCTCAAGGGCAATTTCCAAAAGGCGTTAACGGCGTCGGGCAGCAACTTGCCGCTCGTCACTGATCCGACAAAAGCTTCGGGCTTCGACTCGGTTCAACTCGTGGTGTACGGCGCTTGCTCGGACCTCACGACGGGTGGAACGAACTCGATCATGACGAAGACTTATAAAGTCACGGGTACGGCTTCGATCGCGTCAAACCAGGCCAATCTCATCGCCGCAGGCGTGAGAATGTTCGATAACTATACGGCTGGTTTGGGTTCGCAAGGTCCGACGGCAGCACAGGTCTCGCAAGCGTTTCAGACGCTGGTGACGACGGTGTCTGGCACTTCGTCGAACACTTCGACTATCGCCTTTATGTCAGTATGTATTGCAGCGAATACCGCCGGTAGTTCGCTCTTGGGATTCTAATTTTAAATGGGTTTAGGACGTGGGTAAGAGGGGTAACCAATGTTAATCAAAGTAAAGAAAAACTGGAAAGACTTAATCGATAGCAAAACACATGTGCACGGCCTCTCTCGCCGCGACTTCATCGCACGGGGACTGGCCACTGGCTCAGTCGTCGTAGCGGCACAGAAGCTGTTCATGGGCGGAATTCTCGGTAAGGCCTACGCGGCCACGATGACCTGCCCGGCACCGGTAGCACACCCCGGGGCGATCGCGCAGATCTTCTCGGAAGGCGGCCCGACAATGGGCGCCCGCTTCATCGGTGACGCGCAAGCGGCCATGATGAACTCGGGAATTGCCGGTAACTACGGAATCAGCGGCACGAACCTCGTTCAACTTGGTCCGAATATGTGGATCGATTCGACGAGCCCGTTCGGCGCGACACTTCTGCAAGGTCCTCCGGGATACGGCGGCGGTGCGACTCCGGCTGCTTCGGCGGCTCTGTGGAAAACGAATGTGCTTTCAAAAATCAGCGGTGGCGGTCACTTGGGTCCGTTCAATATGGACGACGGTGCCGGCCAAAACACCGGTTTGCTCGGCGGCGTGAGCCCCTTTAAGCAATCGGTAATGGGCAAAGATCTTTTGATCAATAACGCTGCGACGCGTGCATCTTGGGCGGGTGGTCTTCCCGGCTCGAAGGTGAAGAGCAATCCGACCGCGGCCACTTTGGCGGCGACGGCGGCTCTGACTCCTGCAGCCACCGGTTTGACGAATCCGGCCGCACTCGGTGCCGCTTCGGATGCGGCGAACGCATTGGCCACGGCGATGTCACCGGTGTTTAACAATGCGACTCGCAAAGGCGCGTCGGTTGCCATGACGAACGCAGGTTGCGCATTCTACGGCAATAATGCTCTCGTCGATCCGAACTATGGAACGAGTTTGTTTACCGCTTCTGGCATCAGCGCTCTGACGTCGAAACTCACTGTGGCCACTTTGTCGGCTCAGGAGCAAGCCTTGTTGGCTGCTTACTATCAGTCGGCAAACGGTACGGCCGGCGGTATTATTACTGAGTACGGAGGCCGCGACTATCACGGTAACGATCCGATCACGCAAATCGCCCCGGACGATATTGAAGAGGCACGCGCAATCGTGATGTTCCTCGCGGCTTGCGATGCCGCTCAAGCTCCGGGCTCGATGATTTATCTGGCTAACGGACAAGCCATCGCGAACGGTACGCAGAACGGTACGGTCACGATCGGTGGTCAACAAGTGACGGTGAATTCGCCGGTCGCTTCGGGTGACGCTGGCGGTGCTTACAATGCCGGCTTGATTATCTTCTACAGTCCCACAGGTTCTGTGTCCAACGCCCGCTTCACGGGCACGGTCAACAGCTCCTCGGGAAATGCCACGGTCGACCCGAATATCTCGTCGAACCGCGATGCAGTTGCAGGCCTCTACCTCTCAGCCCTTGCTTGGGTGAGCGGTGGTCAGGTTCCCGCAGCTGCCCTGAAGGCAATGTAAGCCGCAGGCACGGCCGCTATGCCGAGTAAGATTATGGTGATCTAAGGGAAAAAGGAAACTAGAGAAAAAGGATTTATGAAATACCAAGCCATATGTCTGACGTTACTTGTAGGGCTGACTCTAGGTGGTTTTCAAAACTGCTCGGGAACTCACGATGTAAACGAGGGAGGTCTTGCGGACCTCTCCTCGAGCTCTGACCCGGGCGGTGAAGCGGCTTTCTACAACGGTTTCTACCAGTTCACACAAACCAAAGGCTGCGTGAACTGCCACGGGGTCAATCAAAACCCGATGTTCGCGCTCCCTGATGTGAATGCCGCATACTCGAACTTCTTGGGCCTCGTGAATGCAAATGATCCCGCGAGCTCGATCATTATTACGTATTCAGGAAATAGCCACTGTCATGCGGCTCCGTGCGAAGATACGAGCAATCCCGCCGCAGTCGCGAATATGATCGGCAGCTGGGCGGCTGCGGAGACGGGTGCGCCGGTCGGACCGGTCACGACGACTCCAAACTATACGACGGCAACTGTCGCTCTCCCCGCGACGATTCCGCTCCTGTCGGCCGCTACTCCGGGCGTGGTTCGTTTCAATTTGGCGAACCTGAATATTCCCGCGCTGGCTAAGGCGACTATGGAAGTGGAAGTCCAATACACCAACAATTTGATGTTGGAGCTGCGGTTCAATAAACCGAAGATTGGCGGCAGTACGGCCGTGGTTTCAATTAAGGGAATTCACATCTTTATTAAGCCAGCGTCGCAAGCTTCGGGCATCGGTTTGGAAGATGTAAATACCGGCATGAATTGGGCGACAACGACCTATAGCGTTCCGGTTAAAGCGCTGCCGGCTCCGTTGCCCGCGGGTCCGATGACGACCCTGACGTCGCTCAGTACGACGGCGAACGAGTATGGCCTTCCGGCCACCGGTTCGTATATGATCACGATTGGTTTCGATACCATCCAATAATCCTATGGGCCTAGTCCTTGCTCCTTTTTAAACAAAAAGGAGCAAGCGATGAACAGGGCCGTCTTAGGTGCGGTTTTAGCCGTTTTATTGGGTCAATTTTCGGCCCCTGCTCTGGCCCTAGACAGTTGCGACACCGGCTGCATTGCCTCCGAACCCAATCCCAACGGCACCTGCCATCAAGAGACGAGTTTTAAGGACTGGCAGAGCGGCGTTATGGCCGATGCCATAAACGCCGGCGTTTCGACGGGCACGCTGACCGCGGCTATACGCTGCATCTGCTACAACCCCAAATTCATCCGCAGCGATGCGAATCAAGGCGCGACTTTTCAAGGCACTTGGTTGGACTGGCTCACTACCCACAAAGTCGACGGCCGAGTCCTGCCGGCGGCGCGAGTGTTGAAGCAGAAGGCCGGATTGTTTCAACAGATCGAAGCGAAATATGGCGTACCGGGAGCTGTGCTTGTCACCTTCTGGTCTTTTGAAACGAGCTTTGGCGCGGACAAAGGTAAACTCAGTTCAATTTCAGCGTCGACGACTTTGGCTTATGATTGCCGCCGCGCCGATGAAATGCGCAAAAATTTAATCGACGACTTACTCTTGCTCGACAAGGGACCGCTTGGGCCCGATCAAATGATCGGCAGCTGGGCCGGCGAGATGGGACATTTTCAAATGATGCCCCAAGTGATCAAGGATTTCGGTCAAGACGGCGACGGCGATGGCCGCGTGGATGTGATCAACAGCATGCCCGATGCGATGGCCACCGCGGCGAAATATCTTCAGTCATTGGGCTGGGAACCGGGGCAACCGTGGCTTGAGGAAGTGCGCGTTCCCGCGCAGATGGATTGGCGTTACGCGGATTTCAATGAGGTTTTGACCCGCAGCCAGTGGCATTCTCTCGGCGTGGTGCAATCGGCCGACGGCCAGTTGGCGGACGACAATGTGCAGGCGGCGCTCTTCTTGCCGATGGGCCATCTGGGTCCGGCCTTCTTGGTCTACAATAACTTTCTCAAAGGGTTTATGGGTTGGAATAAGTCATGGAATTACTCTTTGAGTCTCGCGTATCTCGCAAACCGAATCGACGCGGTGATGACTACGGGTAATGCGAACGCAGGAATGCTCTCGCTTGCGAACGGCGCGCCCGAATCGTTGGCGTCTTACAATGACATCTACGAACTGCAGCAGAGACTGATCGCCCATCAATGGTTGGAGGGAACGGCCGACGGCCAAATCGGCCCCGCGACCCGCGATGCCGCCCGCAAAGCGCAAGTTCAATTGCGCCTTCCCGCGGATGGGTATCCTGACGAAGTGTTATTAAGAAAACTCAGAGGGATTTAGGATTGTCACGCATGGCGGTCCCGAAGGCCGCCAGCAACGAGCATAATCCGAAAAACACAAGCGAAGCGGCGAGGCTTGGCAGGTTGTCCTCGGGCACGACAAAGCTCATCGCCAGAAATCCTAAAATACTCAAGAATGTAAAAGCGATCGTATAACGGACGGGGAGCACGAGGCTCGAGAGCAAGGTGCCGAAAGTCATCCAGTACGGAGCGGCGGCAATCACGTCGAGCGTCGGCATGCGGTACACGACGACGGGTGTTCCAATTATCGTTTCGAGAATAATCAAGCAGGCGGCGACGCGGTAGTAGGTCGTGCGCGAAAGAACGTAAGCCAGAATATTAATGGTTAGCGCGAACCACAGCGCTTGGGTTGCGGCCTGAAGTCCGGTGAAATCGGCGTCACGAATAATTATCACAACCGATGCGAGAGCGATGGCGCGGCCGAGCAACAGAATGGTCAGCAGTTTTGCGCGGTTTTGCTCGAGCACGGAGGTGATTTTTCGCGACGGCTTCAGGAGACGGTTGAGAAATTCCATTTACATGTATCTTAGCCTGGCGGAGGATTATTGTGCAAGGAGGCAACAATGAGACTATTCGTTCTGGCTTTACTATTTACGGCTGCACCGGCATTCGCCGCGAGCAGTGTTTGTGTGATTTATATGTCGAATGACGGTTCGGGTGCGACGGTTCAGCAGTCGTGTGATGGCGCCGATCTCTCGGATTTGTTCACCACCAGCGGAATTACAACGGGAATGTCGAAGTCCATCCCGTATTTTTTAGGCAAAGGATACACGTTCTCGGGTTGCACCGACAGCTTTAGCGACGGCACCAACAATCGCGTTGGCACCGCCTATTCGCGCTGCGTGTTTATTAAGAACTAAGATTACTTGCCGATCAGAGTTTTCGTTGCGGCGTCGTAGTGATACGACGTCTTAACGAGCTTGCCGTCTTGGTTGTAGAAAACCATGTCGACATTGTTTCCATTCTTCGTCGCCGACTTCATGTTACGGAGATCGGCGGTGGGCGAGAGTTGGAAAGCGGCATCGTAGCCGGCTTCGCCGCCAACGCCTTGATCGCCGACTAAAACGATTGTCGTCATGGTGGTGTCACCGTTGAGTTCGGAGTCCATCGAGACGATTTGGTAAGCTGTCGTGCCGATTTTGAGTGAAGTCACAGATTGAATTTGCGAAGCCACATTGGCGACGCCTTCTTCGCGGCTGCCCGGTTGGATGGCGGTGACATCAGCGAAGGCTTGAACGCCGGCGACGGCTGCGAGCGTGACGAGTGCGAGTTTAATCGATTTCATTTTGTTTCCCCCGAAATAGTTGCAACATTAGCGTTGACCGAATCGTTATTCGCCAGTGTCGCTCAAAAATCCAATTCATTTTGTGAGTGGTCAGAATGGAATTTTATCGTGTATCGCATGTGAAACTCCGGATGTAGGATTTGCGTATGGCAATCCAAGAGTTAGATCGAGGGCGATCTGATTTTTTGAATATTCAGAGAGTGCGGACGTTGGTAAGACGGCGCTCGGGGGGATTTATGAAATCCATTTTTTCTGTGCTCGTGGTTGTGGTGTCTCTGTCTTCGGCCTCGGCGTTCGCTTGCCGTTGTGTGAACGTGTCGGGTAATCCGGCTTACGATACGGTTTGCCAGCAGTATGGCAATTCCGGAATGTGTTCGGACCTGCCGAACATTTGTTTACCGGTGAACTCCTGTGTGAACGTTTCAGGCCAGCCGGCATACGATCAGCTATGTTTGCAGTATGGCGCGCAGGGTTTGTGTTCGGATCTGCCGAATATTTGCCAGATGGTGATGTGTCGGTAGTCGGCTGTCCGGTTTTCGGAAACTCTTTAGCAATTACAAGACTAAACTGTAATTATTGAGTAGTTGCCGCACCTCCACTAATTGCACAGCAGTATTTATGTGCCTTGTTATTAAGCTATTGGCTTTCTCGAAAACAGCGGACATTTAAAGCCTGGACTTTTTGGTCACTCGACTCGAAGCTAATGGAATGGCACCCGTATGGTCGACGCCCCAGAAAATTCGCTTTCTGATCTCGTATTTTTTCTACAAGGTCGCCGTGATTTTCGAAGTGGGCAATGATCGCTACAAAGTCTTCCTATTCGAGTGGCGCGATTTTTTTCAGAATTTATTCAATGCGTTTCGCAAGCCTGAGTTTCATCTGCACTGGAATGGATCTGAAAAATTGGAGACTAAGTTTGGAACGTATGCCGTTCGACGGGGCACACAGGACGTCACGGTCGTCTCACCAGCCTTTGAACGGCTCGATATGAATCGCATGTTGATGACCGTAGATCAAATGGCGGCAGAAGGACGATTTCTCTTCGTCGACATTGGCTCCAATATCGGACGGTATGCAGTGGCTGTTGCTAAGCGGATGAGTGCTCAGGCCGATGTTCATGTGTTCGAGCCGGATCCGACAAATTTAGAACTGCTGCGTCAAAATTTGAGCTTCGTTGAGGCTCATGTTCATGCGGTCGGTTTAAGTGAGAGTCCGGGGCAAGCTAATCTCCTCGTTAACAAAAATCGACCTTGGGATCAGGAAATCGGGGAGATCGGGCGATCAATTATTCTCGATACGCTCGATCAATGTTTAGGGAACTATGCTCTCGACCGGGTGGTAATTAAAATGGACGTCGATGGGCATGAACTCTCTGTATTGAAAGGTGGCCGTAAGACCTTTTCGCGAATTGGGCACGCCGTTCTGTTGATTGAAGATGTCATTCAGCGGGACGTTCTATATAAAGCGCTTACTGATATTGGATTCCGACCCGTTTGCAAACTTACACCCTATAATAGTTGGTGGGAGTTAGGGCCGCGGTGATTCTACTTTAAACTTTGGCTTTTAACCTGTGTTCTTTTGCCGCTACTGACAAAATTTCTGTCACTACTCTCATGTGGCCTTCGATTGCGAAAGTGTGTGCGCAACCTCTTGGCACTTCGCCCGATTTGAAATGATTGGCGGCGATTTTTGCGTGCGCGACTGCGCGTTCGAGTTCTTCGGCGATTTGGAGTAGGCGTTTGGCTTGGGCTTCTAGGGCGTCGGTCATTTTTTACCTCACGAAATTAATTTATCATTCCTCGTGTGGCCGGTCATGAATTCCGGGGGCGATTGCTGCGGGCGGCGGCACCCCTTCAAGAGGGAACCCCGCCGCCTGGCCCTTGCCCTTCGGGCTCGCCGCCTTCGGCGGTCTCGCGCCAAAAGGCCATCATGGCCTTTTGGTTGCTGCTCATCAATTTTCTACTTTCGATTCTCAAGTTCGCGAAGCGAATTTGGTGTGCCCGAGGCGATTCGAACGCCTGACCTTCGCCTTCGGAGGGCGACACTCTATCCAGCTGAGCTACGGGCACTCGCGGTTGACTAATTAGAGTCAAAATGGTCGTATCGCATAATAGCCTGCTTTTTAAGGAGATTTATGAAAAAGAAGAAAAAACGCTCTAAAAACAAACATAAGGCCCGTATCCGCTCGCGTAAAGCGAAGCAAATGACCCGCCGTCGTAAGTAATCGCTGCTATCAGTGGCCCCGGTTCGGGGCCTCGCTTTTCACATCTTTAGAGGATTCATCATGTATCGACTCCACCAATTCCTCACTGCCGCTTCTCTTCTTATTTCCTTGAGTGCTTGCACGACAGCCCCAACCGGAAAAATCACCGGCAAGAGCCGCCGTGAACCGCCGCAATCCGGGGATAGTTGCATTCGCGATGTGCGCTCCGACTCCGACCGCCGCTTGGAAACGGCGATGGCGGCGGAATTCGCTAAGGCTTATTTTCCCAACATTCCGATTTCGGGCGTTCAATGGTACTGCTTTTATCCTGACGTCGGTCTGCGACTCGACGAACAGACCTTTACCCACACGGGCAAAGATTTGATCGATGACAAATGGGGCGCGCGCTACAGTCCCGCGGTGCAGGGATTTGTCGGGCAATACCCGCAGCGGCCGGATGGTCCCGCGAACGAATCACGCAATGAAATTCGCATGACCAAGACGGGCACACTTGTGATCGAGTTCGCGATCAAGAAAAATATCAATCCTGGTTGCCCGGATTCGGGTCCATCGCAAGGCGATCCCGGAAACTACGCTCTCCAACACATGGAAGTGTGCGTTCCGAACAGCCAAATGGCGAAGCTTTTGTATCCGTCACAATAGGGCGTAAACGGACTGGTCAATTGGGTCAAAAATTCATTTAATTCCCTCGAGGTTGCGCCTAGTTAGCTCTTTCGGGTATAACTGGCTCAGCCATGAATTCGTACGGGAAATTCGCCATTTACACTATCTTAGGCCTCGGGCTGGCGGGTCTGAGCGCTCTCGTTCTCGAAGTGCGCCGCGTGCCGAATTTCGAAACGGTGAAGGCGGCGTATAGATCCGACGACCGCGCGCTACTCGACCGCAACGGCCAATTGATCGACGAAGTTCACCGCGGGGAGAAAGCCCACCGGTTGAATTGGGTCAGCGCAGAAGATCTTCCGCATGCGTTGAGCGAAGGCGAGTGGTTCCACGACGCGGATCTCGCCGCCAGTGTTGCACGCCTCACGGGAGCTAAAGTTCCCGCAAAGATTTTGCGTTTGGTGTGGTCGAAGTCCGAAATTTTCGAGGCCTATTTAAATCTGACGACATTCCGGGGTGAGCTCCAGGGTTTAGAGGCGGCGAGCTTCGCGCTCTTCGACAAGCCCCCGCGCCAACTTTCGCGTGCCGAGACGGCGCTGCTCTTGGCGTCAGACGGGCAGCCGCGAGTTGACAGCGCGCCCGTGAAGTCGAAGGCCTGCGAATTCTTGAACGACATTGGCGCACCGTCTGACTGCGGGCTGTTGCCGGCAAAGCATCTCGCGGCCCTCGAAAAAAGTTACGGAATTCGCCCCTTCATGAAATTGGCGCCCAAACTGGCGAAGCGCCTGAGCGAATCTCCGGAGATCGCGCAGGGCGCGCTCGTGCGCACCACCGTTGACCGCGACCTTCAATGGCAAGCGCTAAGCATTTTGCAAAAGCACAATGTCGAAAACGGCGGCGTCGTGGTCATCGACAATGACGGCCAAGTCGTCGCCTACGTCGATTCGACGTTCACTCATGGCGATATGCGGTCATATCACGCCGGCGCGATGCTCAAGCCGTTTCTTTATGCTAAGGCGCTCGATGAGCGGGTTCTTACCGCGAATACTTCGCTCGAGAATTCGACGGTTCTCGTCGGCGGAAAAGGCAAAGGGCATAAGCAAAATCTCGTCTCGATGCGCACAGCGCTGGCCGGTAACTTGAATGCACCCGCCCTGAAGACGTTCGACTTAATCGGCAGTGAAAACTTCGCGTCGACGCTTTCCGGCCTTGGTTTAAAAATCGGCGAGGAAAGTTTCGGGCCGTCGCTGGCGTTCGGCGGCGTGAGCGTCACGTTGCTCGAACTCACCAACGCGTACCGCGCGCTTAAAACCGGCTCGTGGTCTCCGGCACGCCTCTCGCCCGACAAGCTCTCGGATCAGGCGGCCCGCAAAGTTTTTTCAACCGGTGCCGCATTTATCGTGAGCGATATTTTGCGCGACCGGCGTGGCCGCGTGCACTTTTCTGAAGGCGACGGCGGACGCACCGACCACTGGGCCGTGGGCTTCAGTGACACTTACACAATCGGCGTTTGGGCCGGCGACGGGGCCGATGCCGAACTCGCTTGGCAGGATTTGGCCGACTCGCTCTCGCCGAATAAGGAAAATACGATTGCCGAAGAGCCTCCGCCTGAAGACGTCATTCGCCGCAATGACGAATTGTTCCTGCGCGGCACAGAACCCCGCAGTGAGGACACCAACCGCGAAAAGGCGCGCAGCCATATTTCGTACCCGCAAAACCGCGCGCAGATCGACTTCGCCGAACAAACCGAAGGCCAGCCGCTCTTGATTCAGGTGGCGTCGCCGCAGCCCGATCAGAATCTTTACCTGAATGGCCGCCGCCTGGGCCGCGCCAAATCCTACCTGGCTTGGGCACCCTACTTGGGCAAATTTACACTGGAGCTCCGTGACTCTCAGGGTCAGGTCATCGATCGCGTGCGTTTTGAAGCCGTTTACGCTAAACATTTGGCACTATGATTCAAGAGCCCAAGCAACGGTCATCCGACGCTTATGTCCTCGAAAATGTCGACGTATGGACAACGTCGGGAATCCGCAAAAATCAGAAATTATGGATTGAAAATGGAATCCTCAAAGCCATCGGCAGCAAAGTGCCGGCGGGAGAGGGAGTCGAACGCATCGATGGTGGCGGTAGAGTCATCATGCCGGCCGGAATCGATGCGCAAACTCATTTGCGCGTGCCCGGACAGGCGCACAAAGAGCTTCCGCAGACGGGACTGCTCGCAGCCCTACGTGGAGGGTACTCCGCGGTCCTGACGATGCCGAACACGCAGCCGACGATCGACAATATCGAGACTTTGCGGAGCGGGCAGGAAGCTGTGCTTCCCTTTGAGAAAAAATACGGCGTGCAGGTCTTCTGGACGGCGGCGATTACCAAAAAATTGAACAGCGACGAGCCGACGAACTTCGCCGATCTCGTTCGCGCCGGCGTGCGCGCGTTTACAAATGACGGTTTGGGCGTGAGCAGCGATTCTGTAATGGATTATTCATTCGCGCAATTGGAACCTCTCGGCGTTCCGCTCCTGCAACACGCGGAATTTCTCGGCCACGGCGGAACGCTGGCGCCGGGGTCAGTTCAGCGCAGAGTTGGTGCCGCTCCGTACCCCGACGAACCCGAATGGAAAATGGTCGAGCGCGATATCCGTGAGCTCAGAAAGCATCCCGGTGCGCGCTATCACGTCTTGCACGTGTCGAGCCGTAAGACGCTCGAACTCGTGAGCGCGGCGAAAAAACAAGGCCTGAAAGTGACGGCGGAAGTCACGCCCCACCACTTGTTCTTCAATAGCGACACGATCGACGGCGAAAATAAGTCGTTCAAAATGAATCCGCCGATCCGCTCACTCGAAGATCAAAAGGCCTTGTGGAAGGGCCTCTCCGACGGCGACCTCGATTTCGTATCCACCGATCACGCGCCTCACGAAGAGCTGATGAAGGCGGGCGGTTTTGACAAAGTGGCTTTCGGCACGATCGGCCTAGAGACCACTCTTCCAGTGTTGATTGACGGTTGGAAGCGCGGCTATCTGACGCCTGAGCGTTTGGTGGCTGTGTGGGCGACGCGTCCGGCACTGTTTCTGAATTTGCCGCGCGGTTTTGGCAATTTGGTCGAAGGCGCTCCGTTTCACGCGGTATGGGTCGACGTCGAAGCGCCGGCGCACGCGTACACCGATAATGATTTTTCGAGTCTCTCGAAGAACAGCTGCTTTTTGGGAAGCGAGCTTCCCGGAAAAATCTGGGGCGCGTTCCACGAGAAGAACATCTACAATTTCGTTTGAGGAGAGTCCGCGTGAGTCTGCGTCTGGCGTTTGCCGTTATTGCATTTTGTTTTGGCGGACTGGCGCAGGCGAAAGACTTCTCGTCGTGGCGTAAATATTCACAAGCGGAACTAGTCAGCGAGACGAACGGCTTCACGCCCGGTGCGATCGGCAGCGTCGGCGTCAAGATTCATCTGGCCCCGACGTGGCACACTTATTGGGTCAACCCGGGGGATTCGGGTACGCCCATTCACCTGACATTTAAAACCAGCCGCGGCGTGAAAGTGGAACGCGTTTTGTTCCCGGTCCCCGAGCGCGAGCAAACCGGTCCGCTGATTTCCTTCGAGTATAAGAATGAAGTTTTGCTTCCCGTAGAGTTGAAAATCGCCGATAGCTTGGCGGTGGGCCGGCCGATCACCGTCGACGTCGATATCGAATGGTTGATTTGCGTCGACGTTTGCATTCCTGCCTTTGATTCCCTGCACCTCGAGGTGCCTTTGGTGAATCTTGAAAATGTTGCGCCGGGACCGGATTTTGATCTCTTTCAGAAAACCCGCGCTCTCGTTCCGCAGGTCGCAACGGCCCTGCCGCAATTTTCATTTAATGGCAGTGAGGGCACTCTGAAAATCCCGCCCGAGCGGGCGGCGGATAAGTTTGTGGATTTCTTTCCGTTCAAAGGCAGTGGCGTTTTGAATGTGAAGGCGCAATTGGTCGGTGATTCACTGCAGATCGAGAAGGGGACGGCCCCATCGGTGTCGCCCGACCGCGTGGGCGTGCTGGTCGTGCGCTCCAAAGACAGCGGCAAGGTGCAGGCCTATCAATACGGCAATTCGGGCTGGAGCTTTGACTTAAAAAAGGCGGCGGGCGGCGATAGCTTGCTGTGGATGCTGCTCTCGGCGTTTATCGGCGGATTGATTCTCAACCTGATGCCATGCGTGTTCCCGATTCTGTCGATTAAACTCTTGAGCCTTATGAAGTTGGCCAAAGCGCATCCCCGCGAGGTGCGCCAGCAGAACCTCGCCTACGTGGCAGGGGTCTTAGTGTCGTTTGTCGGAATCGCGCTCTTGCTCTCTCTCTTGCGTTCGGCCGGGCATTTGGTGGGCTGGGGCTTCCAATTGCAATCGCCGGTCTTTTTGGCGGGATTGAGTTGGCTGTTCTTCGGTCTCTCGCTGAATTTGCTCGGGGTTTACGAGATTGAAATTCTTGATGGAAATTGGGGCCATCACCTCACCAAAACGGGTGGCATTGCGGGCTCGTTCTTTACCGGTGTACTGGCAGTGATCGTGGCGTCGCCGTGCACGGCCCCGTTTATGGGCGTGGCGCTCGGCTTCGGATTGGCGCAGGCGACGTCGGTGTTGATCGGGATTTTCTTTATGCTCGGTCTTGGTTTGGCCTTTCCCTATTTGCTCTTCGTCGTTTTTCCAGGAATGACTCAAGTGATGCCGAAGCCCGGCAAGTGGATGCAGACGTTCAAGCAAGTGATGGCTTTGCCGCTGTTGTTGACTTGTATTTGGATGATCTGGATTCTGGGTCAAGTACGCGGCGTGAACGCAATTGCAACGGTGCTGATTGGGTGCGTATGTGTGGGTCTAGCTCTCTATCTCAAGCGCGGTTCGATTCGCGCGATCGCGGTTTTGGTTCTCTTCTGTGGAGGCGCATTTATTTATCGCACGGAAGCCATTTCGGTGACGCCTACGGCCGGTGAGACGGGCGGTCTCTGGCAACCGTACTCCGAAGCCAAGCTCACCGAACTCAAAGGCAAGAACGTTTTTGTGAATATGACGGCCGACTGGTGCCTGACATGTAAAGTAAACGAACGCTTGGTTTTTGACGATCCCGAGGTTCAGGCTCTGATGCAGGCGAAGAATGTGACATGGCTGAAAGGGGACTGGACTCAGCGCAATGAGGAGATCACCCGTTTCCTGAATCGTTACGATCGTGTTGGCGTGCCCTTCTATGTCCTCTACTCGCTTTCAAACCCAGCGGGAACGCCTTTGCCAGAAGTCTTGACGAAGGCCAGTTTTATCGATTTCCTGAATAAGGAATTTCAATAGGGAGAAACAGTCATGAAAGCATTTTTCCTCGCCGCGTGTTTTGCGTTGAGCAGCTTTGCCTTTGCGGCCCCCCAAACCGGAAGACCCGCTCCGGATTTTACCGCCAAAGGTGCCGACGGAAAGACCTACCGCCTGCAGGATTTTAAGGACAAAAATATCGTCGTCCTCGAGTGGTTCAATAAAGACTGCCCGTACGTGAAGAAGTACTACGACTCCAAGACGATGCAGAAGCTCCAGAAAGAAGCGACGGCAAAAGGCGTCGTGTGGTTGACAATTACGTCGAGCAAAAAGGGTAAAGAGGGTTTTCTCACCGAGAAGACTGGTGCTGCGGTTCGCAGCGAAAAAGGCATGAACAATACGGCGCTGTTGCTCGATGGCAATAGTGAAGTCGCGAAGTTGTACGCAGCCAGGACGACTCCGCATATGTTTGTGATCGATAAGAAGGGCTTACTCGCCTACCAAGGCGCGATCGACGATCAACCCTCAGCGAATCCAAAATCGCTGGAGAAAGCGAAGAATTACGTTGAGGCGGCGCTTTTGTCGGTGGAAAAAGGTCAGCCCGTTGCTGAGTCCTCGACGACTCCTTACGGCTGCTCGGTGAAGTACTAAGGCCGATGGCCAATGGGCGAAGATTGGCGGCCGGGGCTTAGAAACTTCGCCCCCGGGCTGGCGGCCCGCCGCCCGCTCTAATACAACCGCTGTTTCATACAAAAAACAGCCCCACCAGACTTTAAAAATTCTGAAACATCGACTTCAATAGGCGTAAAGCCGTTCTCTTTCAACTGCTTCAAGAACCGAGTCGCGCCCTGATGCAAAACAACGTTCTTCCCGTCAACCGAAACACAATTCCCGGCGAAAGCCCGTTTGGCCTCTTCACGATCAATCAACAAATGACGTTTAAACACCTTCTTAAGCGCAGCCAGACTCTCGGAGGCGAATGCTTCAGGCACATACGCCACCGTCTCCGCATCGAGAACGGCGAGACTCGTATCCATGTGATAAAAATCCTGACTCACAGTTTTTAACACGTGCAATTTCACATCCGTAAGTGTCTGCAGAAATTGATACCCCTCAATCGACGACCTCGGCCCTACACCCGCTAGTAACTCGCGCGTTTCGTAATTCCAAATCGCGTCGCCGGCGCCCTCGAAATCTACGCCTTCCACGCTTGCGTAGGCAATCGAATGCTTCTCGGCCCACCGCCGGAAATGCACCACCTCGCCCCGGCGCTGTTCGGCGTGCATCCGCGCGAGCAACAGCCGTTGGCGGCCTTCGCGGTCGAAATACGGCAGCGTTTGATTAGCGCTGAAAACCATGTCGGGAAATTCGGGATCTCCTTCAATCACGTCGACCGTTTGTCCCAGCGACTCGAAGGTGCGTTTCAAATTTTCCCATTGGCGCATGGCGAGTGCTTGATCGACTTTTTTGAGCTGTCCCTTTTCATCGAGCATGTACGGATTAATCGCATAGTCTACGCGAAAGCCGTGGGGGCGAACCATTAACATGCGCTTAGGCCATGCGAACATCAATGCACCATTCCCTTTTGGGGAGTGGCGTGAGGGGCAATCAATCCCGGTAACCATTCGGTAATCGGCCGCGCTTTGAAGCCGGTGGCTTTTAGGCGGTCGGTGTTCATGGAGAAACCAATTTCCGCGCCGTAGGGCGAATGGTTGCCGTCCTTCTCCTCTTTCGCGAGCCGCACCTTATGACCTGTGAGCATTTCAATCTGAGCGAGCAGTCCCTTCATCGCTAAGTCATCCGGAGCGGCCACATTGAGCGAGCCACTGAGCTGCGGTTGGGAAACGGCCCACGCGATGAATTTTGCGGCGTCTTCACTATGGATGTACGAGATGCGCGCGTTGAGGTTGGGAATATAAATTTCTTCCCCGCGCTCGGCGCGGCCGACGTGAAAGTCGAGGCGGTGAGTGTAGTCATCGGGTCCCACGATAAATGGAAAGCGCACGCTCAAAACCGGGAACTTCGTCTGCTGGTGAAAAACGGCTTCGCAGCGCCGCTTTCCATCTTGATAAGATGTTAAATCGGCGGGCTGCTTTAGGTCGAATTCCAGAGGATCCCAGGCCGTCTCTTTTAAATCGAGGCCCTCGACATAAACTGAACCGGTTGAAATATTCATGTACCGCTTTACATCCCCAAAAAACGCCAGCGCCGATTCGGCCTCGCTCTGCTTATAGCAAGCAAAGTCGATCACCAAATCCCAGTCGCGGTCGAGATGAGCTGTTTCCAGGCGATTGCGATCGCCCTTGTATATCGTCGCATTTTTCGTGTGCGCTACCTGGCCGGTGCGGTTGATGACATGTAACTCAATATCAGGGCGCGCATCGAGGGCATTGGCGACCCGCAATCCTACGAAACGATTTCCACCGATCACCAAAACCTTCATGACAGAATCTCCATTGAAATTTGGCGGATCAGAGGCTCGAGGCCCTCTTCCACACGATGAGTGAGTTTCGGCACTGAATGAAATTGGCCCTGATGGCCCATTTTCAAGATCTCGGCGAAATCGATCTGCGATTGCGCGATGGGAACGCGCTCGTCGCTGTCACCATGGACAGCGTGCACTTTAAGCGGCTTCAACTTCTTGTAGGCATCGAGATTGTATCCGCAGCCCAGACCGATAATTCCGCGGACGTTCTTCAATTCATGCGCGACATAGGGCGCGAGAAAGCCGCCCATGGAAAAGCCGAAAAGCACCTTCGGCGTATCCGTCAAATGCAAATCGTCGACGAGAAGCTTCAGCCGCGAAGCGGTTGTCTGCGGCGAAACGAAATCGAGTTCGCGGCTCGTGTCACGGAAGTACCAGGAGTACGCTTCCTTAAAACCATCCTTCAACCACAGTGGAACCGGGAAGGGCCCATTGATCGCCGCAATTTGAAAGGGCAGATCGCCGCGCTCCCACCACCCTAGGCGGCGGATCATCGACAGCGCGTGATCTTGATATCCATGAAAACAAAACACCACGCCCGGACCTTGCTTAGTGGTCACGTGGTAACGGATCGGCATCGGAAATTCGTAGCGCCGGAGCGGCCAGCTTTGCATAGCGAATTTATCGTGATTTTCGCTCATAGCGGGCATCATGCCGCATTCCGCTTAGATCGCCAATACGTTTTGCTTCTTGCCATCGCCCTTCAACTCGGGCGGCAACCGTTTGGCGATGGTGTCCTGTAGCGCTTTTAGCAGATCTGACTTCCATTGGTCGCGGCGGAACACCAAACTGATCTCGCGCGAGGGCACCGGCTTCTCGAACTCGCGCACATAGTCGCGTTTTTCCGCCTCCGAAAGCGTCTCCACAAATAAATAAGGCACAAGCGTGTATCCCTGCGATTTCTTAATGATGTTGCGGAGAGTGTCGAGATTTCCCCCTTCAAACCGCACGCTGGGAAACACGGCGTGCTCGGTGCCTTTGAGCGAGCAAAAGCGCGCCACCTGCGTGCGCAGGCAGTGGCCGTCTTGCAGCATCCACATTTCATCGCCGTGCAGGTCGTCCTCTTTGATGCGCTTGCGCTGGTTGAGCGCATTGCTTTTGGCGACGTAGAGGTAAAACGGCTCGTAGAACATCGGGCGCTCGCGCAGGCCGGTTTCATGAAGCGGAGTCGCCATGATTCCGGCGTCGAGTTCATCCTCCCGCAGCTTTTGCAGGATCGTTTCGGTCTTGAGTTCGTCAATAATCAAATGAATGCGCGGATAGTCTTTCGAGAACGTCTCAATAAACAAGGGAAGAAGGTAAGGCGCAATTGTGGGAATTACGCCAAGGCGCAGTTCGCCGCTCGTTTCCTCACTCTGATTGCGGGAAATATCCATTAACTTGTTGTGCTCGTGAAGCAGCACTTTCGCCTGGGCGATAAATTTAAGCCCTTTGGCCGTGGGTACGACGGGTTTTTTAATTCGGTCGAAAATGGGGAAACCGATCTCTTCCTCGGCCTTCTGAATTTGCATACTCAGAGTGGGCTGAGTGACATGACATTGCTCGGCGGCTTTGCCGAAATGACGGTGTTTCTCCACAGCGACAATGTATTCGAGCTGTTGTAACGTAGGCATAATGTTAATAGATAACATCGATGGTGCGATTTATCCAATCGATTTTACTTATGTTCGATAAAGGACGAAAGTGTAATGGATCAACAGGAGGTCAAATATGTTAGGTGTTGGTAAACAGTTACCCAAATTCAATCTAAAGGCCGTGGTTAGCAACGATATGAAGACGGCGTTTACGGAAGTGAACAACGGTTCATTCAAAGGCAAATGGCTCGTGCTCTTTTCGTATCCCAAGGATTTCACGTTCGTCTGTCCCACGGAGATCAAAGGCTTTGCGGAATTGAACAATCAATTCAAGGACCGCGACGCGCAGGTTTTGACGATGAGCGTGGATTCGGAATTCGTGCATTTGGCTTGGCGCCAGAGCCACGAGGACTTGAAGAATCTGCCGTTCCCAATGCTCTCGGATATCAAGCGCGAACTCACTCAGGCTTTGGGAATTCTCGACGAAAATGAAGGTGTCGCCCAACGCGCGACTTTCATTGTCGATCCGGAAGGCGTGATCCGCTTTGTGTATGTGACGGACCTCAACGTGGGCCGCAATCCGAAGGAAGTGCTGCGCATTCTCGACGGTTTGCAGACGGACGAATTGTGTCCGTGTAACTGGCAGAAAGGTCAGGAGACTTTACATGTTGGATAGTGTTCAAATTCCCGATTTCGGCCGGGACATCCGGCTGAATCTGGAGTCGGTTTTGAGCGAGGGGGGCGCGCCGGGTTTGACGGCCGCTCAAATTTGGGGTGTCGCTTTGGCGAGTGCATATTCGCTGGCGAACCCCCAGCTAATTGCGGCCATCCGTGATGGCGGGAAACCCGATGATGCAGTCAATGAGGCCAGCAAGGCCGCGGCCACGATTATGGCGATGAATAACGTCTATTATCGGTCGCTGCACTTATTGGGCGACGCCGAGTTGTCGAAGCTCCCTGCCCGTTTGCGTATGAGCGTGATCGGCAAACCCGGCATACCGAAAGCCGACTTTGAGCTGATGTGCTTTGCCGTCTCAAGCCTCGCGGGCTGCGGCCAGTGTTTGACCGCGCACTTGAATGAGCTCCGCAAGTCAGGAATCGGCAACGAGGGCGCACAATCGGCCATTAGAATTGCCTCAACGTTAAATGCCGCCAATACCGCATTGAAAATCGCGGCCGGTTAGGGTACCTAGTTACTTTTTCGGACACTGCGCGTCCGAAAAAGTAACTAGGTACCGGGGTCTGATGATTCACTTCTCCAATATTTCCAAGCATTACGGGAACAAAGTTCTTTACCGTAATGCCTCGTTTCAGCTTAACCCCGGCGAAAAAGTCGGCTTGGTCGGGCCCAATGGCGCCGGTAAGACCACGATCTTCCGTATTTTGACGGGTGAAGAAGGCTACGACACCGGGCAAGTGGCCAAACCTGAAAAGGTCGTCGTTGGCTACTTCTCGCAGAATATCGAAGACATGCGCGGCCGGTCCGTGATCGACGAAGTGAAGTCCGCCGCCGGAAACTTACCCAAAATTCAAAAGCAACTCTTGGATTATGAACAGCGTCTAGCCGAGCCGATGGACGATGATGAAATGACGAGGGTTCTCGAGGCCTATGGCGAACTGCAGGCCGACTTTGAGCGCCTTGGCGGTTACGATCTCGACTCGCGCGCGGCCGAAATCATCACCGGTCTTGGAATCCCGCCGGACGATCATGGCCGCGACACCAGTACATTCAGCGGCGGGTGGAAGATGCGGATCGCGCTGGCGAAGATCCTGATTTTAAATCCTGACGTTTTGCTGATGGACGAGCCGACCAACCACTTGGACCTTGAGAGTATCGTATGGCTCGAGTCGTGGCTCGTCAGCTTCAAAGGGTCGCTCCTGATGACAAGCCACGACCGCGATTTTATGAATCGCCTCGTGAGCAAAGTCATTGAAGTCGCCAATCAGACGGTCACCGTTTATGGCGGCAACTATGATTTCTATGAGAAAGAAAAAGAGATCCGCAAAGAACAGCTGATTGCTGCGGCCAAGCGCCAAGACGACATGCTGGCGAAGGAAGAAGAATTTATCGCGCGCTTTGCCGCCCGTGCTTCGCATGCGGCGCAAGTGCAATCGCGCGTAAAGAAACTCGAGAAGATCGACCGCATCGAAGTGCCGCGCGAAGAGCAGGCGATTCATTTCGAATGGCCCGTACCACCCCGCGGGGGCGACGAAGTCGTGAAGCTCGAAGGACTTGGCAAGATTTGGACCCGTGACGACGGCAAGAAGATTCAAGTGTTTCAAGGCGCCGATGCGCTGGTGAAACGTCTCGATCGCGTCGCGGTTGTCGGAGTCAACGGCGCCGGAAAATCGACTCTTCTGAAGATCATTGCCGGCCAAACCGAGGGCACCGAAGGCAAAATGACTGTTGGCGCAAGCATCGACATCGGCTACTTCAGCCAGAATTCGCTCGATGTGCTTGATCCGAATTCCACCGTGGTCGAAGAGGTGCATTCGCGCATTCCGACTGCTTCGCTTGGCTTTGTCCGTAACTTGCTCGGCGCTTTTAAATTCTCCGGAGACGAGGTCGAAAAAAAGGTCTCGGTGTTGTCAGGTGGTGAGAAGAGCCGGGTAGTCCTTGCGACGATTCTCTCGAAACCCGTAAACCTTTTGATTCTCGACGAGCCGACCAATCACTTAGACATTCAGTCGCGAGATGTGTTGCTCGACGCCATTATGAAATTTCCGGGCACCGTGATTATCGTGAGCCACGATCGTCACTTCCTCCGCCTGATGAGTACCCGCGTCTTTCGTCTAGATCGTCACGAATTGACCGTTTACAACGGCACGTGGGATTACTATTTGGAAAAAACCGGGCAGCATATGTAAATGAAAAAGCTAGTTGCGTGCCTGCTGATTTTAGGATCGGCCGGCCCGGCGTTCGCTCATCAGTCTGTTGAACTCGATCTCAAAACCACGGATCTTAAGCTCTATTGGAAAAAGGCCGACGGTACCGCCTTTGAAACGCTGACCGGCGTCCGCGATTTTTTAAAAGCTCAGGGTAAGACGGTGATCATGGCCACTAACTCAGGCATTTACGGTCACGACAACGTTCCGATTGGCCTACATGTCGAACGCGGTGAGACCCTGCAAAAGCTCAACAAGTCGCACGCGTCCACCGGCAATTTTTTTATGAATCCGAATGGCGTATTTTTTCTGAGTGGCAAAACCGCTCAAATCGTTACGACCGAAGAATATGCCGCGCTCAAAAATCCCGCGCCGACGGAAGCCTCGCAATCTGGGCCGTTGCTTGTCCGCCGCGGGCAAATCAACCCGAAGTTTCATGGCGGTTCGGGCAACAAAAATATTCGGAGCGGGGTCGGCGTCAACGCCCAGGGACACGTGATCTTTGCCATTTCCGACGACCCGGTCGAATTCTATGATTTCGCGGTGTATTTCCGTGACACGCTTCATTGTCCGGATGCGCTGTATCTCGACGGCACGATTTCCGCGCTGTTGACGCCCGCGCATAGCGACGGGCAGGTCATTCCCTTCGTAGGAATTTGGGCCGCGACTAAATAGTATGCTATATTTCCGGGCGATGAGTGAATTTCGCCGGAACATCAAAGGCCGTGGCGCCAGTAGCGATCCTCAACAGCGTTTTCAAGCGTTACACACCAAGGCCGAGCCAAATGAAGCGGATGAGTACACGGCGGAGGCCGATAAGCCTTTGCTCAGGACGGAGTTTATCCGCGACACCAGCAAATCGGTGGTCACTGAAAATCAAAGTCCCGATATTCCGTTTACGTATTCGGTCAATCCCTATCGCGGCTGCGAACATGGCTGCGCCTATTGCTACGCTCGCCCGACGCACGAGTATCTCGGCTACTCGGCGGGCCTCGATTTCGAATCCAAGATTATGGTGAAAGAAGACGCCCCGGACCTGTTGCGCCACAAATTGATGTCGAAGTCGTGGACCGGTGAGTACATCATGTTCAGCGGCAATACCGATTGCTATCAGCCGATCGAGCGCAAATTGCAAATTACGCGCAAATGTTTGGAAGTGATGGCACACTTCAAAAATCCATTCGGCATCATTACGAAAAATTCTTTGGTCACGCGTGATATCGACATCATTTCGGAAATGGCGAAACTGAATGCGGCCACCGTTGTGATTTCCGTCACGAGTTTGGACGAGAACCTCTGTCGTGATCTCGAGCCGCGCACGGCTCGCCCGCAGGCGCGCTTGCGAACAATCGAAACGTTGGCCAAGGCGGGAATTCCGGTTGGCGTGAATGTGTCGCCGGTGATTCCCGGCCTCAATGACATGGAAGTGCCGAAAATTCTCAAGGCCGCGCGCGCGGCGGGAGCGACCTTTGCCGGCACTCAGCCCGTGCGCCTTCCGCTCGCAGTGGCGCCGATTTTTGAGGAGTGGCTCTCGGTGCACCGGCCCGAGCGCAAGGAAAAGATCTTGGAGTTGATCCGCGATATCCGCGGCGGCAAAATGAACGATCCGCGATTCGGCTCGCGCTTCAAGGGCGAGGGGCCGGTGGCCGCCAATCTGCGGCAAATGTTCGAGATCTATGCGCGTAAAGAAGGATTTAATCTTAAGCGCAAACCTCTCTCGAGCGCCCACTTCTGCCGCCCCGGGGACCAATTGAGTTTGCTCTGAGCCGGAGTCGATGCTAGCTTTCCGGGTCTATGAAAAACACACTGTTTCGCACACTTGCCAAGATGGGCTTTATCGCCATTATCCTGACTCCTTTGACAGCGGGAGCCTGGGGCCGCCGCGGCCACCAGATCGTGGGTGAAACCGCCTCGGTCTTGGCGTCGCAGGAGCCGAATTCGGAGTTCTTGCGCAACCAGAGTTTCAACATGGGCTATTACGCGAACGTACCCGATTTTATTTGGAAGCGCCCGGAGACGTACGAGACCGAAAAGGGCCAGCACTTTATGGACATGGAGATTTTCAATCTCGAATTCGCCAAGCATCCAGAGGTGCAAAACCCGTTTGAGCTGAGCCGCAAAGAGTTCGACGCCAAATTTCCAGATATTAAATCCGATGCGGGACGCGCCTTCTGGCGGATCCGCGAGCTCTATGCCGATCTTGAAAAGACCACGACGAAACTGCATGAACTCAAAGAGCCGAATGGACCTGCGCGCCAGAAATTGCAAGAGCGCTGGCTGTTGGTGGCGGGAGTGATGGCCCATTACGTGGGCGATCTCTCGATGCCGCTGCACGTGAGTGAAAATTATGACGGATTGCTCACCAATCAGAAGGGTGTGCACTCGCAATTTGAAGAAGTGGCCGTCGACCAACTGTTTCCCTCGATTTTATGCGATGTGGACAGAGAGGCGAAGAAGGATTGGCCCGCCTTCAGCAAGCGCAATAAGGACAAAACAGTCCTCCAGCTCTTGACCGATCTCGCCACGCGCTCGAACCATCAAATCGCGAAGTTGCTCGCCGCCGACAAAAAATCCAACCGCAAGGACGTCAAAAAATACGCGGAAGCGTTCCGCCCTCTGATTCGCCAACAATTGGTGGATGGATCGCTCACGCTCGCGGAACTCTATCGCCGCCAGCTGGGATGGACATTTGATAACAACAAGTTCTACTTCTTTGCCAACGAACCCGCGTACATTATGCCCGGAGATATCGGCGACGATTTGAATCCGGTGCCCAAGAAAAAGTAAAAATCGGTCATCAAACTATAGAGTTACAGCGGCTAGACGAAGGTCTGGCCGTTTCAATTTTGCGGTGACAGTGAATACAAGCGGTCTTCAAAATGAAGACTGGGTGGATTGACGTTTATGCATGTGACTCCGAGGATGAGTGAGTGTCGCGCGCCACAGAATTAATTACTAACCAAGGATGCAAAATGAAAGTTCTAAGTTTGATTCTCCTCTGTGCCCTCTCACTCAACGTTTACGCCGTTGATTCTTCACGAGTCACCGCTCTGATGAAAGGAAAGCTGACGGCGCATAAAATTCACGCGCGTTTCAGCTCAGCCAATGCTCCGCAGACACCGATCCGCCAGGCGATCGCCAAGTACAAAGTGGTCAAGATCACGGCCACTCAAAATCCGGATGGAAGTTATACTTATACGCCCTCTGATGTGTGTGCTGTCGCCGCCACAATCAATGTATACGACGATCGTGCAACCGGCGAAGTCGACTTGCCCAGTTCCGATATTATCCGCGCATCGTGCCACTCAACTGTAAATGGGAGTCCCGTCTCGATCGATCTAGGCGGCGAAGTCTTCCTTTATACGATTGGTTGGTTTGGCACCACTCAGGACGCCAAGTTCGCACTGCCTACGGTTTCGTGGACAGCCTCATCTCCCGGTCAATCTGCGTCTA
>Ga0265338_10002923_pt1 | contig 24793 bp, 26 predicted proteins | sample 42126metaG_FD_193579 | JGI IMG/M metagenome (GOLD analysis project Ga0265338, IMG submission 193579) | Rhizosphere microbial communities from Carex aquatilis grown in University of Washington, Seatle, WA, United States - 4-21-26 metaG | ecosystem: Host-associated > Plants > Roots > Rhizosphere... | reverse complement strand
CGCCCCAGTAGACATTCGCCGGGACGTCGATCTTTCCCATGCTGTCGGATTCAATGCGGGTCATCGATTCGGTAGGAGTAGACATGAAGGTATCCTGATTCGAACAAACGGATGAAGGCAACCGGAAATTATAGCGCGGGTACAAAGGGCCTTGAGAGCATCTTCGCTCTGTGCCTTCGCCCTCGATAAAACTCGCATGCTAGAATCATCCGTTTCCGGGTTGTGCCGAACCCTCGTCGTCGAGTGACTCTGCGCGCGATCGCATGCCTGACTTCCTCACTTCCGAAGAGCTGGATACGCTAGCCAAAGCGCAAGCCAAGCCTCGCCCGGACATGCGCACCGAGGTTCTGGTGATTGGCGCGGGGCCAACGGGGCTGGCTTGTGCTATCGAAGCCCAGAAGACTGGGCTCAAGGTCATCGTCCTTGACAAGGGATGCCTGGTGAACTCGCTGTTCCACTATCCGGCGAACATGGTGTTCTTTACCACGCCGGAACTGCTGGAGATCGGCGATATTCCTTTCACGACAGCTCTGCAGAAGCCCACCCGGGAAGAGGCGCTGGAGTACTACCGTAAAGTCGCCGAGCACTATCACCTGGACGTTCGACAGTACGAGTGGGTGAAGACGGTGATGGGGGAAGACGGAGATTTCAGCATTACGGCGACCGACCGCGCCGGCCGGCCGCATGACTACCTCACGAAAAAGGTCATCGTTTCGACGGGCTATTACGATCTGGCGAATCAACTAAGCAGTCCGGGTGAGGATCTGCCGAAGGTTTCGCACTACTACGGCGAGCCGCATCCTTATTACGACACGGACGTGCTGGTCATCGGCGGCAAGAATTCAGCCGCCATTGCGTCGCTCGATTTATGGCGGCATGGCGCACGTGTGACGATCGTGCATCGCGACTCCCAACTGCATCATCACGTCAAGTACTGGATCAAGCCCGACCTGGAAAACCGGATCAAGAATAGAGAGATCGAGGCGTATTTCAACAGCAGTGTGCAGGAGATTGGCATCGACCACGTAGTGGTCAATACGCCGCGCGGGCCGCTCCGACTGAAGAATGACTTCGTGCTCGCTCTGGTCGGCTACCATCCAGATTATGATTTTCTGCGTAGCATGGGCATTGAACTGTCAGAGCAGCAATGCCGGCCGGTATGCGATCCCGTATCGCTGGAAAGCAACGTTCGTGGGATCTACGTCGCAGGTGTGATCGTCGCCGGGTCGCGCACCAATGAAATCTTCATCGAAAACGGCCGATTCCACGGCAAACAAATCGCCGACGACCTGAAACGCAAGCTGCATCCGTAGCGCGAAACATCAAAGCCCAGGCTCAGCGTTCGGTTGCCGGTTCCTTTGCTCCGTGACACCTTACCGATTACCCTGAACACTCCCATGGAACCAGAGCCAGAACACGGAGCTGCCTCGATCTCGTTCGCGTCCTATGCGCGATTGGTGGGCAGGAACCGCAATTTTCGTCACCTTTGGCTGGCACAAATTGTCAGCGAGATTGGCGACTGGTTCTATACGCTTTCCATCTACACGCTGCTTCTGCAGTTCACCGGGCACGCAAGCTCTGTGGCGCTGGCGCTTGTGCTGCAGGTTCTGCCGCAAACTTTCGTGGGTCCAACAGCGGGAGTAGTGAACGATCGGCTCAAGCGCAAGCACGTGATGATCGCAGCCGATCTGATTCGTGTGGTCATTGTGCTCGCCATGCTGCTGGTTCGCTCCCGGTCGATGGTTTGGCTGGTTTATCCCCTACTGGTCGCGGAAACGACAATGGCCGCATTTTTCGAACCGGCCCGCAGTGCAGTGATCCCGAACATTACTGCCGAGGGCGAGGTTCTTGTCGCGAACACATTGTCATCTGCCACATGGTCCGTGAATCTGATGGTGGGCGCGTCGATTGGCGGCTTGGTGGCGGCGTTCTCCGGACGCGATGCTGTATTCATTCTGAACGCCTTGTCGTTTCTTACATCGGCGGTGCTGATTGGTGGAATGCGGTTCGCCGAACCCCATACCGATTCCGTTGCTCCGCTGCGCCCCGGCGATCTGGTGGATTTCTCTCCAGTGATCGAAGGCATCCGCTATATCCGGAGCCATCCCACCCTGTTGCCTACAGTCTTCGCCAAGGCTGGGGAACTCATGGTCGGCCCGAGCTGGGTGATCTTTACGGTGATGGGTGCACGGGAATTTGCGGTGCACGGGCACGGCATCAGCGTGGCCGGCGGAGCCATGCTTGGAATGAGCATTCTTCTCGGAGGGCGTGGCATTGGAGCGTTGGTAGGCCCGCTCGTCGCCGCGCGGTGGGCAGACCGGAGCGACCGCCGGCTTCGGCTCGGCATCCTCTTCGGATACCTCACTATTTCCGCGGGATACTGCGTTCTCGGAGCCAGTCGTAGTGTGTGGATGGCGGCGTGCTGCGCCATGCTGGCGCATGCGGGAGGTTCCACCGTGTGGGTCTTCTCGACGACGCTATTACAACTCCACACTGAAGACCGATTCCGCGGGCGCGTCTTTGCCGCGGACCTCGGGTTGGGAAGCCTCTCTTTCGCCGTTACTGCGTATCTGGCAGGGATGTTTCTTGATTCTGGGTTTTCGGCGCGCACGGTGGCGACCGGCACCGGTTTGCTGATGCTGGTTCCGGCCACCGTGCTGGCACTCGCGTTACGGGCGAGCCGGACCCTCGAGCAAGCACAGCGGTGACACCGTTTGCGATGGCCGTTGGCTATGAATCACGTAGCACTTTCGTTTGGCCAGGGGGCTACATCTGTTGTTGCCGATTGCGCCGAAGCAAATATCATTTCAAGAGTGCTCTGGGCGAGCGCGACCAGGAGAGTCCCATGCTACGAAGATTCTTAAGCCTTTTGGCAAGCGCGTTGTTGATGGCGCTGGCCGCTTATGGCCAGTCGCTGGGCGATGTAGCTCGCGCGAACCATGAGAAACAGAACCCCGGCAACGAGTCTGTGAAGCAGCCTGTCGTGATCACCAATGATGACCTTGAGAAAGGTCCCCAGAGTGATGACACGAAGCCGACGGCAGCCCGGAACGCAGGCAACAAAGCGGTTCGCCGTCCTGCTGGAGAGCAGCAGCCTTTGGACCAGCGCGCGGCCGCACAATGGAAGAAACAGATACTTGCTCAAAAAGAGAAGTTGGTGACTCTTCAAGCCAAGATCGACCAGCTCAACGCTTTGATCCATCCCCCGGGCAGCGCGCAGTTTGAGGGACCGCCGAATCGTGATCAGGCGCGGCGACTGCAGCGAGTAGCCGAGATCCAGCTTCAACTCGACGCGGAGAAGAGAAAGCTGGTTGAGATGCAGGAAGAGGCACGACACGCTGGCATGCATACCGCGGTGTACGATCCGTAAGCCTTCGGGACGCCGGGCTACAGGAGGTAGCCCTCGGTGCCGCGGCAGGCTCCGAGCTGCCTGGACGGTCCTGGAAAGAACCAAACTGCTACGAACTCAACCGGTCGATCTTTGCGGCCATGATGAGATCGCTCTCGGTGAGCCCGTCAATCTTGTGAGTCCACAACGTGATTTCTGCTTTGCCCCACGCCAGAAGGATATCCGGATGATGTCCTTGCTCTTCCGCCAGAGCCCCAACGCGGTTCACGAAATCCAGCGCTTGCTTAAAGTCGGGGAAGCGGAACTCACGATGAATGTGATGTTCATTTGTGACCGTCCACTTGGGAACGTTCTGGTGGAGCTTCGCCAAGTCCTTCCCCGTGAGCGGGGGAACTCCGCCGCGGCAGGGCACACATTGTTTGTCGGCAAGTTGTTCAGCCATGAGGTTACCCCAGACCTGTAGTTTCGCGTACGACACGCCCGAAATTCAACTTGCCAACGCGGGTGAATTTCTCGGTCGTGACAATCTTTAATTTCTATTTCTTCTGGGCCGCTTTCAACCCGAAGATTACCAACTCTTGGTAGCTGGCGACGAAGACTTCGCCGTTTGCAACGACGGGAACCAGATTCGAGTTCCCACCCACGTTGGGCCAATTGCCGGCCAGTCCCTTAAAGAGTTGGGCCATTGTGGATCCAGTCGTGGAGTCGGGATTGAATGCGTAGAGATAGATCGGCGATTTGGCTGAGGAATTCGGCGGGTGCGAAAGCGCCCAAATAACCGGATTGGTTGTGCCATTCGACGAAATGCTGGTAAAGAATCCTGGAAACTGCCCGCCTGCGACCGGAGGGGAGACAGGCCCCTTGGAGAATGCTGGCTTGGGCGAAGTCGCCAGTTTCCAGATCTTGACGGTCCGGCCTCCGCTGGAGACCACGCTTGCCGTGCCGTCGGTGTCGACAAAGTAGGACTGTCCGCACCAGCAACTGCCCACTGGAGCAGTGGCTAGAACATTGTTTTTGGTGGGCGAGTAGCCGCCCAGGTGGTCGACGTTCATCAGGTACATGGTTCCGAACTTGCCGGCGGCGACGGCTAGATGAGGCCGCGTACCCGGTTGATCGGGCAGGACGAGCACGCCTCCCGAGCCAAAGTCGGCGTCCCACTTGTCGAGGTCGGACTGATTGCTGGGAGTAAACAAGCCCTGAACGATGCTCAGGTCGGTGGAAACTCGAACCACACTCTCCTGCAGGTTACTGACTCCGTCGTACGTCGTTCCGGAGTAGTCGGAGTTTCCAGTTACGAACAGGATGCTGCCACTATCGTCAGCGGCGAGGCCATACCCTGACATCCAGATCGAGGACAGGAAAAAGCTGTTGGGCGAAGTCACTTGGGTGTCGAAGAGCTGGTTGGCAGGGAGTGGATCGAGCGATCCGGTGGACCAGCCCAGCAGCCAACCGCGAGACAAGTTTGCCGAAAAATCACAGAAGCTGCCAAACCCAGCGTAGACGTTTCCGTTGGCGAGCAGAAGCCCAGGCCGCTGGCGCTGGTAGGTGGCATTGAAATTGAATGCGGTGCCGTTTCTCAGGGTATGCGACGCGACTACCAACCGTGGCGCCACCTTATCTGTCAGGCTGCCGAGATCGAGTGCGTGCACTCGGTAGGTGGGACCGTTCGCATCGCTGGTATAGATCACCACATACATCGTGTTGCTGGCGGCGTCGATCACCGGCGTAGAGTTGATGCCGACGTTGGGTCCATTGTTGGTGCAACCCAATGGAAGATGCACAGGCTTGCCGAAGTTCGGACTCAGCAGCACGGCGCCGCTTTCAGCATCGATGGCGTAAATGGTATTGCCCTCGGTGGCGACGTAAACCACGTCATGTTTGCCCTGGCGGCTTCCGGCGGTGATGTTCACGCCTGGAACCACAAGCGGCTGCCCATCGACCTGGTCATCGAGTGGAATGTGGTGTAACACTCCGAAAGACGATCCGCCAACGTTGGCTGGCGTCAGAACCGTCTCCGTTTGATTCCAGCCGGTGCGGTTGTTGTCGTAGTGATAAGTGGTAACGGAAGTTTGTGCTGAGGCGAGAAGCGCGCTCAGGAAAATCACAGCTATGGGCAGAACTGCAGTACGCAAACTGCGATCACTGCAACGGAGGGAGAGGGAGCGGAGTGACATACGGAGTCCTTTGCTTGGTTTGGCGGGCTGTGCTGGTTCGTCCCCCACGAGACGAAGGGTAGAGCGTGCCCGAGTCTACGGCATCGTCATTAGCTTGTAAAGCACGTTTGGCAAGGGTTTGGGGCTGCCAAGCCGATCGGGTCCGTGTCCCAGAACTTTGCAACTCTCTGCGGGATCCCAGGGCTCAAGACGGACGTCCTTCTGTCGGTGCGCCACCTAGCGGGATCACAGAGCGTGCCCGATGTGCAGGTTTCTGCAACTCGGCCCGGGTTTGACTGGTGATGGTGCAGGAGCGAGAGAGTGGTCTTCTGTACAATAGTCGCTCCTCCCGGTTCTGGGACCTTATCCCTGGCAACCAAGAAGTTTCGGCAAGTTGTTATTGGCGCTGGCGTCTAGGATGCGATTGGCTGCGGGGGGCCAGCCAGTAGCGTAATGCGCGGTCGGAAAGGATTGATGACGTGGTTGTTCTGGTTATCGGTGGGGCGGGATACATCGGCAGTCATGCGGCCCGGGCGCTTAGGCACGCGGGGCATCAAGTCATCATTTTCGACAATCTGAGCACCGGCTATGAGTTGCTGGCCGCGGGCTTTGAACTGGTAAAGGCCGATATGCTGGATGGTTCCGCGCTGGCGCGGGTGCTTCCCCGGGCTGACGCCATCATGCATTTCGCCGCACACGCATATGTAGGCGAGTCCGTTTCGAATCCGAAGAAGTATTTTCATAACAATGTTGAAGGCGGGCTTTCGCTGCTGAACGCTGCGCTTGAGGCCGGCGTGAAGAAGATCATTTTCTCTTCGACGTGCGCCGTGTATGGCGTGCCCGCAAGAGTCCCGATTGAAGAGGACACGCCACGGCAGCCGGTGAATCCATATGGGGTATCAAAGCTCTTTTTCGAGCAGGCGCTCGAGGCCTACGACCGGGCTTATGGCTTCCGTTTTGCCAGCCTGCGATATTTCAATGCGGCGGGCGCGGATGAGAGCGGCGAAATTGGAGAGTTGCACGAGCCCGAGACGCATTTGATTCCGCTGGCGCTGCGTGCGGCAGCAGGGCTTGGTCCGGAGCTGCAGGTGTTTGGGACAGACTATCCAACGCCAGACGGGACGTGCGTTCGCGACTACATTCACGTGAATGATCTCGCGAGCGCGCACCTGAAAGCTCTGGAGTATCTGGCGGCAGGGAAGGAAAGCTTTGCGGTGAACTTGGGTACTGGAACCGGAGCCTCGGTCAACGAAGTGATTTCTGCTGCCGAGGAGGTGACAGGCATGCGCGTCCCGAGAAAGATGGTGCCAAGGCGCGCGGGCGATCCGCCAGCATTGGTGGCCAACCCAGCGAAGGCCCAGGCGCTGCTGCGGTGGAAAGCAACGCGCGGTCTGCGAGACTCAGTCGTGACCGCGTGGAATTGGATGGAGCGGTGCCGGAAGGCGAAAAGTGAAGGGTAGGCATGCGTTGGGTCGTATGCTTTCCTTTCTGAATCTTCGTATCCTTCGTGGTTGAGAATTTAGAACAGCAAGTGCGGATAGGGGCAGACTATGGGGAATGAACTGGCAGGGAAGAAAGTCGCGTTTCTAGGCGCAGGGAAAATGGGCGGCATCATTCTGCAGGCGCTGCTGAAGAGCGGCCTGCTCTCATCAAAGTCGACATGTGCCACTGTAGCGCACGAAGAGCGTGCCAAAGCGCTGGCAACGAAGCTTAAAGTGAAGGTGGGCACCAACAACGTCAATGCGGCTAAGGGTGCGGACATCATCGTGATTGGAGTGAAGCCGCAAGTCGTTGAAGATGTGGTGCGCGAGATCAGCGGTCATATTACGACAAAGCAGTTAATCGTTTCGGTGGCGGCATCCGTTCCGACCTCAATGATCGAGAGGAACCTGCCTCCGAATGTTCCGGTCATTCGCGCTATGCCCAACACCCCTTGCCTGCTGGGTGCCGGCATGACTGCGATTTGCAAGGGCAAGCATGCGAGCGCAGAGGATGTTGCTCTTACCTGCCACATGTTTGATGTGGTTGGACGCACAGTCGTAGTCGACGAAAAACACATGGATGCAGTAACTGCTTTGTCAGCGAGCGGCCCAGCTTATATCTACATTATTCTCGAGTCTCTCGCAGAGGCGGGGGTGAAGGTCGGATTGCCGCGTGACATTGCCACTCTGCTGGCGGCGCAGACCACGCTGGGCGCGGCCCGGGTGGTGCTCGAGACCGGAGATCATCCGGCGCTGCTCAAGGACGCCGTGACCACGCCAGCGGGCTGCACGATTGACGCCATCATGGAACTGGAGGAAGGGAAGCTTCGCGTCACGCTGATCAAGGCGGTCGTGAAGGCGGCGCAGCGAGCGAAGGAGCTGGCGTATGGATAAAACGAGGCGTTTCCCAGGTTAGTCCGTCCCGCGATCTTCCGTGTTCACTGGCTTGCCGTGGCTGAAACAGCTTGAAGGTTTTCCGTTTACCGTAAATTTCACGACGCCTGACTCATCGCTGCAGAAAGCTTTCAGACCTGCGTCCGGATCGGTGGGCACAGCAGTGATGCGGTATTTCGCGGGTGGATTTCCTTCACAACCACTCAGCGCGAAGCGGTATCCGTGCCATTCCTCGTTTCCTTGACCAGGATCGAATTGCCCCTCTCCTGGATTTGCGTTCGGGTCCGGGGCAAACAGAGTCGGCATCGCGCAGGTGAAGCCCAGATCTGGATGCTTTCCCACAAAGGCCGCCTCGGCCCCTGCAATGGCCCCTATACGATTCTTTGCCTGGGACTCGGTGTCGTCGTCCTGCTGCTTTCGCAGACCTTTGAGATAGTCAGGATCGGTGAGCGGTGCGTGTGCGGCCGCAGTGACCTCCGTGAGTCGCCAGATGTCTTTTTCCTGTTTGAAGGTGAACGTCAGACTCGGAACGACTGGCATGGGTTGCTGTTGTCCGTCCTTGGAATAGTGCACTGATAGCTCAATCTCGTCCGTTTCGCCGATCAGGCTGTCGTGCTCTACATTGACGTCAATGTTTTCGTGCTCAGTCATGTTCGCGACGAGAATGCTTGGGCCGGTTTCAAAAGTCTCGACGTGTTCGCCTTGTGCCATGATTTGCCGTCCGATCGTGGAGATACGAAGAATCATCGACGTCTCTGGTGTTTCGCCCTTGTGAATAAGAGTCTTGCGGGCGTCCTCAGGCAGGTGCTTCGCGAAGTCGTTCTCACCCTTGCCGAAAAGCATTTCCAGCAACGCCTGGCGTGCGGATTGCGGTGGAGGCGGAGAAACAGTCTGGGCCGAGATCGGGAAGGGAAGCGCGAACGCCACAAAGATTAGAGTCAGGAAAATCCGGCCCATCGATGCCTCCTGGGTGAAGCGTGATCGGGCGTACCACTGTCCATTTTATAAGACTCCAGGAGCGAGACAGGAGTTCCAGCCCAGTCCGGGCCAGGCGCCGCGCGCATTCCTAGCCGGACTCGTCCTATGGTTAAATCAGTGGCCACTATGAAACTCCTCATCGTCGTGCATCATCGGCTTGACCTGTGGAATGTTCCCGCCTGGTTTGTGGAACGGCTACAGCGGGAATTTCCGCAGCTGCAGGTTGCCAATCGAACTTCCTACGAAGGCATCGAAGAGGAACTGCGAGATGCCGAAATCATCTTTACCATTTCGCTGCGCCCCGAGCAGTTTGCAGTTGCCCAAAAGCTGAAATGGATTCATTCGCCTACGGCGGCGGTACATCAGTTTATGTTTTCCGAGTTGGTGAGTAGTGATGTGGTGCTGACCAATTCTCGGGAGGTGCATGGTCCTGTAGTTGCCGAACACGTGATGGCGTTAATCTTCGCGCTGGCAAAGAAGATCCCACAAGCTGTCCTGTTCCAGCAGAAGAGTGTCTGGGGGCAGGAAGCGATGTGGAAGGATGGGATGCATCTGCGTGAAATCGCCGGCGCCACTCTGGGACTGATCGGCGTAGGAAGCATCGGACGCAGAGTGGCGCAAATGGCATCCGCGTTGGGGATGCGCGTGATCGCGGTGCGGGAACACGTGGAGAAGGGATGCCCCGACGGGGTGGAAGCCGTGTTTGCCACGTCAGCCCTCGACGAATTGCTCAAGCAATCGGACTACATCGTAGTCGCCGCGCCTCTGCTGGACGCGACTGATGGGCTGATTAATGCGGCACGCCTCGCCGTTATGAAAACTGGCGCTTGCGTGATCAATGTCGGCCGTGGGCAGCAGGTCGATGAAGCCGCATTGGCTGATGCTCTACGCCACAGGCGAATTGCAGGCGCCGCGCTCGATGTTTTCGATGAGGAACCGCTGCCTGCCGATTCCCCGCTGTGGAATGTGGACAACCTCCTGATTACGCCCCACACCGCGGGTCTCACGGAGAAGCTCTGGCACCGCCACTACGAGTTATTCTCCGACAATCTGCGCCGCTACCTCGCGCAGCAACCGCTGCAGTTTGTGATCGATAAATACAAGGGGTATTGAGTGGTTGGCTTCATGCTACAGTTTTCAAGGCACTGATTGTTCTGGCGATCGTCGAAATCCATCTCATGGAACCGCGGCTCATACTGATCCATCTGTTGCTCAAGCTGGGCGTCGCCGCGGCTGTCTCCAGCCCACTGGTGCGCTCGAAGGAATTCAAGTCCTTGCTGTTTCGCGAGGAACGCTCGCCACGTCAAAAAGCGTATCTCGTGGTGTGGATTGCTCTGCCGATCATGCTGGGAGTCTGGATCAGGCTCTCGGTGAAGAGCTTTCTGGCGGGAGATTTGAGCTTTGAGACGGCGCTTCTCCTCGGCGTGATCGGCGGACGATGGGCCGGTTCCATCGGCGGCGCGCTGATGGCGTTTCCCGCGTTGTTGTATGGGGAGTGGGCAGCGGTGCCGTTCTGCGCGCTTTGCGGTTTCATCGCTGGTCAATTGCGCACCATGGCGCTCGACAAGGACGACATCTGGTCGTTTTCTCCTTTTATCGATCTGAGCATTTACCGTCTCATCCGCCGCAATCTGCCCAGGCCGCGCCTGTTTGACTGGCAGATCATGTTTTTTACAACGGTAGTCGCTCTGCGCTTTGTTCAGACCGAACTGGTCCGCTATTTTCCGCACTCGATCTTTGCCTTGGAGAGTCCGGATAACTGGTGGGTGGAGGGCGCGATCTACGCGGCATCGGTAACCGCCGTCGGAATCGAGCTGAAGATTTTCAACAGCGTGCGTATTCAGATCAAGCTGGAAGAACAGGAACGGCTTCTGTTGCACGCGCGCATGGAGGCGCTGCAGAATCAGATTAATCCGCACTTTCTGTTCAATACATTGAATTCGATTTCGTCCCTGGTGCGGTTTGACCCGGAGATGGCGCGGGACGTGATCTTCAAGCTGGCGACGATTCTGCGCCGCCTCCTGAATACCGGCGAAGCCTTTGCGCCTCTGCGGGAGGAGTTCGAATTCATCGACAACTATCTCGACATCGAGGTGGTGCGGTTCGGCCGGGATAAGCTTCGAGTGGTGAAGGAACTTGATCCGGCTTCACTGGACGTTGTCGTTCCGAGCATGCTGTTGCAGCCGTTGGTCGAGAACTGCATCAAGCACGGGCTGGCACCGAAAATCGAAGGCGGGAGCATCTTTCTGCGCAGCCGAGTGTCGAACTCCAGGCTGATTATCGAAGTCGAGGACGATGGCGTCGGAATGGGCGCTGCTCAACTGGAAGAGAGTAGCAGTTGGTCGGGCATGGGGATCGGGATGGCAAACATCTCCGAGCGTCTGCAGGTACTCTATGGCGACACCGCCCGCATGACGATTGACAGCCATGAGGGGAAGGGCACGCTGATCCGCATCCGCTTACCTCTAGTCGAGGCAGCGAGTTCCGTACCCGAAGGCTTCTACGCTGAACGATCCAGTACCCGCCGGTAAAAGTCCTCGTATTGCTTCACGATTTTCGTGGAACAGAATCGCTCCATAGCGGCTGCCCTCGCCACTCTCCCCATCTCTCGCAGGCGCTGTTCATCGCCAAGGAGTTCGATGGCATATCGCGCCATGGTCTCAACGTCCCCCACGTCGGCGAGATATCCCGTCCGGCCGTGGTCGATAACTTCAGGCACGCCGCCTGCCCGCGTGGAGATGGGAACAACTTCACACGCCATTGCTTCCAAGGCGGCTAGCCCAAACGACTCCAGTTCGCTGGGTATCAGCATGATGTCGGCAATGGCCAGCTTCTCCTGAATCTGATCCTGCTTGCCGAGGAACAGAACGTCGTCATGAATGCCCTTCTGCACGGCCAGCCACTCGGCCACGGAGCGGTCCGGCCCGTCTCCGATCAAGAGCAGCCTGGACGGCATCTTCTTGTGCACCCGGTCGAAGATCTCAATCACGTCCGTGAGGCGCTTGACCGGCCGGAAATTCGAAAGATGTACGAGCAACCGCTCATTGTTGGGTGCGTACTCCTTGCGGAGCGCCGAGTTTGCCTGGGGATTGCGGCTGTACACGTCGCAATTGACCGAGTTGTAAATTACCTCGATGTGGTTCTTCACGTCGAACACTCGTTGCGTTCGTTCCCGCAAATAGTTGGAGATCGCGGTGACGCCGTCGCTCTGCTGAATCGAGTAGCGGGTGATTGGCAGGTACGAGCGGTCAAGTCCGACCAGGGTGATGTCGGTCCCGTGCAGAGTGGTTACGAACGGAAGACGGCGGCCGCGAGGTCCGTCGGCCAACATCTGACGCGCCAGCATCGCGCTCACCGAATGCGGGATCGCATAGTGAACATGCAGTAAGTCGAGATCGTAAAGTTGAGCGACCTCCGCCATGCGAGTCGCCAACGCAAGGTCGTATGGAGGGTAGTCGAACAGCGGGTAGCGAGAGACCTCCACCTCGTGAAAGTGAATGTTGGGCTGCGCGCCCCTGAGGCGGATGGGCTGCGCATAGGAGATGAAATGAATTTCGTGACCGCGTTGAGCCAACTCCAGGCCCAGTTCCGTGGCCACGACACCACTACCGCCGTACGTTGGATAACAAGTAATCCCGATCTTCATAAGGGAAGGGCCCGCCCTCGTGATACTCCTGTCATTCGATGGTCGAAACGAGGGGCGGTTGCAGATTTTACACGATATAAAGAAGGGTCGGCTTACTGGCTCTCTTTGTGGCCGAACGTCATTCCCGGATCTAGCTTGTCGAGGTGAGCCTGGAATCGGTTCTTGGTCTCTTCCGTCATCCCCGTGAATTCGATGCCCATTCCCACACCAGGATCGCGAGTACGAACCGTAGCCGTGGGCGATATGCGCTCTTCCTCAATCCAGAACTCCACTCGAAGGGCTGTGCCAACGTTGAGCGGCATAACCGTCTCCACATAACAGCCGTTGCCGCTGATGTCTGTGGCGTTCACCCGCAGAGGAGTGTTGACTCGTTCGTCGCGCAGTTCCAGAGGAAAGGAAATCTTATGGCGCAAGAATTTTCTGCGGTTATCCTGATTGTGGTGCGTCCGCTCCTCAGGCTTCATGTCCGGTGGAAGCATGTTTGCCCACGGACATTCCTGGTCCACCACAAGCTGTACGCCGATCTGGGTCTTCTTCAGCGCACCCGCATCCACGACCCAGATCACCTTGCAACGAGCTTTCTTCCCTTCGTACTGGACACCGATGACGTCGCCCACCTTCAGGTCAGGCTCGATGCCATAGATGCAGGCGCCGGTCGCACTCACATTCTGTGCCATCGCGTTCTGAAAGAACGGTTGGTCATTAGCACCCATGCCCCACACTCGGACCTTTAAGTCCAGAGTGGCACGGGGTGCTGACCCTTGGGCAGACATGCGCGAAAACCCTCCAGCTTGTCGAGAAACGGTGAATTGTAAACCATCATACTACTTGCAGTTGACCGGGCAGGTTACGACAGTACTCCGAGGCGAAGTTGCCGGGCCCCGAAGGACGCTCCCGACCTCGCTAGTTCGAACTGGCTTTCTTTCCCAGGTCGCGATACGAGATCAGCTGAATGCCTTCCCCTGCAAGCAGTTCGCGAGCTGCGGGCAAGGTCAAGACGCGGAGCTCCTCCTCCCGCGACTCGCGCAGCCGGGTGTTGGCCGAGCGCAGGTCCGCATCGTTATAGCCGGGATGACATACGAACTCCCACGTGCCCTCGGGAATGCTTCGCGAAATCGCGCGGAACAAGGATTCGTCGAGCGTTCCGGTGACCTCGATGCCCAGCGTCCCATCCGGCGCGGCGAAGCCTTCGGCCTCCACAGCTTCGCGGAACTTTCCGGCGAAACGGCGAAGCAACCGCACCTCCGCGTAGCGTGTCCAAAGGCCGGGCCGCGCCAGAAGTTGCGTTGATCGCAGGGGCAGCCGTGGTCCAAAGGGATTGCGCACGGCATGGACGCCGCAGGCCGCCGCCGCCCGCAGCACAGGTCGGAGAACCTTCGGGAAGAGATGAGTATGCTTGTGAGTGTCCACGTGAGATACCGCAATCCCAACTCCCTGAATCTTGCGAATCTGTGCCGTGGTCTCGGCGGCAATTTCGTCGGGGCTAATGCGGCCTGCAATGGCCCGCGCGGCAAACGCTTTCAGCCCATCACGAAATCGCGAGGGGGAGGCTCGTGAGGTCAGAGAGGGAATCCCCTCCGAGCCCAACACCGGCTCGCCGTCGATGAGCAGCACATGGCAACCGACGCTCAACTCGGGCAGGGTCTTTGCCAGTTGCGCGGCTTCGGCGAAGGTCCGGCCGGTGGCCATCAGCGTCGAAGAAGTTACAACCCCGCGTCGGTGGGCCTCGACGATGGCCCGGTTCACGCCAGAAGTGTAGCCGAAGTCATCCGCGTTGATGATGAGACGCCGCACCGAGCCAGTCTAGCAGGGGAGGTCATGAGGGTCGCTCCGGGTATGACGGTGCCTTCGGCGTTTTGTCAGTTGCTCACGTATACTCGTAAGACGCGGCCGACACGGATTTCCCCCCGCAAACGACCGGCTGCAACGCATGAAATATCCGTGAAAGTAGGAGGGGCGGTTAGCTCAGCTGGTTAGAGCGCCTGCCTTACAAGCAGGAGGTCGCAGGTTCGAGTCCTGCACTGCCCACCAATCCAGACTTCGCGCAAAAAACTTGCGCCGTCGAACTTCAGAAAAAAATGAGTCCCGGCACAAAGGCCGGGACCCCTATTCAAGTTGCGTCTCCTAACTAGGAGGCGCGGCGCTGGCGGTCCTGATTCTCGTTCTCTTCTTCGTTCTCGCTCTGGCCGCCCTTTTTCGGCTGGGCGGGCTGTCCGCTCTGTTGGCCACCCTGGCGGTTCTGACCTGGCTGGCCATGCTGTCCAGGCTGGTTGCCCTGTTCGCCGGTTTGACCCTGCTGTCGGTTCTTCTCCATATCGTCTGCCATGAAATAGTCCCTCCATTTTGCAATGCGCATCTCGGCGCAACGCGATTTGATTACCTCAGGCTTAGTTGCCGAGGAACCACTGAAGGTTGGGATGAAAGGAGCCGCGCCCAGCAGTGAGAACGTATCCGCGCAAAGCGTCGTGCCGCTTTTAAGGAAGAGCGGAGGTTTGCGTCGCAGGCGTTTCCCGCGATGGCGCAGTCTTCAACCTTTGCAGCTCCTCCTGGGCCTTCTGCCATGCCTCGGCATTTCGCTTGGTGGCGTTCGGGGCGATAGGATCGCTGTAGAACAACAAAATATTCTCGCGCAACTCGGGTGGAACCTGATCAAAGTTGTGTGATAACTGGTCCAGCAGATGCGCGTAGGCGTCATCGGTGGGTACGTATTCGCCGGCATGGGTCATACGTCCGGTGTCGAAGTCGGTGTTGGCAAGGTGAAGTTTCTTTTCTCCGACCTCCGCAAGAAGACCCTTGTAATTGTCGAGGGCATGGTTGACGCTGGCAATGTAGAGGTCCTCGGTCCTCTGAGTGGGGATCTTGAAATCAAGCGCTTTGAACGGGCCTACCTTCGGAACGAACTTCAGGAAGAACGCCAGCAGTCGAGTACCGAATCCCGGACGCCGGTATCCCTTGCCCCACTCTCGCTGGTAGCTGCTCCGCGAAAGATAGTATCGGAACTTGCGGGCGTTGAAATTTGGAGTCTCTGCAACCAGTTCTTTCTTTCGCGCCAGCAATGCGACCCTTGTCATTTCAGGAAGTACGTGGCTGATCGCGCGACGGAAGGTTCCGATTGCCAGATCTTCGTCAGGAATCACGTCTCCGAGCGGAATGCCATATGTATCCAGGAAGGCTCGCTCCAGCACCGGTTTAGATACCTCGAATCCGATAAAGTCGTGATACCGGTCCGAGGTGTAACGGTTTTTCGCCACTTGAGTGACATCGAAACCGAATTCTGTGCGAATGTGAGCTTTCGGATTGTCAGCGTAGGTCACCTCATCGCCAAATTTCTTTCGAAGGTTTGGAAATTCCAATGCCACCGCCCGGTTCACGGTGGGATGCCCCATGTTGTCGGACGAGTAGTGCGCCAGAGCTCCGAGAGCGAAGGCATACTCATTCACATCCGTTGATTCCTTGATCAGGTTGAGGATGAAGTCGCCGCTGCGTACGTAGTGAGTCAGATCGCTGAAATATTTATTTCCGAAAGGGTAGTAGCCCATGTCCTGCACCAGCGAGCCGCCATAGGCATAAGCGTGGGCTACCCTCAAGTCTTTTTCGCTCGCGGCGGGGAAGCGCTGCATCAGCAGAGGTTGGACCGCATCTTTCCAAAGCAGATCGACGACTTCTTCGTGAGTCAGCACCGAGTAAGCTCCGCAGGGCTGAGTACAGCCGACGAGCATGGCCGCTTCAATCACCGCCAGTGCAATCACCGTCCTTAAGAAATTGCAGAATTGTGTCATAGGGATCGGTCGGGTTCCGCCACTCCGATCAAAGATGCCCAGCTAGTCTGCCATGGGGCACGCGTTGCGGCAATCCATCGAATAGTGAGACTGCAAAACGGCGCTAATTGTTAGTTGCCAAAACGGGTCAAGAGTTGGCCACAGGCCGACTCGCATTCCAAGCTTGCCGTACAGCGATATTGCTGTGTGGCTACCATATGCGCCGTACTGACACGTGAACTGACAGAGCATAGCCTTCCAGCTACGGCTTGCAGCGCTGTTCGATCAGGGCGTGAGCCGGACTCGATACAGGAGGAATGCGACACATGAGCATCTGGACAATATTATTCATCGTTTTGTTGATCGCATGGCTGGGCGGCTTCACAGTGTTTCACGTCGCGGGCGGACTGATCCACTTGCTGCTGATTTTCGCGCTGATCTCTCTGGTTCTCCACTTTGTGATGGGGAGGCGGGCGGTCTAGTCGCCTTCGAGGCGGGTCAAAAATTAAAACTGAAAGGAAGGTTCATGTGAACAAATTTCTGAACTTGCTCTTGAAAACTGCGGTGTGCGTGATTGATCAGTCGTTCGAGCGGGTCGATCGATCGGTTCACCGGACCTCAGATCGTATCTCTGAAATGGTAGATCAGGGCAAGAGAATGATTGACCGGCAGCAAGATCATACGGTGCGCAACGCCGTCAGCTTTGCTGCGGGAGTTGCTGTCGGCATTGGAACAGGGCTATTGTGGGCGCCAGCGAGCGGGAAGGACATTCGGACCTCGATTAAAGGGAAGGTACAAGAAATTACCGGCATCGCTGGATAGTCGATCGCCGGGGCGTGGACCACACGGATCGAAAGAGCGGCAATGCATAGTTAGAAGAGAGCGTCACAGCGTCAGGTCGACCGTGCCGTCGTGCCGCTTCGATCTGAAAGGATGCTGAGCAGTTCCCATGCAGCAGGCCATCGACCAGGTGCAAAAAGAGTGCGCTCAAGCGGCGCCAAGGAGTTTCCTGTACGCGATACTACCACTTCTGAAGGGTTAGGAGGCCATGTCCTGTCGCAGTTCCGGACATGTATTGAGTCGTAGAGGGATTCTTGCCGTGACCAGTGTGCCGCCGCTGTTCGATTGAATACTCAAAGTACCGCCGAGTTGTCGCAGTCGCTCGCGCATGCCGCGAAACCCGACGCCTGTTCTGCCGGCCGACTTGATTTCCAGTTGCTTTTCAGCCGGGATTCCCTTTCCGGAGTCCCGGACTTCAACCACAATATCTTGGTCTTGCTGATCTATTACTATCCTCGCGCTGTCGCTTCCGGAATGGCGGTGGACGTTAACCAAACACTCCTGGACAATTCGAAAGATCGCTATCTCCGTCTCGTTCGATAATCGGCTAAGTTCAGACGGAATCGCGACGTCTACCTTGATCTTGCTGCGTTCCGCATAACCGTCCACATACCAGCGAACCGCGGATGCGAGTCCGGCCACATCGAGTAAGGGCGGGTGCAAGAGATGTGAGATCGTCCGAATCTCTCTGCTGATTTGCTCCACGATTTTCCCATTCTCGGCCAGTGCATTGGCTCCTGCCGTATCCAGCTTCTGGGCCTGGGAGCGCACTTTCGCGATGTTCATGCTCAATGCGGCGAGCATCTGCCCGACGCTGTCATGCAACTCGCGCGCAATCTGTCTGCGTTCCTCATCTCGCAATTGCTGTAGGCGACTCGAGAGCTCCCTCAGGTTGTCATTCGCCGCACTCAGTTCTGCCGTCCTTTGCTGGACCTTTGCCTCCAGATCGGAGTGCGCGTCGCGCAGCTGCTGTTCGGCCCACATGCTTCGAGCGAGCGACCTCCGTGTCGCTTCTCCGAGCGCGACGATGCAAGCGGAGAAGACAACAAAGCCCAGAAGTCCGAATAGATCAGCTCTCGCATCCCGCAGCCCGAACGAACGAAGCGGAGGCAGAAACCAGTACCAGATCCCGGTTGCTTCCAGCAGAATGGTGACCACAGATGGACCTACGCCGCAATACCACGCCGAAAAGACCACCGCTGCCCACGCGGTGTGATAGGGATTTTGCTCACCGAAGACCGGGGCAAGCAGCTTGCGAAGCCAAAGAGCAACAACCGCGGCCAGTATGGCCAGACCGTACCGCCGAATATTTCCAGTCCTGGTTGCTGAAACTCCTCGCGTCTCCATTTCAATCTGCCTTTCAGGATTCAAGTAATCAAACACCTTCATTCCTCTTCGCCGGTTCGGCGGGGCGTTTCGTTTGGAGTGGTTCCTCTTGGTGTTTCGCGCGTTGAATTTCAGATTTCAGCCACGCCAGCTTGTCCGGATCGCTTATCACCTTGATCCGTGCAGTCTCACGTGTCAGTTTGTGCTTCATGGCTGCCCTTTCTCCAGATTGCCCCTTACGTGTTACACAGACTAGGCCTTGCACTAAAGAAAGGGAGAAATATTCGGTTCGTCTATCGAGTTGTGGCGTAGCGCAGAAGAGGGTCGTCTCCTAAACGAAGGCTTCGCCCATATAGCTATCGTAATCGTAGAATTGTCGTATAGTTGAGTTGACGTAAAATAGTACGTTGTGCTATCGTGCGTTTTCGAAAGGGGGCGATTGCTCATGGCGCGATCGGGAAAGGCGAATCAGTCGGTGGCTCTTAAGTATCGGCAGGTGGCTCTGTCCGGCCTCAGACACGGCCGGAAGGGGAAGCACAATGATCTGGTGAATGGTATTTTGACCGAACTGGAGGTCCTACCTCCGGGTTCAGCACTCGAGATTCCCCTGGGGGGGGTTGCAATCGGACTGGCAAATATTCGGTCGGCGGTGCACCGAGGAGCAACCTCGAGAGGGCTGGAAATCGAGACCCTTGCCGACGACAGGAATTTTTATGTCTTCAGGAAGCAGGTTGGCTGAGGTTCAGTTCTGAGGCTGCGGGAGAAAGAGTCTTACCGCAGCAAAGACAAGGGCCAGTTTGAATGCTGGCCCCTGAACACTGTCAGAAATTAGTTCTTGGAACTGTTCATCACTGCTTCATGCTGTCTCCAGCCATTTTGAGCGACACGACGTCCACTTCGCTCTTATCGGCAGAAACGTGAGCTTTCAGGGTGACGTGGTGACCCTCGTGACCTTTCACGGCATCGGGGTTGCTGATGGTCCGACTCTTGCCGTCTTTGTCGCTGACAAAAGTCTTTCCATCATCGCTAATTTTGCCCGTAACGCTGGTCGCTTTCGTCGAGGCATCGGCCTTCATGTTGTCCTGCTTCGCAGTGTCTTGAGCCACGAGGCTCAAAGATGTCAGCAGGCTCAACGCGAAGAGGATAGTGATCAGTTTTCTCATTTCCATCTCCTTTTCGAAACTTAATCCCGTCCGGTGCCGCTGCCGCGGGTTTGATCCAGCTCGGGGGAGGGTGATCGTGAGGGTCGGAATGTCGATTCTCTCGACGCTAACCCATGATCACCCGGAATCCGCTTTCGTTGTGCACCGTCAACGCTAGAGGACGCCGACCGCTTCATCAATACAGGGAATGCCGTAGTGCAGTCGATCGCGTCAGCCCGCTTGAGGAACGAGCTCCACCATTTACTTTTACTTCGACTTCCGTCCCAGCAATGTCGATCTTACAAAGTGTTTGCCTGGGACACCCCGTGCCCGCCGTGGTCCTCCATCGCTCTCACTGTAGCTCGCTCTTCAGTCGCAACCCCTTTGCGGAGACATAACTCTAATTCTTCTGAGTCCCGGGACAAGGGTGATGAGTCGCGCGCGGTCGAAGCCGCAGCGTAACGGCCTGTCCCGAAATTGGTGCCGAGCCATCCACGCAGCCCGCGGCAGCAAAGCATTACCGGTGAGCCAGGGATGCTCGGTAGGAGCAAACACATGCGTATGCGGTCCATTCGTGCAGTGTTATTTGCCGTGCTAGTGCTGGTGATGTCGTCAGCCTCGTTCGGTCAGATCGGCATCTCGGTCAGGTTCGGTCCACCCGCTCTACCGGTATATGAGCAGCCACCTTGTCCGGGTGAGGGCTATCTCTGGACGCCTGGCTACTGGGCCTGGAGCGACGACGATGGCGATTACTATTGGGTGCCAGGAACGTGGGTCGAAGCTCCAGAAGTTGGGTACCTCTGGACGCCACCATACTGGGGTTGGGCCGATGATGTGTATGTCTTCCATGCGGGCTATTGGGGTCCGCACGTCGGCTTCTACGGCGGCATCAACTACGGATTTGGCTACTTCGGAGGAGATTTCGAAGGAGGGCGCTGGGACAATGGGCGCTTCTTCTACAACCGTTCTGTGACCAACGTAAACGTCACTGTCATCCACAACGTTTACAACACAACTGTGGTGAACAACGACAGGACGATAAATCGAGTCAGCTACAGCGGAGGGAATGGCGGAGTGAACGCCCGACCCACGCGTGAGCAAGAGGCTGCGGAGCGGGAGCGCCATATCCCCCCGCCGGCAGCTCAAGCGCAGCACGTTGAGGCTGCCCGTGGAAATCGGGAACTGAGAGCCTCAGCGAACCATGGCAAGCCGCCGGTTGCGGCTACCGGTCGGCCGGGAGACCTGAGGGGCCACGAAGTTGTAGCGGCTCGAGAGGCAGGGGCGCCGTACAATCCGCCTGCCAATCGGGGCGATGCCCATCCGCGTACTGACAACGGCGGTCGATCCGCGACTCCGGTCCATCCGGGGGATATTCCTCGCGGAGAACGTCCTTCGACTCCCAATACAGGCAACGCAAGACAAGACCAGAAATACCAGCAGCAGCAGGAAAAACTCCAGCAGAAGCAGGACCAGGAACGGCAGAAACTCCAGCAGAGGCAAGAGCAGGAGCATCAGCGCCTGGGGCAACAGAACGCGAACGATGCGAGGAAGCAGCAGGTCGAGCAGAAGCATCAGCAACAAACGCAACACCTGCAGCAGCGACACGAACAACAGCAACAGAAGATGCAGCAAAGACAGGCGCCAAGGAATGCTGATTCGCCGAAGCCTTCCAAAGAAGAGAAGCAGCGTTGATTTTTCGACGGCGAAATGCGGGCGGGCGTTTGCTAACCGGCAACGCTCGCCCGTGATGTATATACCACGCCACGGCATGGCCGGAATGTGGCCCGATTTAGGCTGCAAAAGAAAAAGAGTGGTAGACGCAAACCGCTGAAATTACCAGGCGTTGCTTGAAGAATCACTTTGAGGAAGAATCACATTGAGGTGCTGGCCGATTCCTCGATTGGCGCGGACTCTGCCAACCTCCGCACCTGCAACAGAGCCTCTGCCAGATTCGTCGCGACCGCGTCGGTGCAAGTCTTTCCGATGCGTTCCTGGGCTCTTGGAACTCCGCCTGCAAAGTCCCACAATCCCACGACAATCGAGAGCTGGGGGAATCTTGCGCGCAACCGCTTGCAGAGAGAACGGGCTTGTCCGACGGCGAAGGGCGGCAGGGCGGAAATGCAGACGACTCGGCTCTCCGACTGAGCGACTTGCGCGAGCATGTCTTCCACCGCACCAATGGGCAAGTAATGCGAATTCATTCCGGACTGCTCAAGCAGTTGGGAGAGCATCATACCCACCAGTTCATCGGCTTCATCTCTTGCGGGGACGCAAATGACACCAACATCCTCAGGTCGCTGATCCGGAGGGGCACTCTTGATTCCACCCTTATTGGACTCCTCCGCGTCTTCATTCTGCACAAAGCGATCGCCAATGTCCTCGATCAGCTCCCGTGTGCTCTGGAAGATTGATGCGCTGAGCTTCTCACCAAGCGCATCCTGATGCCGGTCTTCCTCCGCCAACCTCAGTCCCGGGATTAGGACAGATTCGTAAAGATGCCCGAGAGAGTGTTCTCGAAGGTGGTCCTCCGCGATATTCCGCGCTTCCTCGTGATCCATCGCCAGAAGGCGCTGGTAGAAATGCTCTTCGGGACGGAGCACGGGCTCGTCCCCGAGTAGTACTTCCAGGAAACTCAGATGCGGAACATACCGCCCCATAAGCATCAAACACACGGTGAGTGGTGTGGATAAGATCAATCCCACAGGCCCCCACAACATCGTCCAGAAGACGGCCGCAACAAGAATGGCGAGCGCTGAAATTCCGGTGTGGGCGCCGTACAGCCACGGCTCAATGACGTTTGCAATCACCAGTTCAAGAACCAGGAACAATCCAAAAGTCAGGAGCGCCTGTTTCCAGCCGGGAAAGACCGCCAATGCAATCGTCACCGGAAAGGCAGTCGCAATCAACGTACCAACATACGGCACGAGCCGAAGCAGCATTCCCAGGACTCCCCACAGCAGCGCGTGAGGCACTCCAATAAAATACAGGCCGAGTCCAAAGAGAAGGCCGAAGGCGGCATTCACCAGGAACTGCAGCAAGAGGTAGCGACTGAGGCGATGCGTGGCGTCATCAAGCGCCTGAGTCATCACATTCAATTGTCCCTGCCCCCCAAGGCGAATCAACCGGTTACGCAGGTCTTCTCGCTTGACCAAGGTGAACGCTGTAAAGATGACCACGATGCCACCCGTTTCCAACGGGCCGGCGATTGGACCCAGAAGAGCGCGCAGATCTTGCACGAGACTGGAGGGAGGGGCGGTCAGTTGAACCGGGATGGGATGTGTCTGTCGCGTTGCATTGATGAGATCGCTGGGTGTGCGGTTTGGGATCGTCGGGGTTGGCTCCGGTGTGGTCGCCAGTTCTTTATTCAATTCTCGAACACTGGCGGTCGCCTGACTCAAGGCTCCACCGTTTCGGGCGTGAAGGGCATGGATCTTGTCTGCGAGATTAGCCTTGTAATCCCGAATGTGCTCGGTGATCTCGAGCAATTGACCCGCGACTTCCCATCCCACGCTCCCCGCCAGCACGAAGCAAATTGTCAGGACCACAAGTACCGAGGGAACGCGGCCGAGGCGAACTCTTTCCATCAGGCCCACGAATGGTGTTAGCAAGAAACAAAGGACCAAGGCCAAGGCCAAGGGGATGAAGATCTGCCTGCCAAAATAGAGCATCGCAATCGTCAGGGCGACGGCGATTAGCACGGACGATCTGGAGGAAGTCGTGGGATTCGAGGATCGGACCAATGCCTGATCTCCATCCTAAAAATAGTGCCGGGCAACTGTCGGAACGATCGTTGCCCGGCACTCCGGAAACTTCACATCAACTAGACAGCCCGCCGCAGGGGCATATCGGGCGCGGTGTCATCGGAACCGGCTTCACCCGTCGAGGAAATATCCTGTGCGCCGGTATGTTTTAGGATTTCTTTCGCGCGCTTGGTCCAGTCAGAATTGTCCGAGTGGACCGAAAGCAGAATGCCTCCATCCTTAACACGCCCTTCGTAGCGCTTGGCCTCGTATTCCGGAATTCCCATTCCAATGAGCGCACCGGCGACGCCTCCGACCGTACCACCCACACCTGCGCCCGCGAGCGCAGCCATGATCGGTCCGGCGGCGATGAATGGGCCCAATCCCGGAATGGCCAATGCGCCAATCCCCAACAGCCATCCCATCGCTCCGCCCAACACTATCCCAGTTCCTGCGCCGGTGGTGGCCCCTTCCGGCGCCTTCGTATTCTTTTCATGAGCGAAGTCTCTGGATCCCGCGCTTTCAGGGAACAGCACGGAAATGTCCGCGTTACTGAATCCTGCGGCTCTTAGTGCGTCCACGCCGCCTTCCACCGTGGCATACGATGAGTAGATGCCGAACACAGCTGTATTTTTTCCTGCCATGTGAATTCTCCTTGGGGTTCTGAATGATTGCTTAGCTCTTGGGTTTGACAGTCAATTCGCTGGTGACTCTTCCTTCACCCGCGATTGCTGTGGCTTTGGCTTCGACTGCCCGTTTCTCTTCCTCAGAGCGCACGGGGCCCTTCAACGTGACTTGGCCATTCTGTGTGATCACCTTGATGTTGTGTGCGTAGGTAGACATTGTGTCGTCTTTGACTATCGATTGCCGAATCTGCTGGGTGACATCGCGATCGGACGGATTGTTCTTCTGCTGGTCAGCTGTCGCTACCTTCGCACTCTGGTCGCCCTGATTCATTTTTGTGTTGTCCGACGCCGGAGGATTCTGGCTTGCATCTTGGGCTAGAGTGAGTCCCGTTCCGAGACCCAGCACTAGAAGGCCGACGAGCAAGAAATCTTGGCAGGTGTTCCTAAGGTTCATCTTCATACTCCTTGAAATGTTTTTGAGACTTGTGCGCGGATCTGCTGCCTCGAAATTGATTCCTTGCACTCATTGAAGTTAGATAGCACTCGTTGTTCCGACTATCCGGTTCGGCCTTTAGGTCGCTCCGATAATGCCTGTATCCTGATTAGATCCGGACGAACCACGTACCTCGCCCCGGTTTGCCCATCCCGAGTCGGATCGGGCGGGGCGGTTTGCGAGCCCACCCCACGTGGTTTCCTACAGGAAATACCTTAGGGCGACTCGTCCTTTGTTCGTGGTACCAATGCAGGGTCGAGTCCGGCGGAGGGAGTTGGACGGCGGTCAGCCCTTACGCGAAGTGTGTCGTGTATTCCCTTCAGTGCGGCGCTCGCTTTCACATAGCTGGATTTTTCAAAATGCATTG
>Ga0265338_10002922_pt1 | contig 24812 bp, 25 predicted proteins | sample 42126metaG_FD_193579 | JGI IMG/M metagenome (GOLD analysis project Ga0265338, IMG submission 193579) | Rhizosphere microbial communities from Carex aquatilis grown in University of Washington, Seatle, WA, United States - 4-21-26 metaG | ecosystem: Host-associated > Plants > Roots > Rhizosphere... | reverse complement strand
CGGTGACGCCGCTCGGCGATTACGAGCTCGCGAGCCGCCTGTCGTACTTTCTGTGGTCGAGCATGCCGGACGCGCAGCTCATGCAGGCGGCTGACGCGAAGATGCTCACCGCGGGCGGGACGGCGCTAGCGGCCCAGATCGACCGCCTGATCGCTGATCCCAAGAGCCAGGCGTTCGTCGACAACTTCGCCGGGCAATGGCTCTGGATACGCCAGGTCGCGGGGGTATCTCCCGATCCGGCGCTGTTCCCCGAGGTCGACCAGGCCCTGCTCGACGCGATTCCCCAGGAGACCAAGCTCTTCTTCAAGTCGTTGCTGACCGGAGCCAAACCAATCGATACCTTGCTCCTGGCCGACTACACCTTCGTCAACTCGCGCCTCGCGACCCATTACGGGATAGCGCCTGCGCCGGCCGCGTTCACCCAGGTGAACTTGGCGAACACTCATCGGATGGGGATCCTGAACCAGGACACCTTCCTCACCACGACGTCGCAGCCGAATCGCTCTTCCCCGGTCAAGCGCGGCGAGTGGATCCTCGAGCAGCTGCTCTGCGATCCTCCGCCGGCGCCGCCACCCAACGTCCCGTTGTTGCCCACGTTCGTCATGGGCTCGGGCCTCACCGGTCGAGCCTATCTGGAGCAGCACGTGCAGAACCCCTACTGCGCGAGCTGCCACAACACCATCGACCCGATCGGGTTCACGCTCGAGAACTTCGATGCGGTCGGTGCCTACCGTACCCTGGACAATGGCCAGGCAATCGATCCCTCGGGCGTGATGCCCGACGGTACGAGCTTCAAGGGCTTCAGCGACCTGGCTCAGTGGTTGGTGAACGACCCGCGCTTCCTGCGTTGCGCGACCAAACAGATGTTGACCTACGCCGTGGGACGGTCGTTCGATGCGATGGACGCGCTCGCATACGTGGCCGGCGTTGCACAGCCTCTAACCAGCTCCGGCACCTGGCCACAGCTGGTGCGGGCGGTCGCCAACAGCCAGGCATTCCTCACCCGGCGCGGCGAAGGTCCTTAGTCTCATCTCGTTTGCAATCGGAGATCATCCACATGAGCACACGACATTCTCGCAGGTTGTTCCTGGGCGGTGCCGCGGTGACGGTAGCGCTTCCGTTCTTGCCTTCGGCGCTCTGGTCGCGTCGCGCAGGCGCGGCCGGCCTCACCCCACCCCGGCGATTCATGGCCTGGTTTGTTCCCAACGGCATCAACATGCCCGATTGGACACCGACGACGACCGGAGCCAACTGGGCGGCCACGCCGATCACAAAGCCGCTCATGCCGCTGCAGAAGAAGCTCGTGATCCTTAGCGGCCTCGACCATCAGCAGACCGCCGAGCCCGCTGACCCTCCGGCCGGGCACGGTTCGGGCACCGGCTGCTTCCTGAACATGATCTCGGTCAACGGGCACCTTACTGATACGACCAGAAACAGCATCGACCAGGTCCTGCTTCCGACTCTCAATGCCGGGGGCGCGCCCCTTCTACCGTCCCTGCAGATCGGCGTCCAGGGCGACAACGGCTTGTGCGATCGCGCGGATTGCTCGTTCTCGCGTTCGATCTCATGGATCAACGGGGTTCCCCAGCCCAACATTTACGATCCGCAGCAGCTGTTCGATCGAATGTTCTCGGGCGCCAGCCCGACGATGAGCGCCACCGATGCCGCCCAGCGGCTCTCGGAGCGCACCAGCGTCCTCGATCGCGTCCTCGGCCAGATTCAGTCGCTCGGGCCAAAGTTGAGCACCTCCGACAACAAGAAGCTAGACGAGTACGCGACGTCGCTTCGGGACCTCGAGACGCTCATCCAGAAGCAATCGACCGCGACGGCCAACTGCATGACGCCGGCGCGTCCGGCGGCAAACCCCCCGCTGAATTACAACCGCGGCATCACGCCCAGCAGTCTGATCCAGGCCAACGTGCCACTGTTGCTGAAGTTGATGGTAGTCGCCTTTCAATGTGACATCACGCGATCGATCACGTTCATGCTCGGGAACGGGACCAGCAACAACGACTTCGCCTTCCTCTTCAACAACGCGTCGACTCCCCACCATGGCACGTCACACCACGGCGGCGATCCCAACCTCCTCGCCAAGCTGACGACCATCGACACCTGGGAGATGACCCAGGTCGCGACGCTCTTGCAGCAGCTGGACAGCGTCACCGAGTCCGACGGCCAGTCGGTGCTGGATCACACGACGTTTTACCTTAGCAGTGACATCGGCGACGGCAACACCCACAACCACTGGGACATGCCGGTCCTGATCGCGGGCGGCGCCAGCGGCAAGCTCAAGATCGATGGCCGTCACATCAATTACGCGCCGACGCTGCAGTTGGGCGCGGCGAGACCGCTGGTGGGACCGCACAGCACGACCCAGACGGGGCAGGCGTTCATCTCGATCCTACAGGCCCACGGCATCATGCAGAACACCTTCGGTATGGCGACCGGTGGACCCTTGACGGAGATCATGGCGTGAGGCGGTCAAAACAAAACGGCCGGCGACTGGATCCGATCCGCGCGCGCTCGCAACGCTCTTGGTTCGTGACGGCGTCGGTCTGCATGATCGCGTCCGGCTCGGCCTGCATGAAGGACAACTCGTTGGGGGGCGATACGGTTTCCCCGCCCGGCGGCAGCGACGCAGGGAAGCTGGATAGCGCGTCCTCGGGAGCCGGCGGAGCGATCGTGACGCCGGGGATCGACGGATCGGGAGCCGACACACAGGGCCTGGGCGGCTCGACCGCGGGGACCGGCGGTGCCCCGGGCGTCGGCGGCGTAGGGGGCGGCGGTGGCGGTTCGGCCGGCGCCGGCGGCGCTGGACCGATCGTCGCAGGCGGCGCGTCGAATTGCGCGACGCCGGTGTCCTCCGTGGGCAAGCTCTGCGACGGTTTCGAGGGACCTGCGCCGGGCGCCGCGGGAAGCGCGTTCACGTTCGCGCTGGGGGCAGGATCGACCGGCGTGGTCGACACCACCAAGCCCTATCGGGGATCGAAGTCGGTGCACATGAAGACCAACGGTGCCCAGGCGTTCATCACCGAGACGATGAGCTTCGCGCAGCCCGCCGCGGTGGCGACGAACAACGAGCTCTGGGGCCGCATGTTCATCTGGTTTGCGACCACCGCGAATCCACAAAGCCACGACGTCTTCATCACGCTCGAGGACCCTGCGAGCACGGCGGCGTCCTCGCAGCTTCACGTGGCTGGTGGTAGCCGCGGTTTCCTGGCGTCGCAGATCCGGACCACCTCGGATCTCTATCATCCACCGATGGGGACGGGGATGATCAAGTTCCCGCTCGTTCCGCCCGCGTGGCAGTGTTGGGAGTGGCATACCACCGCCGCGAACACGTTGGAGTTTTATGTCGACGGCGCGCTCTATGCGCCGATGTCGGTCACGGCTGCCGACAAATGGCCATTCCCGATCTTCAAGAGCATGTCGCTCGGCTTCTTGCAGTTCGGCACCACGCCGGTGACCGAGATGTGGATCGACGAGGTCGCGCTCGATAGCGCGCGGATCGGATGCGACAATTGAAACCGGCGACGGGCGGTCCCGATTGGAACCGCTCCTCGTCTCGTGTTCAATCTGGTCAAGTGAGTTACTTGCCGCCGCTGTCCGTGTGGGCGCACCGGAACCCGCGGGTCTGGTCGGGAAACGAGCCATCGAACGCATAGCGACTGGCGGCGCGGAGCGACGACGGATCGTCGAACCGAAAGTCTCCGCCGCGGAAGACCCGGGGCGAATTGTCGCTTCCCGTGCCGCCGTCGGCGATGGGATCGGCGGCCTCGATGACGTTCGCGCAGTTGTCGCAGGGCGCGGCGGCATAGGGCCCATAGAGATCGAGGGTCCACTCCCATACGCTGCCCGAAAGATCGAGATGGCCCCAGCGACCGGCGCCCGCGATCAGGCTCCCCACCACGGGCAAGTCATCCTGATCGGAGCATGTCGGACGTCCGTCGAACAGGCAGGCGAAGGCGGCGAGGTCGACCGAGGGCGTCTGGTCACCCCACGGGTAAATGCGCTGTTCATCTCCGCCCGCAGCCGCGTACTCCCACTCCGCCTCGGTGGGGAGTCGCTGGTTGTCCCAGATGCAGAAGGCGAGGGCCTCGAACCAGGTGACGCAGGTGATCGGTCGGGCCTCTGATGAGCCGACATCGTCGGTCCAGGTTCCGCCGCACTCCGAGAGCGCGAACTTGAACAGATCCCGCGACGACGGCAGCGACGTGTTCCACTCGGAGCGCCAGCCGCTGCCGGCAATGAGCGGGTGCGCCCCCGCGCCCTCTCCGGGCGCGACGGCATCGTACTGGGCGAGGAACGACCGGAATCGACCGACCGTGACCTCGTATTTGTCGAGCACGAAGGGCGCGATGGTCGTCACGTGACTTGGGAATTCGTCGTCATTGCCGACGCCGACCGGCGACCCGGCGGTGAACGTCCCTCCCGCGAGTGGCAAGCCGTCGCGGCACGGACTGCTGACACCGTCCGCCGCGCACGGCACGGGACGGACATCCAGCGTCAGGGTCACCTGCCCGGTTTGGCGGAAGCCTGTCGCTTCCGTGACCTCGAGGGTGATGAGGTGAGGTCCGGTGACCGAAGGAAAGAACGAGGCCTGCACGGCGTCAGGACCGGGAGAGATTGCCAGGTAGCTGCCGTCTGGGGCCTGGACGTTCCAGAACACCGAGACCGGCGCTCCCTCGGGATCGGCGCTGCCGGTTGCCGACAAGTAGACCATCGAACGCGGCGGCGGCCCTGCCGCGGGCGTGTTTCCCGGGGAGTACGGGTAGTCATTCTGGCCTCGCGGCGTTTGCAGTTGGAACCTCAACACCGGCACCGGCGGCAAGTCGACGACGCCGGTGACCGCTTCGCTGCTCGGTGCATCGGTGTAGGACGAGTCGTTCCGGTCGACGCGCCCGACTCCACCCGAGCACGCCCCCAAGATCGAGATCAAGATCGACACGCGGAGCGAAGCGACCGTCGCCGCAGCGCCGACCCACGTCCCGCAGATCCCGGCGGCATCGCTGGTTCCGAGCATTGACCACGACGGCCCCATCGCCACCCAGTTTAGTCGCTGTCACCGACAATCGTAGACAAAGTCACCGAGGAGTTTGTGTGATCGATCCGTTCGAACCCGACCAACCGCCGCTGAGTTCTCGCCGGCGCCGTGGCCGACCGCGCTCTTTTGCAACTCCGCCAGGGCGACTGCTGGGGGTGGCCGCTCTGTGCTGGGCGGCGACCGCCGGGGCGGCGGGAGGCGCGCGCGTGGCGATCGACGTCAAAGGAGCGGGCGCCGCAGGAATCCGCGCGCAGGTGATCGCGGCGCTGCCCGCAGGCGTCGAGGTGATGGACGTGCCGAACGTCGTCCGGGAAAGCTCGAGACGAGCGCTCTTTGCTCGCCACGCCACAGGGGGTGACAGCGATCGATTTGCGGAGTTGATCGGTGAGGTTCAACGCACGGCACATACCGCAGGGGTCGACGCGCTCATCTTGGGTGAGACCCGTCCCGGCAGACGGAGAGGTCTGGGGGAGCTTCAATTGGTGATTGTTCCCGCGCCGCCGATCACGCGCGTCGCGGACCAAACCGTTCTCTTGCGGCAGGGGCTCGCACCGCGCAATCGCTTGAAGAACCTGTTGGCCGCGGCCCTCGCCGGCGTTCGCCAGGATGCGGGCGCCGCGCAAGAGGGTGACGGTGACCGTGCGGGTGCGGGTGCGGGTCCACCCCCCGTCGCCGAGGCTGGCGACCAAATCGCCGGCGGGGCGGCCGAACCGGGAGAGTCCGCGTTGTCTGTTGACACCCCCCGCAATGAGGTGTCGCCCACCGAGGCGCTGTTTGTCGGTTTGCTGGGACTGGATTTGGGCGGCCGCCAATTTCATTACAACCAGCGCATCACGAACGCCAACCTCCGCCCTTACGACCTGCCGCAGGCAGCGTTGCTGCCGGTCACGCCGGGCGGAATCGCCTCGGTCGAGCTCTATCCGCTCGCCCGTACACCCTGGGCGGTGGCGCGGGATCTCGGCGTGGGGTTGGGCGGCGGATACAATTTCGCAAAGGCCCAACTCGGCACCGTCCAGCTCGACACCACTTGGTACGAATGGGACGCGTATCTGCGCCTGCGCCTGCACCTCGGGGCTCGGGGCGTGTCGCCCGTCGTCGGATTCGAGGGCGGCTACGGCCGCCACGTCTTCACCTTCAAGGATTCCGGCGGTCTGGCGGACAGCCTGCCCGGCGTCAACTACCACTACCTGCGCGCCGCCGTCGATGGGCGCGTGCCGTTAGGCCGGGTGGCGGTGATCGCCCGCGCGGCGTTCCGACATCTCTTGACGAAGGCAGGACCGATGGGAACGACGCTGGTCGAAGCCGGCAGCGTGGGCGATCACTTTCCCCGTGCGCAGATGTCGGGCCTCGACGCGCAGGTGGGCGCCATGCTGGCGCTGGGTCACAACCTCGAGGGCGTCCTCATGTTGAGGTACACCCGCTACTGGGCGACCTTCCACTCCTCGCCCGGCGACACATATATCGCCGGCGGGGCCGTCGACCACTTCATTCACGCCGATCTGGGCGTCGCCATCTCGTTTTGAGCCATTCCTTCACCAACACCCCGGACATCCCGCGAAAGGATTCTCCATGTTCGCCAAGGCAAGATCCCGTTGGGCCACGCTCGCGCTCCTGGCAGCAACAGGTTGCGGAAGCAGCTCCTCGTCCGCTCCTTCCGGGCCTCCGGTGGTCACCACCGGCGCGGGCGGTGGGTCGGCGGCCGGCAGATCGGGAACCACCACCGACGCCGGCGGTTCGGCTGGCTTGGGTGGCGCGCGCGGCACCGGCGGCGACGCGTCGGCGCGCGACGCGGGAACGGGTGGCACGGCGGCCATGACACCGGACGCCGCCACTTCGGACGCTCCTCCGCCGAGCGACGCCGGAACGCCGTCCGTTCGATTCGTCGGACGGGTGGATCGGACGAACGCGGCCGGGCCGAGGTTCGCGTGGCCGGGTACGACGGTCCTCGCGCGGTTCACCGGGAGCACGATCGGCGTGCGCCTCTCGGGTCCAACGACGTACTTCGATGTCTCGATCGACGGCGTCGCGCAATCCGAGCCGCTGGTGTTGATTGCGGGAAAGACTGACTATCCCCTCGCGACGGGGCTGTCGGCCGGACCGCACGAGCTCTCGGTCTATCGCCGTAGCGAGGCGGGGATCGCGGGCACAGGCGACACGACCTTTCTCGGGCTGATCCTCGATCCGGCGGGCGCGCTGCTCGCGCCAAGCCCACCGGCGACGCGACGAATCGAGATCGTCGGCGATTCGATCACGACCGGATACGGCGACCAGAGCGTGAACGGAGCCTGCCCGAACGTGTTAGCCGCCCAGGACCACGATGTCGCCTTCGGCGCGGACGCCGCGCGCGCCCTGGGGGCCGACCTGATCACGATCGCCTGGACCGCCAAGGGGATGTACCGAAACAACGGCGGCGACCTCACCGACACCATGCCGATCCTGTACGGGCGGACGCTTCCCGACCAGACGACCGATACCTGGGATTTCACCTCGTGGATCCCCGATGCCGTCGTGATCTATCTCGGTAACAACGACTTCGGCCGGGGCGACCCCGGTCAGCCTTACGTCGCGGCGTACGAGGCGTTCATTGCGCGCGTGCGCAGCCACTATCCAGACGCGCTGATCGTGTGCACGATCGGCCCAAACCTCGCCGACCCGAAACTGAGCCAGGAGCGAACCTACGTGAAGGGGATCGTGGCGGCGACTGTTGCAGCCGGCGACAACAAGATCGACTTCCTCGAGATGCCCCAGCCGACCGCGGCCGAGGGCACGGGGTGCGGCGGACACCCGCTCGCCTCGACCCACAAGCGAATGGGCGACGCCCTCGTGGCAGAGCTCAAGTCCCGCCTCGCCTGGTAGTCAGACGCGAGGGAGAACGACGCACGCGAACGGACGGAGACGTGCGACGGGAAGCGGCAGCGCGCCCTGGGAACGGGGGGCGGCGTGCGTGCCGGTGCGAGCGGGGGTGAATGACAGCCGGGGTCTCGATCGGGGCGAGCGAACGCCGAGTATCGGCCGTGCAAATACCGCATCACCTATTCACGCCGGACGATTCAGTCGCGAGCCGCGCGCTCGAGCAGAGCGATGACACGCACTATCACATCGCTCGCATCGTTGACGAGCGCTGCTCTCGATAGGACTCGGGAGGTCGGAAAGGCTGCGACGGCGTCCGGACTGGTCATCCTGGGACTATACGATTCTCTTGATTGTCGGCCGCGCTCGAGAGACCGGTATCCGAGGCCGCGAAGGCCCACGTTGTAATAGAACCTCGCGTGACGCTGATGACGATCGATCTCGGTATAAAGAGCGGCTGAAAACCGAAAGAAACTAGCGATCCGCTCCTCGACACTTTCGATCTCGACAACGAAGGTATCGCGTACGGAGTCGGCAGTGCCGGCTCTAGATCGGCCGGTGACGTTTCCGTCGAGAAGGACGCGACCAGACTCGACGAGCTCCAGGCGAATATTGTCCTCGCCGCGATGCCTGCTATTCGTACCGCCCTGCTCTATGACCAGCGCCGCTCCTTCCAACTCGGCACTCTTCGAGTGCCAGGGGCTGAAGAGGCGCACGTTCCTCTCGTGTCCCAGCTCGAGTAACCGGTCTCTGAAGTCCGGGGACCCAAGCTTGACCGGATCTACGACCTCTTCCTGTCGCTCGGGTTCAAGTACTAAGCGCAACGTCGTAGCGCCTCCTGCGCTACGCCACTCCGGCGCGAAAAATGAAGAGAGATCTCGCTCTTCCTCGCTCCTTGGACTCATGGTTTCCAACTTTCCCCGCACAGCGCGCTCGACCTGCCACCGCAGATCAGCAGGCGTCTGAAACTTGGTTCGAAACATCCCATCGACGTAGTCAGAGATCCTACGAACGAACCGGTCGGCGCCAGCATCCCGGGCCGTCTCCTGTATGAACGCCAGGATGGGAAGGCTGCAAACGCGGGCATGCTCGAACTCTTCCTCGACAACAAGGCGCCCGGAGGGCGTCGTCCATCCCCCTCGCTCGCCGACGATGCTGAGAACGCAATCCGAGCTCTCGATCGCGTCCAGGCAGGCGTTGCGCGACGAGGCGCCCTGCGACGCAAGGTCCTCGTTCACCATCACCGGTTCCGCCCCCGCAGCTTCGATCCCGTCTCGCGCGGCGGCGCGATAGTCGGCGAACCCCTCGATGACGGAACTGACGAAGACGCGAAGCATCGGGCGGTGATTGCGGCCCGCGCGCGCCTCATCGATGCTCCGAACCATCTATGCTAGAGCCCTTCTTCTCCGCGATCGTCGTCGATCTCCACCTCGCTGATCCGGAGGACAAATTTCGTCGAGCCCGTCCCGGGGACGTTCACCTCTTGGCCGAATACCTTCACCAGAGTCCCGTCCGTCAGCAACGCGAGACCGGACGCGTAGGGCTTGGCGTCCGTCAAATAGATCGCCTGGAACTTGATGCTGCTCGGGTTAAGGTCGGCCATGGGCGCTACCTTTGGATGATGTCGCCGGGCGACTTGGGCGGATAGATCTTCGCGTGCAGTGCGGCCAATAGTTGCTCTGCGACCTGAGCCACGGCGCTGCGCCGCAGCTTCGGCCACGCAACCTGCCCGTCCAGCGCGGGTCCCTCGTAGATCTTCTTGGTGGGGTCGTAGTCGAGTCCGACGATTAAATGTTGCCCGTTCTCCCCAAACACGATGGCGCCTTTTGGCGTGACGTAGAACGGGACGCCAGCGCCGCCGTTGGAGATGGAGAATCCCTCCCTTTGGTTCTTGGTTAACTGCACCTCATTTGTCGACAGCCCGAGGAGTGCCTCGACGAGGGCATACGCGGCGTCTCTCCTCCCTGCTTGATCGGGGAAGAACTCCTCGGTGGCCCGCGCGATGAGGTCGCTGGCTTCCTCGGTACGGTACGGGGCGTCAGTGGCCATGGTCGCTCTCCAAGCCCCCCCTACAACGCTTGAAACGCGATTTATTCCCAGGCGCATGCCGTGAGGCCGTCTCGAATCACTGGGTTGGAGACATGCTTTATCCGCTGGAAGCGCAAACATGTCGTCTGCGGCGACCACGAGTCCTCTGCCGTGCACTACCTCGAGAAAGAGATCGAGTGACCAACTGGAACTGGCGGCTGGTCACACGCACCACGCCTAACGGCTTGGCGGCACCGACCGCCGTTTGGCCGCATAAGCTACATCTCAAGCTACAGTCGCTGAGTCGGACTTGGACCGGTGGCCCGCTTCCCGAAGCGTCCAAAGCGGTCCAAAAAAATGTAGCTTGAGTGTAGCTTATGGACGCTCACTCGTACTCGCCCGGGGATATCAGGAGCGCTCACCGCGGAGCGCACGTGACTGACAACCACTTGAAATACAACGGCAAATTGGCACTCGTGATAGCGCCGGATGATCAAGGCCAATCATGCCTTCGGAAGATTTTGAGTCCGCTGCGTATACCATTTCGCCACTCCGGCGGGAGTGCGGCGGGAAAGATAACCGCACGGCGCGGCGCTGAGAATCAAAATCCGCCACAACTCCCGAACATGACCCATCAGCGATCCCGGAATCGGGATGGGCACGATCTTCCAGACCGGGGTTGCGCCAGCACCAGCTGGGCCTAGCTTTGTTGTACAAGAGCGGTTCCCCATGTCACACGCCGGTACGACGCAGGTCTTGCTCGTGGAAGACGACGCCTCGATTCGCGAGTCGCTGGGCGAAACGCTACGCGAAGAAGGCTTCGACGTCGCGATGGCCGCGAACGGACGCCAGGCGCTCGAGCTGCTGCGCAGCAGCTCTCGTCCATCCGCCATCCTCCTCGACCTGATGATGCCGGTCATGGACGGTTGGGACTTTCGTCATGAGCAACTGCACGATCCGTCGCTGCGCGACATCCCGGTGGTGATCGTCACCGCCGTCGGGTTCAGCCGCGAGACCATCCGGACGCAATTCGGCAAAGTCGAGCTCGTCGAAAAGCCCGTACACGCGTTTGAATTGCTCAAAGCGATCGGCCGCGCTTGCGGCGCCCCGGCGCCTGGGTAGTCGACTTCAGCGCGTCTCCGGTTCGCGGATCTTCCGATGAGCGGACTCGGCGGCTGTGCCCGAGGCGACGCCCTTCTCTCTCAGCTTGCGGAACTCGTCGCGAAAGGCCGAGAGCTCTGCTTCGCTCGCGTCTTCGAGAGCGGCGAATACGTTGCGCGCCTTGCTAGAACGGATCAGCTCGTCGAGCTTGAGATGGATCGCCTTCGCGTCACGATTTTGCGTGGCTTGAATCAAGAAAACCATCAAGAAGGTGACGATCGTCGTGGCTGTATTGATGACGAGTTGCCAGGCATTGCTGAATCGGAATATCGGCCCGGTCACGAGCCATCCGATCACGGCCAATGCTGCGAGCAGGAACGCGAACGGGTTGCCGAACCGTTCAGACGCGCGCGTCGCGAAACGCTGAAAGCGATCGCTGACGCTCCGACGCTCTCTTCGCTCAGCGTCCCTCATCAATGACGCGGGCGCGGCGGGACCTTGGCGCCCTTCTGGCGAGCCTCGGACAGGCCGATGGCGATCGCTTGTTTCCGGCTTTTAGCCTTCGGGTGTCGCCCTTTTCCCGCCTTGAGCGTGCCGCGCTTTGCGCGATGAATGGCACTTCCCACGCTCTTCTTGGCGCTCTCGCCGTAGCGGCGCTTGCTGCTCGTCCGACGTTTGCTCGGCATCGCCTCGCCTCTCTCTTATATGGCTTGGATTCGCTACCTCGACGAGCGGCGGCGGCGCGCCGAGGCGCTCGCCGGTGACGCCGCTCGCGGCCTGGCGCGCCGGCCGGTTCGGGTCGCCGCGTGGCTGCTGTCGGCGGCCGGGTGCGCGCCTTTCCCTTTCGCCAGGCTCGCCTTGAGCGCGCTCATCAAATCCACGACCTCACCGCTCTTGGCCGGCTCGGGCGCGACGGCGATCTCGCCGCCCTTCGCCTTCTCCTCGACCAGCTTCATGATCCGCTCGCGATAGGTGTCCTGGTACTTCGCCGGATCCCATTTCCCGCTGAGCGAGTCGACGATCTGCAGGGCCAGCGCCAGCTCGCGCCCGCGAGCCGCGGCGCTCGCCACCGACGCTTTCGGCAGATCCGGCAGCTCGCGCGCGTCGCGGACCTCGTCGGGAAAGAACATGGTCTGCAGCGCGACGATGTCGTGGAACGGCCGCAGGCAAACGACGCGCTCCTTGGTCCGCATGACGAAGCGCCCGATCGCGACGCGGCCGCTCTTCTTCAGCGCCTCGCGGAACAGGGCGTACGAACGCTCGCCGGCGGGGCCGTCGGGCGCGACGTAGTAGGTTTGGTCCCACGACACCGGGTCGATCTCGTCGAGGCCCACGAACTGCTCGACGTCGATGGTGTGGGTCGCGCCAGCCTCGGCGGCCTCGAGCTCTTCCTTCGTCAGGGTGACGAAGCGGCCTTTCGCGACCTCGAAGCCGCGCGAGATGCGCTCCCAGGGCACCTCGCGCTCCGAGCCCTCGGCGACGCGTTTGTAACGAATGCGCCGGCCGGATTTGCCCTCGACCTCGTGGAAGACGGGCCGGTGCGACTCGATCGCGGGAAAGACCTTCACCGGGATCGCGACCAGGCCAAAGCTGATCGTACCCCTCCAGATGGGCCGTGGCACGGATTCAATCTGATGCCGCGCGGCCCGACCGGAAGGGCCCAACCTGCGCTAACCTCCGCCCCCACGCGATGACCCCGACAACGACGGCCACGACGACACCGACGAAGCAGACGCTGACCATCCGCAATCTCAGCAAGACCTATGCGTCCGGTCTGGCGGCGCTGAAGAACATCGACCTCGAGATCGAGAAGGGCGAGATCTTCGCGCTGCTCGGTCCCAACGGCGCGGGCAAGACGACGTTGATCAGCATCATCTGCGGCATCGTCAATCCGACGGCGGGCCAGGTGCTGGTCGACGGGCACGACATCCAGCGCGAGTACCGCGCGGCGCGTTCCAAGGTCGGCCTGGTTCCACAGGAGCTGACCACCGACGCGTTCGAGACGGTCTGGGCGACGGTGAACTTCAGCCGGCGCCTGTTCGGCCGGCCGCCCAACCCGGCATACATCGAGAAAGTCCTGCGCGAGCTGACGCTCTGGGAAAAGCGCGACGAGCGCATCATGACGCTCTCGGGCGGAATGAAGCGCCGGGTGATGATCGCAAAGGCGCTGTCGCACGAGCCGGAGATCCTGTTCCTCGACGAGCCCACGGCCGGCGTCGACGTGACCCTGCGGCGCGACATGTGGAAGCTGGTGCGCGCGCTGCGGGAGAACGGGGTCACCATCATCCTCACGACCCACTACATCGACGAGGCCGAAGACATGGCGGATCGGATCGGCATCATCTCGAAAGGAGAGCTGACGCTGGTCGAGGACAAGGCCACGCTGATGAAGAAGCTCGGCAAGCGGCAGATGACCTTGCAGCTGCAGGATCCGATGACAGCGATCCCGGAGGGGCTCGCGGCCTGGCAACTGGCGCTGAAGCCGGGCGGGCACGAGCTGCAGCTGACGTTCGATGCCAGCGGCGGCAACGCGACCGCGGACATTCCGTCGCTGCTGCGGCGCATGGGCGAGCTCGGCATCGCGTTCAAAGATCTGAGCACGCACCAGAGCTCACTCGAGGACATCTTCGTGAGCCTGGTCGGCGATCGCACGCGGGTGACGTCATGAACGCCTCGGCGGCGCCGATCTTCAACCACCGCGGCGTCTGGGCGATCTACCGCTTCGAGATGGCGCGCTTCATCCGCACGCTGGTGCAAAGCGTGATCACGCCGGTCATCAGCACGTCGCTCTACTTCGTGGTGTTCGGCTCGGCGATCGGGTCACGCATGTCGCACGTGGGCGGCGTCTCCTACGGCGCGTTCATCGTGCCCGGCCTCATCATGCTGTCGGTGTTCACGCAGAGCATCTCGAACGCGTCGTTCGGGATCTACTTCCCGCGCTTCACGGGCACGATCTACGAGCTGCTGTCGGCGCCGATCTCGTTCGTCGAGATGGTGATCGGCTACGTGGGCGCGGCCGCGACGAAATCGATCTTGCTCGGGGTGATCATCCTCGCCACGGCCGCGGTCTGCGTGCCGGTGCGCATCGAACATCCGTTCTGGATGATCGCGTTCCTGCTGCTGACCGCGGCGACGTTCAGCCTGTTCGGCTTCGTGATCGGCATCTGGGCCAAGGGCTTCGAGCAGCTACAGCTGATCCCGATGCTGGTGGTCACGCCGCTGACGTTCCTCGGCGGCGCGTTCTACTCGATCGACATGCTGCCGCCGACCTGGCGCAAGATCGCGCTCGTCAACCCGGTGGTCTATCTGATCAGCGGCTTCCGCTGGGCTTTTTACGGACAGGCGGACGTGTCGGTCGGGCTGAGCCTGGGAATGACGCTGATCTTTCTGCTGGCGCTGTTGCTGGTCGTGCGCTGGATGTTCAAGACCGGCTACCGCATCAAGAACTGACGTCCGCCGCGCGGGGCGCACGCCGGCGCCCCACGACCAGATAGAGCAACGTCAGGCCCAGCAACGTCGCGCCGAGGCTCGCCTTGGTGCTGAACGGCAGCGCCTTGGGCGAGATCCACCCCTCGACCAGCCCGGCCACCGACAGCAGCATGGCCGAGCCCAGCGCCATGGGCAGCGTCGCGCGCGCCGCGTCTCGCAGGGCATCGCTCCGGCGCTTCCATCCCGGGCGCAGCATCGCGTGGCCCATCTCGAAGCCGGCGGCGGCGGCGATGAAGATCGCCAGCATCTCGATGCCGCCGTGACCGACGACGAACGAGAAGAAGCGCGGCGACGCGCCCGACGACAGCACGATGGCCAGCGTGCCGCCCAGGATCACGCCGTTGTAGAGCATGATGATCAGCGTGCCGATGCCGAACGTCGCGCCGAGCGCGTAAGCGGTGAACGCGACCCGGGCGTTGTTGGTGAAGTAAAAGACGCCGTAGATCGGATCGCCGTCGCGCTTGGGCATGTCCTTGAAGCCGCGCGCGTTCTCGATCAGCTCGGGCGACAGCACCGCGACGGCGTTGGCGGCCTCGCGCCGCACGGTCCAGTAGCCCCAGACGGCGCCGAGCGCGCACAGGCCGATCGCCAGCGCCAGCGAGCGCCGCGCGCGCCAGACGACGTCGGGGATCTCGCGGATGAGATCGATGAGCGCGCGCCCGAGGCGCGGCGGCTCGGGCGCGTACAGCATGCCGTGCGCGCTGATGAGCACGCGCTCGACGCGCGCCAGCTGATCGGTCGGCACGTGGCGCGCGCGCGCCTCGGCCAGCGCGGCGCTGACGCGCCGGTAGACGATCGGCAGATCGCGCAAGTCTTCGCGGGTCAGCGCGCGCGGATTGTGCCGCCCTTGATCGACCAGCACCTCCAGGCGGGCGACCGCCCTGGCCAGGGAGCCCGCGTCGTCGCTCATCGCTTGGCCAGCTCGTCGATGATCGCGTCCGGCGCCAGCGACGGATCGACCCCGTAACGCGGGCCGAGCTGCTCGGCGATCTGGCGCGCGACGTTGGCGCGCGCGGGGTCGGGCAGCACATTGCGGCGCTCGATGAAATCATGGACCAGCGCGCGATCCTCGGGCTTGAGCCCGAGCCCAGGCGTCGCAGCGGGCCGCGCGAACATCGACCTCGGCTCCAGCAACGCCGACGCGTCGCCCACCTTGTCGCCGTGATCGCGAATGACCAGCGTTCCGCCCGCGAGATCGCCGATGCGTTTGTGCTCCTTGTTGAGGAAGATCGACACCAGGCCGACCAGGTAAAAGCCCGGCAACATGTCGGCGGTTCGGACCATGTTACGAATCAGCGACGAGCGTGCGTCGATCGGCAGGCCGCCGTCACGCACCACGCGCAGCCCGAGCGCGCGCTTTCCCGGCGATTGCCCGCGCGACACGAGATCAAAGAACGTGAAATAGAGAAAGTTGGTGGCGAAGGTGATCGCCGAGAAGATCGCGCTCGCCAGCACGGGGAGCCGGCCTTCGACGACGTCCTTGGAGTCGCGGCCGGTGAACGGCTCCAGCGCCAGCGCGGTCACCAGCAGCACCATCGCGATGATGATCGGGATGAGCTGGATCAGGAAATCGAGCATGAACGCAAGCGATCGGCTCCCCACGCCCGCGAGCGGCAAGGCCAGCTGCAGCTGCTCCGGCGTCTCGACCGTCGCCACATCCTCCAGCCGTTCCATCCGTGGCCTCCACGATATCATACGTGGTACCCTGCCCCGCGGGCTCTGTCAGAAGGGGGGAGCGTGATGAAATTCGAACTCAAGCCGATGTCGTTCGGTGAAGTGCTCGACGGGGCGTTCAAGATCTTTCGCTCGAATCTGGGGCTGTTCCTGAGCATCGAGCTGCTGCTGACGTTGCCGTCGCTGGTGATCCAGGCCTGGGTGCGGCTCGCCCAGGCGGAGATGCCCGCACGCGGTTTGCCACCGGGCTACGGCGCCGCAATGATGCTGTTGCTCCCGTTCGCGCTCCTGCGCTGGGGCGCGACGAACGCCGCCGCGGTGCAGGCCGTCACCGGCGAGCCGACCAGCCTGGGCAAAGCCCTGTCGCGCTATTTCAAGGTTTTTTGGGTCACGCTGGGTGCGTCGTTGCTCGCGGGCTTGATCGGCAGCCTGTGGGGACTGCTGCTGGTGATTCCCGGCGTCATCTATTACCTGCGGCGATCGCTCTATTGGCCCGTGTTGCTGGTCGAGGGTGGGACCGCCACCAACGCGCTCGCCCGATCGAGGGCGCTGGTCAAGGGCAAGGACGGCAACGGACGGATGGATCGGGTCTTCGGCGCGAGCCTGCTCTTCGGCGTGCTGACCTGGGTCCTGATCTGGGGCATCGGAATGTTGATCCCTGCCGGGCTCTCCAAGACCCTCGTCGGCGGCGTCGTGAGCCTCCTGCCGCAGATGATTCTCGGTCCCCTGTTGCCCATCGCGCTCGTGTTGATCTACTTCGACGCCCGCGTTCGGGACGAGGGCTACGATCTCGAGCTGCGCGCGAAAGCGGCGGTGGCGACCGCCGCAGCCCCCGCGGCGGCGCCGGCGACGATACAAGGCGCGGCGGGACCAGCCGGACCCGCGTGAGCCTACCTGCCGACGCCGAGATTCGCGATCGGCTGACCGCGATCCTGGCGAGCCCGGAGTTTCGAAGGCCGGCGGAACCGGCTTGGTGGCGCGCGATCAAGAAGGTCTGGTCCCGGCTGGTGACCTGGCTGGAGCGGGTGCCGCCGATCGGCCGCTGGGTGATCGTCGTCCTGTGTGTCGTGGCGCTCGCGGGCCTCGGGTACTACGTGTTCGTGACGTTCCGGCGCCTGCTGCGCGAAGCACCGCGCACGCGCCACGGCCGCGCCGGCGAGCTCGGGAGCGCGCGCGTGCCGACCTGTGACGAGCTGCTCGCCGACGCGCGCCGCTACAAGTCGCAGGCCCGGCTGCGCGAGGCGGCGCGCGCGCTGCAACAGGCGCGGCTGTTGCTCGAATGCCGGCGCCAATCGGTGGCCTGGCGCCCGACGCTGGCCGACTGGGAGTGGATCGATCGTCTTGGCCGCCCCGCCGCGCTGGTCGAGTTCACGCGCGCGACCCAGAGGGTCGCCTTCGGCACCGACCCGACGATGCCCGCGCTGGAGGCGTGCGAGGCGCGCCTGCTCGCCGAGCTGGGAGAGGCCGCCGCGTGACGCCGCGCCGGCTCATGCTCTTCGTCGCCGGCGCCTGCGCGGTCCTGGCGCTGGTTCTCTGGAGCGCGTTGCGCGCGCCCGACAACGATCGCCAGACCTTCGTGGCCACGACGTACTCGTCGGGGGAGAACGGCGCCAAGGCACTCTATCTGCTGCTGGAGCAGAGCCACCTCGCCGTCTCGCGCGTCCGGAGCTTTCGGCTCGACAAGGACGACGCCGTGCTCTGGATCCTGTCGCCGAGCGCGCTGCCGCCGGTCGACGCGGAGGCGGCGGTCGCGTTCGTCAAGGGCGGGGGAACGCTGGTCGCGCCGCCGGACCTGCTCGCCGATCTCTTCACGCGTGCGGGCACGACCGGCGTGCATCCCGAGAAGAGCGCGTGCGGCGACAAGAAACCATGTTCCGTGACGTCGAGATGGGGCGGCGGTTTCACGGCGCCGCAAGCATCGCTGCGCCACCTGGCCGGCGTCGATCCCCACCAGGTCTACGTCTCGGTGAACGGCGAGCCGATCGTGGCGGCCTATACCCTCGGCGACGGCAGCGTCGTCTCGCTGGGCGCGCTCGATTCGTTGCGCAACCAGGCGATCGGCGACGGCGGCGCGGCGCTGTTCTGGGTGCACCTGGCGTCGGAGCTCGGCGAGAAGCACGCCTTCGACGAAGTGCACACCGGGTACGGCGATCTCAATTTGATCACGCTGATCTGGCGCGCGCCCTATCGCTGGGCGGCGCTGGATCTCGCGTTCGTGCTCGCTCTCGGCGCGTGGGGGTTCGGCAGCCGCACGCACCGCGCCGACGCCGATCCACCGGCGCGCCGGCGCGAGACCAAGGACCACGTGCAGGCGGTCGCCGACTGGTGGGGGCGCAGCGGCGACGTCGGGCTGCCGCTGTCCGCGTTGCTCGTCGGGCTGGACGCGCGCGCCGCCGGTCGCCTGCACGCGACGGGTGGGCGCAGCTTCGTCGCCTGGGCGTCGTCGGTGCGGCCCGATCTCGGCCCGCGCGCGACGGCAGCCTGGGAGCAGGCGGAGCGCCTGCTGTCGCTTCCGCGCCGATCCGCTTCCGCGCGCGACGCGGTCACCACGGCCGCCGAGCTTCGAGCCATCGAGAAGGAGGTCTTTCAGTGCTAGCGAACGTGCTGTCGTCGTTCAAGGAGATGATGGGGCGCGCGGTCGTCGGGCGCGACCGCGAGATCGATGCGTTGCTCGCGGCGTTCTTCTCGGGTGGTCACGTGATCCTCGAGGGCCCGCCGGGAACCGCCAAGACGCTGCTGATCCGATCGCTGGCGCTGACGGCCGGGTGCGCGTTCCGGCGCATTCAGTTCACGCCGGACCTGATGCCGGCCGATGTGACCGGCACCAACGTCTTCGACGTGCAGCGCAGCGAGTTCCGCCTGATGAAGGGACCGGTCTTCACCGACATCGCGCTCGCCGACGAGATCAACCGCGCCCCGGCAAAGACGCAGGCGGCGCTGCTCGAATCGATGGAGGAGCGGCAGGTGACCATCGACGGCGTCACGCAGACGCTGCCCAAGGTGTTCACGCTCTTCGCGACCATGAACCCGATCGAGTTCGAGGGCACGTACCCGCTGCCGGAGGCGCAGCTCGATCGCTTCGCGATGAAGATCACCGTCGGCGCGCTCGACGAGCGCTCGGAGCGGGAGGTGATCGCACGGTACGCGCGCGGGCTCGATCCCTGGAGCGCGGCAGCGACCGGCCTCACGCCGGTGCTCGACGTCAATCGCCTGCTGGCGATCCGGGCCGAGGTGGCGCAGCTGGCGATCGAGGTCGAGGTGCAGCACTACCTGGTCGAAGTCGTGCGCCGCACACGCGTGCACCCGGCGCTCGCGTGGGGCGCGTCGACGCGGGCCGCGGTGGTGTGGCTGGCGGCGGCCCGCGCGCACGCCGCCTGCGAGGGGCGCTCCTTCGTGATTCCCGACGACGTCAAGCAGCTGGCGCCGTTCGTGCTCGTGCACCGGCTGATCCTGACGCCCGAGGCCCAGATGGAAGGGATCACCGCGGCGCAGGTGGTCGCGCAGATCTTGAACGAAGTGCCGGTGCCGCGCTCGGCGGACGCGCCCGCGGCCGCCGTGGCCGCCGCGCGCTGAACCGAGCTGACGGTCGACGATGGTCGCGATTCGTCCCACGCGCAAGCTGCTGTTGCTGTTCGTCCCGGGCGTGGCGCTCGCGGCGGCGGGCGGCGCGGCTCACGCGATGCTGGCCGTGGTCGTCGCGCTCAATCTGCTGATCGTCGTCGCGTTCTTGCTCGACGCGCGCGCGGCCAGCCTCGCGCGACCACACGTGACGCGCGAGCCGCCACGGACGGTCATGCGCGAGAAGGCGTTCGTGATCACGTATACGATCGAGAACGCGTCGGTGCGCGCGGCGACCGTCGCCGTCGAGGACCGCTTCCCCGCCGACGTCGAGCCGCGCGAGGTGAGCCTGCGCGTGCGCCTGCCCCCGGGCGCGATCGAGACGCGCTCGTTCACGCTCGCCTGCCGGCGGCGCGGCCGGTTCCCGTTGCCACCCCCGACCATCACGTTCACCGGGCCGCTGGGGCTGGCGCGCGCGACCGCCGACGCCGAGAGGACGGACGCCGGCACATCGACGTTGTCGGTGATCGCAAACGTCTCTGCGGTGGGACGCTTCGAGGCGCTGCGCCGCCACCGCCGCCTGCACGAGATGGGGATCGCGCTCACGCGCGCCCGCGGCCAGGGGACCGAGATCGACGCCCTGCGCCCGTACGCGGTCGGCGATCCCTACGCCGCGGTCTCCTGGAAAGCGACCGCACGGCGCGGTCGCCCGGTGGTGCGCGAGACGCGCGCCGAGCGGCGGCAGAACGTGCTGCTCGTGCTGGATTGCGGGCGGCGCATGGCGCGCGAGGTCGACGGGCGCAGCCGCCTGGATCACGCGATCGAGGCCGCGATGTTGCTGGGCGACGTCGCGATTCGATCCGACGATCGGGTCGGCCTGGTGGCGTTCGCCGATCGGGTGATCGCGCAGGTGGCGCCGCGCGGCGGCGCGGCGCAGCTGCACGCGCTGGCGACGGCGACGCACGTGCTGGAGCCGACGCTGCGCGAGCCGCCCTACCTGACCATGACCGGCGCGATCCTCGGGCGCTTTCCACGCCGCGGGCTCACGGTGCTCTTCACCGACGCGATGGAGCCGAGCTCGATCGATTCATTGGCCGGTTGCGTGCAGCAGCTGGCGGCGCGGCACCTGGTGCTGGTCGTGCTGTTCAAGGACGAATACATCGAGCGCTCGCGCAACGAGGAGATCCGCGACGTCACCGATCTGTTCCGCATCGGCGCGGCGTCCGAGCTGGCGCTCGAGCGCGCGAAGGCGCTCGAAGGATTGCGGCGCTCGGGTGCATTGGTGATCGAGGCCGCCGCCGAATCGCTGTCGACCAGCGTGGTGAATCGCTACCTCGAGGTCAAAGCGGCGCACCTGATCTGAGCTTGGCCCGCGCTCAGGAATGCGTATACTGCAGGTCATCCGCCCTGGCTCCGCGCGGCAAGCGACCGCCGAGCCGACCTGCAATTTCTGGAGGTTCGCGTGCACCGATCGACCTCATGGCTGTTCGCGGCTGGAATCCTGCTGGCAGCGGGCTGCACCGGCACGGCCGGCTCGACCGGCGATGCGACGGGCGGCGCCCCGGGCACGAACGGCGCGGGTGGCACCGGTGGGACGACGGTCACGGGCAGCGGCGGTAGCACCGGCGCCGGCACGGGCGGCGCGGCCGTCAGCGGCGGCGGCGGATCCAGCACCAGCACCGGGGGAGCCACCGGCGGCGGCGGTGCGACCGGCGCCGGCGGAGCGACGACGACGGGCGCGGGTGGCGCCGGCGCGCCCGACGGTGGAACGGCGCCGCTGCCGTTCAAGGGCGTCGCCAACTCGGCGTGCAACGACCTCACGACGTTGAAGACGTCGTGGTGGTACAACTGGACGACCAGCCCGGGCAGCTGCAACGCGCCCGGCTCGCCCTTCATCCCGATGATCGCCGGCAAGAGCGAGAAGACGCCCGACGCGGTGACCAGCGCGGTCAACAAGATCGCCGCCGCCGGATACAAGACCGTGCTGGGCTTCAACGAGCCCAACAAGACCGACCAGGCGAACCTGACGGTGGACCAGGTGATCGGCATGTGGCCGCAGATCACCGCCAACGCAGCGGTCCGCGTCGGCAGCCCGGCAACGTCCGCGGATGCGCCAGGGCAGACCTGGTTCACCAGCTTCATGAGCGAGGCGACGACGATGAATTTCCGCGTCGACTTCATCGCGTTGCACTGGTACGGCTGGAACGCGGGCTCGTGCGACAACAAGGCGTCGCAGCTCGAGTCGTACATCAAGTGGGCCGAGGCGATCCCGGGCAACCGCCCGATCTGGATCACCGAGTGGGGCTGCCTGAACCTGAGCAACCCCGACATGGCGACGGTGCAGGCGTTCTACACGGCGGCGATCGCGATGTTCGCGAAGCACCCGCGCATCGAGCGCTACGCGTGGTACCCGTGGACGACGAACAACAACCTCGTCGACACGAGCGACGCGCTGACGTCGCTGGGGACGGCGTTCGCCGCCGCCCCCAGCACGCACTGAACCAGCTAGTTCTTGTAGCCGCCGGACTTGGGGCCGGTGGACGCGAAGACGCCGCCGGCCAGCGCGCGCTCCAGCGCCGACGGCACGCGCGGCGGAGGCGGCGGCACCGTGCGGTTCTCGATCTCGATCGGGTTCGGCGTCGGCACGATGCGCGCCGCCGGCCGCTGCGAGATCCGGCGCAGCGTGGCCGACAGGTCCTTCAACATCGCGTCGGTCTCGTGAAGCACCGCCGCCGACGGCGCCGCGCTGTTGCTGCGCGCGCGCACTTCGCGCCGCACGTCGCGCGCGCCGCCGAGCGACAGGCGCGCGAGATCGCCGAGCTCCTCGACGAACGCGACCAGCACGGTGTGCGAAGGCACCCCGCGCGTCGCCTCACCCGAGGCCTTGAAGGTCGCGTTGACCAGTCGGTCACCCACGGAATCGAACACCGCGCTGATGCGCGCGAACTCCGACAGCAATCGTGTCGCGTCCTCGACCTGTGCGCGCACCTTCAAGAGAGCGGCGTGGGTCTGCTCGACCATCTTGAGCGCCTCGGCGACGGGATCCCTCGGATCGCTATCGGAAGTGGCAAAAGCAGTGGGCTCGTTCAAAGCGGGATTCGACATGTCTCGGCCTCCATGAAAATGAGACCCTTTCATCGTATCAACCACGCACGTACAAGCGAGCACAACCGACCGCATGTCGCATCGCCGCGTACAGATCGCGACGCCGACAATCGGCGTCGTCGCGGACTTACGAGCGCTTTTTCCGCGCCACATTTCTGACACGCGCGGACGGAGCTGGTCAGTCCCCGATCGAGAACCGGTGAAGCGATTTCAGATCCTCGCCGACGATGTTCACCGACAGGCTGGTGCGGCTGGCTTCGATCACCGCGAAGCCGTTCTTGCTCGCGGCGAAGAGCGTGCGCGGGCCTGCTTTCGTCGGCCGCGGTTGCGCACCGCCTCCGCCCACGATGACGAAGTGCACGCCGCCCTCGGGTGCCAGGTGCTGCAGATCGTGCTCGTGGCCGCACAGGTATAGGTTGGCGCGCCCGCGCAGCAACGGCAGCACGTTGTCGCGCACCGCCGGTTCGTCGCCGTGCGCGCCGTTGGAGTAAATCGGATGGTGGCCGTAGACGATCTTCCAGCGCGCGGTGCTGTGCGCGAGCTCCCGGTCCAGCCACTCGAGCTCGGCGCGCGTGACCAGGTTGGTGTCGATCGCGAAGAACTGGATCGGCCCGGCGACGAAGGTGTAGCGGATCGCGGGCATGTGCCAGTACGGCGACTGCGCCGAGTGCAACACCTCGGCGGCGGGGCTGTCGGGCAACACCCAATCGTGGTTGCCCAGCGTCGGGTAAAAGCGCACGTGCATCGGTCCGTAGAGGCGCGCAAAGTCGCGCTGAAAGTGCGCGTCCGACGGGCTGCTCACGCCGACGGGATAGAAGTTGTCGCCCAGCGTGAGCGCGAGGTCGAACGGCTTTCCGCTGTTCAAGCGGCGCATCGCCTCCGCGAGGTGCTCCTGGCGCGCGCTGCCGTCGCCGAAGTCGCCGAAGGCCAGCACGCGCACCGTGCGCTTCTTGTCGAGGTTCAGCGAGAAGACGGGCGGCGCCTCGCGCAGGAAGTGCGGGAGGTTCTGGCCGGCGGCGAAGAACTGGTGCCGTTCGATCTCGCGTGTGAGCCGCTCGTGCGCCGCGGGATCGCGCGCGCCCGACTTCAGCCGCCGTTCGAGCGAGCCGACCAGCGCGCCGACGGTCGTGCGGCGGAGCGCGTACGCAGCCGCGAGCGCGACGTCGTCGGACGGATCCTTCTCGACGATCTCGGTGAGCAACGGGATCGCAGCGGGAATGCCGCCCATGTCGCCGGCGATGTGCGCGCGCATCCGGTCGTTGCGCTCGGCGCGATACGCGCGCTCCAGAGCGGAGAGATCGACCGCCGGCGGCGCTGTCTTCTCGTCGTCGGTGGCGGCGGTCGGCTCCGGCGCCTGCGACCACGCTCGCTGCGAACCCGCGAAACCGGCAAACGCCACGGCCACGATCAGGACGGCGGCAGGCGATATGGCGCGGGGGATGGTCACGGAGCGGTGCGCTACTCTACGCGGCCCGCCGCAGGGTCACAACGAAGGTCACAACGACCGGTCGCAACGACCGGTCGCAACGACCGGTCACAATGACGGCACGGTGACTGCTCACAACGACGCGAGTGCGCCTTCGAGCTCGCCGCGCGCGTGGCTGTCGCCCCGCCGCGCGCACGCCTCGACGCCGCGCTGGTAGACTCCGCGCGCGTCGTCGCGCAGCCCGAGCGCCAGCAAGGTATTGCCGGCGTGCAGGTACGCGGCGGTGTAGTCGGGGTGCACGGTCATGAGCGCGTCGAACGTCGCGCGCGCCTCATCGAGGCGGCCGGCGTTCTTGTACTCCAGCGCCAGCGCGTAGCGCGGAAAGGGATCCTCCGGCTTCTGCTGGATGAAACCCAGCAGTGCATCGATCCGAGAGAACGCCATTTCGGTCTCGCGCCTTCTTCAGACCGGCCGCAGCCGGCGCTGCGGTCCGGGCAGCTCTTCGGCCGGCGCGTCGGCGAGCAGGCGGTTGTGCGC
>Ga0265338_10002921_pt1 | contig 24816 bp, 18 predicted proteins | sample 42126metaG_FD_193579 | JGI IMG/M metagenome (GOLD analysis project Ga0265338, IMG submission 193579) | Rhizosphere microbial communities from Carex aquatilis grown in University of Washington, Seatle, WA, United States - 4-21-26 metaG | ecosystem: Host-associated > Plants > Roots > Rhizosphere... | reverse complement strand
CCGAGCGCCCTCGCCGCGGACGATCGTGAGCGGGAACGGGTCGAGGTGGATCGTCGTGCGCGTGTTCCCGCCTGGGAGCACGCGCGCTCGCTCCTCGTGCAGCCGGCGCGACTCCGGGTTGCGCTGGAGGTAGCGGGCGAGAGCCTCGGTCAGCCGGTCGGTCGCGATCGCCACGGGCCGATCGTACGGCGAGGAGCCCGCTCGCGCGAGCCCCTCGCCGGTTCCGGGCAGTGCTAGGTGGTGTTCGACGGGCCGTCGAACTGGAAGACCGGCGGCGTCGGAAGCGGCGCATAGCCCTCGCCCGACGAGACCAGCGCGAACGTGATCGGGTCGACCTGGTCGAACGGCGCGTTGATCAGGTCGACGGCGGTGCCGGTCAACGTGAGGAGCATGACCTTCGTCGTCGAGAGATCGACGAAGTTCACGACGTCGCCGAACTCGTCCAGTTCCGCGCCGCTGCCGAGGTCGATCGACGTGTAGTGCCAGGTCATATAGACGCCGCGAACCGCGTCGTAGGTGACCCAGAGATAGGGCGGGTCGAAATCCAGGTCGACGATGCTCGGCGGGACGGGGAGCGCCGGAGCCGTCTCCAGGCCGGAATAGGGGCTCGTCTCGCTGCCGTCCGGCTGGACGTTGTGCCCAGTCAGGACGTCGACGTAGCCCGGGTACGGGGCGTCGTTGTCGAGCCACGTGATGAGCGTCTGGCTCTGCGCCACGGTCGTCGGCGTCACGGCGCTGGACGGCGCCGTCGCAGGCCCCGTGCCGAACTGGTTCGTCGCTTGGATGGTGAACGTGTACGCCTGTCCGTTGGTCAGGCCGGTCATGACGACCGGGCTCGAGGTCGCGACCACGGTGGCGCCGCCAGGACTCGCCGCCACGGTGTAGCTCGTGATCGGGCTGCCGCCGTCCCAACCGGCGGAGAAGGCCACCGTCGCCTCCGAGTCGCCGGCATTGACGCTCGAGAGGTTCGGCGCGTCGGGCACCGTCCCCGGCGTCACGGGCGCGGACGGAGGCGACATCGGCCCGGCGCTGGTCGCGTTCGTCGCAAAGACCGTGAACGTGTACCTCTGGCCGTTCGTCAACCCGGAGACGACGATCGGGCTCGCCGAGCCGCTCGCCGACGTTCCGGAGAGGGTGACCGAGAGCGTGACGAAGCCGCTGTTGTCGGTGAAGTTGAACGCCGGCGGGCAGTCGTTCGTCGCCAGCAGCAGCTCACCGGGCCCGGGGACCGACGTCGGGCCGGCGCCGAGCACGAACCAGGTGGCGCCGCCGTTGAGGGAGCCGACGAGCTCACCGGCGAAGGCGCCCGGCACGAGGCCGCAGGCCTGCGTCGCGCTCGTGTTTCCGCCCGGTCCGAAGTTCCCGAACGAGCCGCCGATCGCCCAGGTTCCGCTCGCGCTCACGAGCGCCGACTGTCCGGCGGCGATCGAGACGCCCGAGTCGAACGGGAACTTGGTGGCGGGGAGGCCGATCGAAGCCGACGGCGTGACGACGTAGCCGCTGATCGGGCTACCGCCGTCCGAGGCCGGCGGCGAGAACGCAACCGACGCGCTGCCGGCGCCGAGCGTGACGCCGGTGATCGTCGGCGCGCCGGGCGGGCCGGCCGGGATGACCGAAGCCGACGACGCGGACGACGAGCCAGTCCCGAGACTGTTCGTCGCCGTCAACGAGAACGTGTACGCGACGCCGTCCGTCAGGCCGTTGACGACGATCGGGCTGCCGGCGCCGCTCGCCGAGACTCCACCCGGAGACGACGTGACCGTGTACGAGGTGATCGGCGAGCCGCCGTCACTCGCCGGCGGCAGGAACGACACCGACGCCGACCCGTTGCCCGGGATCGCGCCTGTGATCGTCGGCGCCCCAGGTGGGCCGACCGGGATCAGGGGCACCGACGAAGCCGACGACTGCGACGACCCGGCCGCGTTCGTCGCCGTGACCGCGAACGTGTACGCGACGCCGTCCGTCAGTCCGGTGACGACACACGGCGAGGAAACGCAGGTCGCTGTGACCGCGCCGGGATCGGACACGACGGTGTAGCTCGAGACCGGCAAGCCGCCGTTGTCCGCCGGCGCGGAGAACGAGATGGTCGCCTGGCCGTTGCCGGCGTCGACGCTCGTGATCGTCGGCGCGCTCGGGCTCCCGACCGGCACGACGGCGTTCTGCGTGGGCGTCGACGCGGGCCCACTCCCGAGGGAGTTCGTCGCGGTGACCGTGAACGTGTAGGCGACACCGTTCGTCAGCCCGGTGACGAGGCAGGGCGAGGCAACGCAGATTGCCGTGAACCCACCCGGGCTGGACGTGACCGTATAGCTCGTGATCGGCAGACCGCCGTTCGACGCAGGCGGATCGAACGAGACCAGCGCCTCGCCGGCACCCGACGTGACGCTCGTGATCGTCGGAGCGCCCAGGGGTGTCGGGTTCACGGTCACCAGGAAGCTGCCGGATGCCTGGTTGCCGGCGCCGTCCGTCGCGGTGCAGGAGACGGACGTCGTCCCGACCGGGAAGAGCGAGCCGGAGGCCGGACTGCACGACGGCGCGACGGCGCCGTCGACGAGATCGGCGGCGGACGTCGAGAAGCTCACAGACGCTCCCGCCGTACCGGTCGCCTCGGCGGTCCGGTCCGAGGGCAGCGTCAGCGTGGGAGCTGTCGTGTCGTGCACCGTGACCGTGAACGAGGCCGATCCGGTGTTGCTGTGCGCGTCGGTCGCAGAGCAGGGGACGGTCGTCGACCCGAGCGGGAACGTCGAGCCCGACGCGGGCGAGCACGACGGCGTGAGCGCGCCATCGACGGTGTCCGACGCAGTCGCGGTGAACGTCACGGCGGCGCCGCCGGCGGAGGTCGCCTCAGCGGTCTGATTCGCCGGAACGGTCACGACCGGCGTCGTCGTATCGACGATCTTCACGGCAAACGATCCCGAGCTCGTGTTGTGGTGCGAGTCGGTGGCGGTGCACGTCACCGTCGTCGTCCCGAGGTGGAACACAGAGCCGGAAGAGGGCGCGCAGCTCGCCGCAAGGATGCCGTCGACGAGATCGGTCGCGAGCGTCGCGTAGCTCACCGTCGCACCACTGCCGGAGGTCGCCTCTCGCGTGATCGTCGACGGCAGCGTCAGCGCCGGCGGCGTCGTGTCACGCACCGTGACGGTGAACGACGCGTGTGCCGTGTTGCCGCTGGAGTCGGTCGACGTGCAGGAGACGGTCGTCGTCCCGAGCGGGAGGACCGAGCCCGACGCCGGAGCACACGCGAGCGACGGCGACGCGTCGACGTTGTCCGTCGCGGTCACCGTGTAGCCGACGCTCGCGCCCGACGCGCTCGTCGCCTCCGCCGTGATCGGCGAGGGGACGTGAATCGTCGGCGGGGTCGTGTCCGACGGCACCGAGACCGAGCCGGCGCAGGACAGCTTGCCGACGAGCCCGAACAGGTTCGTCCCGACACACGTCACTTTGTTCGAGTTCGCGCCGGTGACGTTCGCGTAGCTGAAGTTGCCGTGGTCGAGCGCGGCGCCGTTCATGTTCGCGCCGGTGAAGGTCGAATGCGTGCCGCTCGCCGACACGAACGTCGACTGGTTCAGGTTGTCGCCGTCGAACGCGGCGCCGTCGACCTTCGCGTTGTCGAAGTCGTTCTGGTTGAGGTTCGCGCCCTTGAAGTTGGCGTTCGTCAGGTTCGCGCCGGCGAAGGTCGCCTTGTTGAGGTTGGCCCCGGAGAAGTTGAAGCCGGCGAGGTTGCAGCCGACGAAGCTCGCGCCGTTCAGGTTCTTGCCGCTCTGGTTCGAGCTCGTCGGACACGACGTGTCCGTCCGAGCAGACGCGTTCGCCGCCAACACGAACGCAATGGCGCACGCCGCTGCCGCAAACCCCGTAACCCGCCGCATCCCCAACCTCCTCGAGACGGCCGCCACCGCCCTCGCCGCACCGAGCGCCGCCTGCGCCCCAGGACCCCGTCCTCCGACTACCGCACCAGGCGCATCGGATTCAGAACGATCGGGAACTCCGTGTCAAGCCGTCCGCGCGCGCAACTCCTCGAGCTCGTCCAGCCTCGGGGCGTTGCGGATCGCCGGGCTGAGCGTCCCCCAGACCGCCAGCGCCACGCTGAACAGGGTCAGCACCGCGATCGTCCAGCGGGCGGCGAGGTGCTCCAGCATGAAGCCGGTGGCGAGCGGGCCGAGCGGCCAGAAGCACACGGCGACCGTCGTCCGCGCCGTCTCGACGCGCCCGAGGATCCGGTCCGGCGTCACCGCGAAGCGATAGCTATCGACAATCGAGTCGCTGTTCGGGATCGCGAAGCCGACCGGCAGCATCGACGCCATCAGGATCCAGACGCTCGGATGGACGACGAACGCGAGCGGGCCGAGCCAGCACCAGAACTCGAGCAGCAGGATCGCGCGCGAGGGCAGCGTCCGCCGCACCAACGGGCCGGCGAACGAGCCGAGCATGATGCTGGCGCCGAAGGCGCCGACGATCGCGCCGATCTCGGCTCCGGGCAGGCCCTGGCGCCTCGCGATCACGACGAGCGCGAGCTGGATGCCCGGTCCCGGGATGTTGGAGAGCATCCAGAGCAGCGACGTCGTGCGGATGAACGGCTCGCGCCAGATGAAGCGGAGGCCGACGAGCAGGCGCTCGCGGAGCGGCGCCGGGTCGTGCTCCCGCACCTCCTGAAACGGTGTTCGCATCAGGGCGAGCGAGACGAACGAGGCGAGATAGGAGATCGCGTCGGCGAAGAAGGGCACCACGCGGCCGACCTGGAAGAGAGCTCCTCCGAGCGCCGTCCCGCCGACCTGCACCGCGGCGATCCGCGCCGTGCTGGCGTTCACCGCGCCCGGCAGCTGCGCAGGCGGCACGACCGATCGGAACGCGCCGGCCTGTGCGGCGCCGAAGACCGAGGAGCCGACGCCTTCGATCGCGGCGACGAGCGGCACCTGCCAGAAGCGCACGCCTCCGGTTTCGATCATCACCACGAGCCCGCTGATCGCGGCAGCGCGCACGACGTCGGCGCCGATCATCAGCCACTTCCGGTTCCAGCGATCGGCGGCCAGGCCGGCCGGCAGGCTGAGCAGGACGGTCGGGAGCGAGCGCGCAAAGGCGACGATCCCGGCCTTCGCCGGCGAGCCCGTCAACGCCAGGACAAGCAGCGGATAGCCGATCGACGTCAGCTGCGAGCCGCCGGTCGAGAGCAGGCGGCCAGCCTGCAGGAGGACGAAGTCGCGGTTGCGCCAGAGCGGAGGGTTCGCGGACACGGCCTCGTAGCCTGCCGGAAGGCGCGGTGCGCACGGCTATCCTCGTCCCGCGATGCGTGTCCTCGTCACCGGCGGCGCCGGCTTCATCGGCTCGCACCTCGCCGACCGGCTGCTCGCCGACGGGCACGAGGTCCGCGCGCTCGACAACCTCGATCCGCAGGTACACCCGACGGGCGAGCGGCCCGACTACCTCGACGCCGCCGTCGAGCTCCAGGTCGGCGACGTCCGCGACCACGCAGCCGTCGCGCGCGCGCTCGACGGGATCGACACCGTCGTCCACTTCGCCGCCGCCGTCGGCGTCGGCCAGTCGATGTACGAGATCGAGCGCTACACGTCGATCAACGCGATCGGCGCGGCCGTCGTCCTCGAAGAGGTGCTCGAGCGGCGCGACGCGATCCAGAAGCTGCTCGTCGCCTCGTCGATGTCGATCTACGGCGAGGGCCAGTACCGGAACCCGCGTACCGGGGAGTCCGGGATCGCGCCGGGGATCCGTCCGGAGCAGCAGCTGGCGACGCGCCAGTGGGACGTCCTCGCCGACGACGGCGGCCCTCTGGAGCCCGAGCCGACGGCAGAGACGAAGCCGCTCCGCCCCACCTCCGTCTACGCCATCAACAAGCGCGACCACGAGGAGCTCTTCCTCTCGGTCGGCGCCGCGTACGGGATCCCGGCGGTTGCGTTCCGCTTCTTCAACGTCTACGGGGAGCGGCAGGCGCTCTCGAACCCGTACACGGGCGTCGCGGCGATCTTCTCCTCGCGGCTCCTCAACGACAACGCACCGCTCGTCTTCGAGGACGGGAACCAGACGCGCGACTTCATCGACGTCCGCGACATCGCCCGCGGCTGCGCGCTCGCACTCGCCGGCGACGGCGCCGACGGACAGACACTGAACCTCGGCACCGGCGCCCCGACCTCGATCCTCGACGTCGCGCGCACGATCGCGGCCGGGCTCGGCAAGGAGCTCGAGCCGGAGATCGCGGCGCAGTACCGCGCCGGCGACATCCGCCACTGCTACGCCGACACGCGCCTCGCGGAGCAGCTGCTCGGCTTCCGCGCGGAGATCACGTTCGCGGACGGCATGCGCGACCTGCTCGCGTGGCTCGAGGGCCGGCAGGCCGTCGACGCGGTGGACGCCGCCCGCGAGGCGCTCGTCGCCCGCGGGCTCGCTCGTTGAACGAGCATCGCGCGTTCCTCGGGCGGCGCTGGCAAAGGAGCCAAGCGCGCGGCGCGCAGGACAGTACGACCGGTACGGCCAAGCGCCGCGCGCGCCGGATCCTGCCGCCGACGTCGTCAGCCGGTCGCGGAGGCCGGCTCCGCCGGCCGTGAGCGACCGGCGGCGAGGGACGCGCGACGTCGCGATCTCGCTCGTCAACACGAACTCGCGCGAGCTGCTGCTCGCCTGCCTCGAGTCTCTGGAGGGCGTGGACGCCGAGATCGTCGTGCTCGACAACGCCTCCGAGGACGGCTCGGTCGAGGCGGTGCGCGAGCGCTTCCCGGCCGTCCGCGTGATCGCGCAGCCGCACCGCGCGGGCTTCGGCGCGAACCACAATGCCGTCATCCGAGCGACGAACTCGCGCTACGTCTACATCCTCAACGAGGACACGAGCTCGGCCGACTGGGGCTTCGGGCGGATGGTCGCCCACCTCGACGCCAACCCGCGCGTCGCCGTGCTCGGGCCGAAGCTCGTCTATCCGGACGGCCGCCACCAGGCCTCCGCGTGGAAGTTCCCGACGCCGGCGCGGGCGGTGCTCGGCCTCGCGACGCTCGGCCGCGCAGGCGTCGTCCAGTCGCACGGCGACGCGACGCGGGACGTCGACTGGGCGATGGCGGCGGCGCTGCTCGTCCGGCGCGAGGCACTCGACCAGGTCGGTCTCTTCGACGAGGACTTCTTCATCTACTCGGAGGAGGTCGATCTCCAGTACCGGCTGCGCACGGCCGGCTGGGGCATCCGGTACTTCCCGTCGGTGACGGTCGTCCACCACGAGTCGCAGTTCAGCGCCGGCATCCCGGAGCGCCGGATCAACGAGATGTGGCGCAGCCGCCACCGCTACTGGCGCAAGCACCACTCCCGCGCCGGCGCCCGCATCGCCGCGCTCGCAACCGGCGCGCAGTACGCGCTGCGCGGGCTGCTCCGCTTCCGCGACCGCGACTTCGCGGCCCGCATGCGCCTGCATGCGCGCGATTCCGTGCGCGTCCGCGGCCCCGGGCTGCGCGAGCTGGCCGAGAAGTAGGGACGGACGCCGGCACGCTGTGCGCCCGCGTCGCAAACGCCCCGTTGCCAACGAGTTGTCTCGGAAGACGACGCGCCCCATCGGGCATCCGCGGATCCGTGGCGTCCCGGATGCCTGCTCGGGCCCGCGCGCGGAGGCTCATGCGCATGACCACACGGCTCCTCATCGTCGCCTTGGCGTCACTTGCGCTGGGTCTGCCCGCCGGCGCGGGCGCGATCAGCACGCCGCTGACCCCGCTCAAGATCGGCGACGCCGTCGACATCCTCAATACGAACGTCGCTTGCTACGCGGTCCACTCCGACGGCAAGGACGGAATCGGCTGCGTGATCCTGAAAGGCTCGAACATCAAGACCGGCTCGTACGGCGTCGGCATCGCCGTCGACGGCACCGCGGTGGTCAACAAGGTGAAGGCGGACGGTTCGTCGACGCACGTCTTCAAGAAGCGGCTGCCCGCATCGCGGAGCGCCTCGGCCAAGGTCTACCCGATGAAGCCCGGCCAGGGGTTCGGCATCCCGGTCAAGGGCGACAAGATCATCGCCTGCGAGGTCGTGAACGTGACGTCGACCGCGGTCGAGCCGTTTCTGCGCGGGATCAAGGTCACCTGCCACTTCTCGACCTCGGTCACCTCGGTCGCGAACACCTATGTGGTAGCGATCTCCGACCGGTTCGCCGGCGTCTTCAAGATCACGCCGCAGCACACGGCGTCGACCTGGGGCATCGTCAAGCAGCAGCCGAAGTAGCCGCCGGAAAGGCGGGCGTCGCGAGCACGCGGCCGTCGGCGAGGATCGTCAGCGCCTGGTAGCCGCGCAGCCGCGCCGTCCAGTGGATCACGCGCTCTGCTCCCATCGCGAAGCCGGCCGTCGCGTAGGCGTCGGCGGTTGCGAGGTCCGGGCCGGTGATCGTGACCGAGAGGATCCCTTCAGGCGCAAGGCGAGTGTGCGGGTCGAGGACGTGGTGGCCGCGCTCGTACGCGCCGGAGGTCGCCATCGCGAGGTCGGTGCTCTCGACGATCCGGGCGACGGCGTCGCGCTCGAACGGGTGCTGGATCCCGACCCGCCAGCTCCAGGACGGCACGGCGCGCCCGCGCAGACGGATGTCTCCGCCCGCGTTGAGCGCGTAGTTGCGAAGCCCGCCGCGATCGAGGATCTCGGCGGCGCGGTCGACCGACCAGCCCTTGACGAGCCCGGACGGATCGAGCGTGCCCCCGGCGTAGGCGTCGAACCAGCCGCCGGTCTCGACCTGCAGCTGCCCGCAGCGCGCAATCACCGCCTGCACCTCCGGGTGCGCGTCCGCCAGCGCCAGCTCACCACGGCCCAGCCGCGAGACCTCGCTCTCCTCCTTGTACGTGGAGAAGGTCTCGTCGACCCAGCCGAACCAGGCGAAGACCTCGTCCAGCAACTCGTCGGCCGGAACGTCGTCGCGCACGTCGGCGAGGATGGGCATGCCCATCACGTGCTCGACGCGGCGGACGCCCGGCAGTTCCACTAAGCCGTCTGCGCCTTGAGCAGCGCCGACTGGAGCGAGCTGACGAAGCCCTGGCTCGTGTAGGTGGCGCCGGAGATGAGGTTGATGGTGCCGCTGTAGTTGACCTGCAGCACCTCCTGCTCGAGCATCGGGAGGGCCTGCTGGTTGATGAAGACCGAGCGGTCGGTGTGGTTCGGGTAGACCGGCACCTGCAGGTCGATGATCGAGCGCTTGACGGTCTTCTTGGCGCCGATCGTCGTCGTCACCTTCTTGACGATCAGCGTCACCTGGACGACGCCCCAGCGGTCGGCGCTGCCCTGGTCGCCGCTGACGGTGACCTTCGTCGTGACGACCTTCTTCTTCGGGGCGACCTTCGAATCGGTCGCGGCCTTCGCGGCGGTGTTCGCGAACGGCAGCGCCAGCGAGGCGAGGCCGGCCACTGCGGTGAGAGCTCGTTTCATGCGTGGGTTCTCCTTGGGTTCAAAGGGCGAAGCGTTCGGAATGGATGCGGCGGCGCGGCACGCCCGCGCGGCGCACCTGGCGCTTGACGGCGTCGGCGAGACCGGGCGGGCCGCAGAGGAAGACGTCGCGCTCGCCGAGATCGGGGACGAGTTCGCGCAGGTGCTCCGCGCCGAGCAGGCGGCTGCCTTCCTCGGTGCGATGGTCGCCGACGACCTCGTGGAGCGCGAAGCCGCGCCGGGCCGCAAGCGCGTGCAACTCGTCGCGCAGGATCAGGTCGTCCTCGCTCATCGCGCGGTAGAGGACGACGACGTCACCGCCCACCTCCTCGAGCAGCGCGCGGATCGGCGTGATCCCGATCCCGCCGGCGATCAGGAGCAGCTTCTCGTGCCGCCGAGCGTCCGCGGTGAAGACGCCGAACGGCCCCTCCGCGAGCACGCGCGTCCCGACCGGCAGCGACGCGAGCCCGGCCGAGTGGTCGCCGAGCGCCTTGACGGTGATGCGCAGCGAGCGGCCGTCGGGCGCGGCGGAGAGCGAGAAGGGATGCGCCGTCCACCAGCGGCCGCGGCCGAGGAAGCGCCAGACGAAAAACTGTCCCGGCTTCGCGCGAAGCGCGTCGAGCCGGCGGCCCTCGATCCGAATCGAGACGACGCCCGGCCCCTCCTCCGCGACGGCGGCCACGCGCAGCCGGTGGCGGAAGTAGCCGAACGCCGGCGCGAGGATCCGGAAGCCGACGAGGATCGCGAGGGTCGCGATGTAGAGCGAGGTCCAGTAGTCGGTCGTGCCGCTGTTGAGGACGAACTCGTTGCCGGTCGGGATCTGGTGGAACCACGCGAGCGCGATTCCGGCGTACGCGAGCAGGTGCACCGTGTACCACCACTCGTAGCGAAGCTTGCGGCGCACGATCACGAACGAGGTGCCGACGACGGCGAGCAGGAGCCCCGTGCCGACGGTCGCGGTGATCATCCCCGGATAGATCCCGCCGCCGAGCATCGTCGAGATCTCCTTGCCGAGCGTGAACCTGTCCATCAGGGCGTAGCCCCAGACGCTGAGGACGACGTGCGCGACGACGAGGTCGATCGTCGCGTGGCCGTTCCAGCGATGCCAGACCGTCAGCTTGTCGAAGCCGACGAGCCGCTCCAGCGCGGGCAGCCGCGCGAGCAGGACGACCTGGATCAGTGCGAGGTAGGCGCTGACGAGGCCGGTGATCCGGGCGAGGCTCGTCAGCAGCTCGCCGGTGTTCTTGACGTGCAGGTTGCCGCCGTGCACCCAGAGCCAGACGATCGCGCCGGCGTTCCCGAGCACGAGCGCCCAGACGAGCGCGAGCCCGAGCGTCCGGCGTAGCGCCGGCGATGAGCCCGCGACGGCGCGCGGGAGTCGGTCGGCGAGCATGCCGGCGTCGGTCATGCGGCCATGAGACCAGCGGTTTCTGAAAATGGACTGAGACTTCTGCATGCTTTACGTGAGATTTACGACGATCTCGTCCTCTTAGCGGCCTCTCACCCGCAGCGGCACACTTAGTCACAGATGCTCGTACTTGTCGCCGACGACGATCGTGCCGTGCGCGAGGCCCTGGAGCGGGCGCTGCAGCTGAACGGCTACGAGGTGATGCTCGCCTCCGACGGCGACTCCGCCCTCGCGGCCGTCGAAGCGCGGACGCCGGACGCCGTGATCCTCGACGTGATGATGCCGGGCCTCGACGGGCTGGACGTGACGCGGCGGCTGCGTCGCGAGGGGAACCGCGTGCCGGTCCTCCTGCTCACCGCGCGCGATGCGGTCGGCGACCGCGTCGAAGGCCTCGATGCCGGCGCCGACGACTACCTCCCGAAGCCGTACGACCTGGAGGAGCTGCTCGCGCGCGTGCGGGCGCTCCTGCGTCGCGCGCTCCCCGAGGTGCCCGGCGAGGTGCTCCGCTTCGCCGACCTGACGCTCGATCTCGGCTCGATGGACGCGCGCCGCTCCGGTCGCCGCTTCGAGCTGACGACGACCGAGGCGCACCTGCTCGAGCTGTTCATGCGCAACCCGCGCCAGGTGCTGCCGCGCTCGCTGATCTACGAGCGGGTCTGGGGCTACGACTTCAGCCACTCCTCGAACGCGCTCGACGTCTACGTCGGCTACCTGCGGCGAAAGACCGAGGCCGAGGACGAGCCGCGCCTGATCCACACCGTTCGCGGCACCGGCTACGTGCTGCGTGAGCAATGACGCTCCGTTTACGGCTCACGCTCGTCGCGGCGGCCGTCGTTGCGGTCGTCGTCGGTGCGGCATCGGCGATCACGTACTTCACGATGCGACACGAGCTGTATTCGCAGGTGGACAGCCAGCTTGCGCTGCACGCTCAGGACCCCCGCGCTGTGTTCCGCGGCTTCAGTCCGTACAGCGGCGACTATGTCGCGCTGATCGCTCCTGACGGCAGCGAGTCGGGCGACCCCGTCCCGGTCAACCGTCGCGCCCGCCTGGTCGCGGAGAACGGTGGCGCGTCGTTCACCCGCTCGATCAACGCCAAGACCGTGTCCGGCGACTCGATCCGGCTGCGCACGATGGTTGCGCCTCTCAACGGCGGTGGCGCGGTGGTCGTCGCCCGCAACATCGACTACATCGCCCACGACCTCGGCCGTCTCCGCCTGATCCTCCTGCTCGTCTCGCTCGGCGGGATCGCGGCCGCCGCGCTCGCCGGCGCGCTCGTCTCGCGCGCGACGCTCGCGCCCGTGCGCCGCCTGACGGCCGCGACCGAGCGGATCGCGAAGACCGGCGAGCCGAGCGAGCGCGTGCCCGAGGGCGGCCGCGGCGAGCTGGCTCGGCTCGGTGGCTCCTTCAACACGATGCTCGAGGCGCTCGAGGAGTCCCTCGAGACGCAACGCCGCTTCGTCGCCGACGCCTCGCACGAGCTGCGCACGCCGCTGACGAGCCTCCAGACGAACATCGACGTGCTCCGCCAGGAGAACGAGCTCGACCCGGAGGCGCGGCGGCGGCTGGTCGACGACCTGCAGCGGGAGTCGCACGAGATGCGCTCGCTGATCGGCGGCCTGCTCGAGCTCGCGCGCGGCGACCGCCAGCAGGAGAAGGGAGCCGTCCAGTTCGACGAGCTGGTCGAGAACGCCGTCGAGCGCGCCCAGGCGCGCTTCCCCGAGCTGACGTGGAAGGCGGAGCTCGCGCCGACCCCGGTGGAGGGCTACCGCGACCGGCTGGAGCGCGCCGTCTGGAACCTGCTCGAGAACGCGGGCAAGTGGAGCGAGAACGGCGCGAGCGTCGAGGTGACGCTCCGCGACGGCGAGCTGCAGGTTCGCGACCACGGCCCCGGCATCGCGGCCGAGGACCGCCCGCTCGTGTTCGAGCGTTTCTACCGCTCGAGCGGGGCGCGCTCGATGCCCGGCTCCGGCCTCGGCCTGGCGATCGTCCGCGACGTCGCGGAGGCGCATGGCGGCACGGTCACTGCCGACGACGCGCCCGGCGGCGGGACGCTGATGCGCCTCTCGCTGAACGGCGACGCGAGCTCCCGCAACTCTTAGGCGCGGCTCATCCGGCGCTGCTTTCCTAGGAGTGCATCGACCTCCCCTTGGCCGATCCGGCGCCTCCGCATCGTTCCCCTTTGTGGCGGAGGCGCCGGATCGTTCTTCTCAGCCGGCTCCCAGCGACCGCTGCTGCACTGGAGGCATGAACGGGGTCGACGGGAACGAGCGCCTGACCGCGGCGACCGGCGTCGCGCTGACCCTCCTGTTGGCGGCGGAGGGCGTGACGATCGTCTTCCTGCGGCCGCTCTTCTCGGTACACGTGTTCGTCGGGATGCTGCTGATCTCGCCCGTCGCGCTGAAGCTCGCGAGCACCGGCTGGCGCTTCTGGCGCTACTACAGCGGCCGCCCCGAGTACGTCCGGCGCGGCCCGCCCTTCCTCCCGCTGCGTCTGCTCGCACCGATCGTGGTCGTCTCGACGCTCGGCGTCTTCGCCACCGGCGTCGCGCTGCTCGTCCTCGGGCCGGCCGGCGGAATCGTGCTCGGGCTGCACAAGGCGTCGTTCGTCGTCTGGCTCGTCGCGACCGGCCTGCACGTGCTCGGCCATCTGCGCCGCGTGCCGCGGCTCGTCCTCGGCGGCCACCGCGTTCCCGGAACCGCGTCGCGGTGGCTCGCCCTCGCCGGCTCACTCGTGCTCGGCACGGTGCTCGCGGTCGCGACCGTCAAGTACGCGCACTCGTGGGAGCACTGGATCAGCGCCCGCCACGGCCACGACCGCTAGCTCGTACGCGAGCGGCCGGGGGCGGAGGGAGTCGCGGCTCCGCCGCCCGGCCGTCGCGATCGCGTCTAGGCGGGCGTCGGATGCGCGTGGCGGTGCACCGACAGCGCGCCCTCGTGCCACAGCCCGTAGCCGGCGAGCAGGACGAGCAGCAGGCCGGGGATGGCGTAGAACCAGGTGAGGAGGTTGAGGTTCGGCAGGCTGTTCACCGACTTGAAGTCGGCGACGTTGCCCTGCATCGTCGTGACGATCGGGTGGTACCAGTTCAGCCCCGGATTCACCTGCGCGAAGACCTTCGTGTTGGCGGCCATCAGACCGATCAACTGGCCGAAGTCCGTCTTCAGCTGGGGCAGTGCCGTGAGCAGCGCGAACATGTTCGGGAACTGCTTCGCGAGCATCGTCTGCACCTGCACAGGCGTCATGTGCATCGCCTGCGCAAGGATCGGCACGAGCTTCTGCCCGTCGACGAGCATCCCGTCGAAACCCTTCGTGTAGCCCTGGAACTTCGCGACCGTCTGGCCGTTCAGCGCCGGCGTCACCTTGCCCAGCGGAATGAAGACGTTGTTCATGTAGTCGACCGTCGTCTGGACGCTCGACGCCGACATCACCGGCTGGAAATCGTTGAGCATCCGCTGGCCGGCCGCGGTCTTGCCCGGCATGCCGAGAGCGAACGGCGCGATCACGAGCGCGAGCCCGATCACGAGCACAGGCCACAGCACCTTGCGTTCCATGGAATCTCTCCTCCTTGGGGTGTGCGCCTCACAGCCTTGGCCGGGTACGACACGACTTTCGTCGGAGTCGACCCCGTCTCGAAAGCGGTCGAATACGTACCGCGCCGGCGCAGTCCCGTTTCAGGCGCGGCGCAGCAACAGCAGCGAGTGAGCCTGCACGGTCACCGGCGCCCGTGCGCCGAGCTGGCCGGCGGGGGCGCCGTCGCCGGTCGCCAGCTCGACCGTCCAGTGCGCGCCGAAGCGCCGCGTCGGCAGCGTGAACTCCACGTCGTCGGTGTGCGCGTTGAAGAGGACGAGGAAGCACGCGTCGGCCATCGGCTCGCCGTACTCGGTGTGGGAACGGATCTCCTCCCCGTTCAGGAAGACGCCGAGCGTCTTCGCCGCCGGGTTCTGCCAGTCGCGCTGCGTCATCCGCTTCCCGTCCGGCCGGAACCACCAGACGTCCGGCAGGCCGGAGCCCTCGTGCGACGAGCCGGTGAGGAAGTCCGCGCGCCGGAACACCGGGTGCTCGCGGCGGAACCGGATCAGCCCGCGCACGAACTCGATCAGCTCCTCGTCGGCGCTCGACCAGTCGAACCAGGAGATCTCGTTGTCCTGGCACCAGGCGTTGTTGTTGCCGCCCTGCGTGCGGCCGAACTCGTCGCCGCCGAGCAGCATCGGCACGCCCTGCGAGAGAAGCAGCGTCGTCAGGAAGTTCCGCTGCTGCCGCGCGCGCAGCGCGATGACCTGCGCGTCGCCGGTCGGCCCCTCGACGCCGTGGTTCCAGGAGCGGTTGTCGTCGGAGCCGTCGTTCTCGCCGTTCGCCTCGTTGTGCTTCTCGTTGTACGAGACGAGGTCGCCGAGCGTGAAACCGTCGTGCGCCGTGACGAAGTTGATCGACGCGAACGGGTCGCGCCCGTTGGACTGGTAGAGGTCGGACGAGCCGGTGAAGCGCTGTGCGAACTCGCCGACCGAGCCCTGCCCGCGCCAGAAGTCGCGGACCGAGTCGCGGTATTTCCCGTTCCACTCCGCCCAGAGGACGGGGAAGTTGCCGACCTGGTAGCCGCCCGGCCCGACGTCCCACGGCTCCGCGATCAGCTTCACCTGGGAGATGACCGGATCCTGGTGGATCGTGTCGAAGAAGGCCGAGAGGCGGTCGACGTCGTAGAACTCGCGCGCGAGCGCCGAGGCGAGGTCGAAGCGGAAGCCGTCGACGTGGCACTCGAGGACGAAGTAGCGGAGCGAGTCCATGATCAGCCGCAGCACCGAGGGATGCATCGGGTTGAGCGAGTTGCCCGTCCCCGTGAAGTCCATGTAGAAGCGCTTGTCGTCCGGCATCAGCCGGTAGTAGCTCGCGTTGTCGACGCCGCGGAAGCCAAGCATCGGGCCGAGGTGGTTGCCCTCGGCGGTGTGGTTGTAGACGACGTCGAGGATCACCTCGATGCCGGCTCGGTGCAGCGCCTTGACCATCCCCTTGAACTCGCGCACCTGCTCGCCGCGCCGGCCGGTCGCCGCGTAGAGCGCGTGCGGCGCGAGGTAGCCGATCGAGGAGTACCCCCAGTAGTTCGTCAGCCCGCGAGCGTGGAGGAAGCCCTCGTCGGCGATGTGGTGGATCGGCAGCAGCTCCACGGCAGTCACGCCGAGCTGCTTCAGGTAGGCGAGCGCCGGCTCGGAGGCGAGCCCCGCGTAGGTGCCGCAAAGGTCGTCGCGGACCTCCGGGTGGAGCTTCGTGAAGCCCTTCGTGTGCACCTCGTAGATGACCGTGTCGTGCCAGGGCGTATCCGGCGGCCGGTCGTCCTCCCACTCGAAGAACGGATCGATCACGACCGACTTCGGGATCGCCTCCGCGTCGTCCTCGTCATCCGGCTCCACGTCGGCGTCCTCGTCCGGGCTCGGCACATAGGGGAGCGTGTTAGCGCGCTCCCAGAGGATCGGCCCCTCGATCGCCTTCGCGTACGGGTCGATCAGCAGCTTGTGCGGGTTGAAGCGGTGGCCGTTCGCCGGGTCGTACGGACCGTGGACGCGGTAGCCGTAGCGCTGTCCCGGGCCGAGCCCGGGGATGTAGCAGTGCCAGTTGTGCGCGGTGTAGTCGTGGAGCTCGATCCGCGTCTCGACGTCTTCTTCGTCGAAGAGGCAGAGCTCGACGCGCGTCGCGTTCTCGGTGAAGAGCGCGAAGTTGACGCCCTCCCCGTCCCATGTCGGTCCGAGCGGGAAGGGCTTTCCCGGCCACACCCTCATCTGCCGGCCGCGTACCCCTGCATGCCGCGCGGGTTCGCGGCGGCCTTCAGTGTCCCGTCCGGCTCGCGGGCGGCGGCGCTGACGCGCCCGAGGCTCCAGTCGTCCAGCACGTCGACCTCGTGCCCGCGCTCCCGCAGGCCGCGGATCGTCTCCTCGCCGATCCGGCGTTCGACGGCAACGTGGCGCGGCCGCATCTCGCGCGGGTAGAAGCTCGACGGGAACGCCTCGGTGTGGTGGTTCGGCGCGTCGATCGCGGCCTGGAGGTCGAGCCCGAAATGGACATGGCCGAGGAAGGTGTGGAGCGTCCACTGGTCCTGCTGGTCGCCCCCGGGTGTGCCGGTCGCGAGGTACGGCTCGCCGCCGCGCGAGGCGATCGTCGGGGAGAGGGTCGTCCTGGGGCGCTTGCCCGGCTCGAGCGAGTTCGGGAGCCCCTCCTCGAGCCAGAACATCTGCGCGCGTGTGCCGAGGCAGAAGCCGAGCGAGGGAATGACCGGCGCGCCCCAGAGCCAGCCGCCGCTCGGCGTGGCCGCGACGATGTTCCCCCAGCGGTCGATCACGTCCAGGTGGACGGTGTCCCCCCGGGGGACGCCGGAGGCGGCACCCGGATTCCGGCCGGGCGCCGGCGGCTCCGCCGACGGCGCTTCCAGCCTTGAGCGCGTCGGCTCGCCGACACCGGGGGCGAGCGGGGCGCCGCTGACCGGGGTCGGGAGCCGCGGGTCGTCGCCGCCCGGCCGCAGCTCGCTCGAGGACTCATCGCCGACGAGCTGCCGGCGCTCGTCCGCGTACGCACGCGAGAGCAGCAGCTCCATCGGCACGTCCGCGAAGAGCGGGTCGCCGTACCAGGCCTCGCGGTCCGCGAACGCGAGCTTCGCGCACTCCGTGATCGTGTGGACGTACTCGGCGCTGCCCTGTCCCAGCGCCGCGAGGTCGAAGCCCTCGAGCAGCCGGAGCTGCTGCAGGAACACCGGCGCCTGGCTCCACGGTCCCGCCTTGAAGACCTCGTAGCCGTGGTAGTCGACCGAGAGCGGGTCCTCCCAGAGCGGCCTCCAGTCGCGGAGGTCCGCCTCGGCGAGCAGACCCGCGTGGCGCTCGCCGGAGCTGTCGCGCCAGGCGCGCGCCTGGAAGGCGAGGAACTCCTCGGCGACCCAGCCGCGGTACCAGTCCTCGACCGGATCGGCGGACTCGGCGAGGCGGCGGTACGTCTCGGCGAGCTTCGGGTTCCGGGCCATCGTCCCGGACTCGGGTACCGGCAGGTAGAGCTCGGCGGAGGGCGTCCAGTCCTCGCGAAAGAGGCTCTCGACGTTGCTGATCGCGTTCGCGATCGACGGCAGCATCGGATAGCCGTGCTCCGCGTAGTGGATCGCGTACTGGACGACGTCGGCGAAGTCCATCGTCCCGTGCTCGCGCAGCATCGCGAGCCAGCCGCCGAAGGCGCCCGGAACGACTGCGGCCAGCGGCCCTGTGCCGGGAACGAGCTCGAGCCCGAGCGAGCGGTAGCGTTCGATCGTCGCCGCCTGCGGTGCGCAGCCCTGCGCGCAGAGCACGCGCGGACGCGCGTCGCCCGCCGGCCAGAGCAGCGCCGGCAGGTCGCCGCCAGGCCCGTTCAGGTGCGGCTCGACGACCTGAAGGGTCAGTCCGGTCGCGACCGCGGCGTCGAACGCGTTCCCGCCCCGCTCCAACACCGCCATCCCGACCGCGGAGGCGATCCAGTGCGTCGACGCGACCATTCCGAAGGAGCCACGCAGCTCCGGGCGGGTCATGAACACGTCCTGACCATAACGAGCAGGGCTACTCGGGCACGAGCCAGACGACGCCGAGCGGCGGCAGCGTCAGCTCGGCGGAGAAGGGCTGGTCGTGCCAGGGCACCGCCTCCGCCTCGACGCCGCCGAGATTCCCGACGCCGGTGCCGCCGTACCGGTTGGAGTCCGTGTTCAGCGCCTCGCGCCAGCGGCAGCACACCGGTACCCCGACGCGGTACTCGTAACGCGGCACCGGCGAGAGGTTGAGGACGCAGACGAGTGGCGGCGTCTCCTTGCCGCCGAGCCGCGCGAACGCGACGACGTTGTTCGCGGCGTCGTTCGGCTCCAGCCAGCGGAAGCCGGCCGGCTCGAAGTCGATCTCCCAGAGCGCCGCCGTGTCGCGGTAGACCCGGTTCAGGTCGCGCACGAGCGCCTGGACCCCCGCGTGCTCGGCGTACTCGAGCAGGTTCCAGTGCAGCGATCCCTCCGCGTTCCACTCCTCCCATTCACCGAGCTCGCCGCCCATGAAGAGGAGCTTCTTGCCGGGATGCGCCCACATGTAGGCGTAGAGCGAGCGCAGGTTGGCGAACTTCTGCCAGCGGTCGCCGGGCATCTTGTCGAGCAGCGACCGCTTCCCGTGCACGACCTCGTCGTGGGAGAGCGGGAGGATGAAGTTCTCGCTGAACGCGTACATGAGCGAGAAGGTCAGCGTGTGGTGGTGGTGGCGCCGGTAGACCGGGTTCTTCTGGAAGTAGACGAGCGTGTCGTGCATCCAGCCCATGTTCCACTTGAAGCCGAAGCCGAGACCGCCGAGGTAGGTCGGCCGCGAGACGCCGGGCCAGGCGGTCGACTCCTCCGCGGCCGAGACGACTCCGGGCTCGAGCGCGTACAGCGCCTCGTTCATCTCCTTCAGGAACTGCACCGCGTCGAGGTCTTCGCGGCCGCCGAACTCGTTGGGGATCCACTCGCCGGCCTTGCGCGAGTAGTCGAGGTAGAGCATCGAGGCGACGGCGTCGACGCGGATCCCGTCGGCGTGGTGCTGCTCGAGCCAGTAGAGCGCGTTCGCGAGCAGGAAGTTCTTCACCTCGGTGCGGCCGAGGTTGAAGACGAGCGTCCCCCAGTCCGGGTGCGCGCCGCGGCGCGGGTCGGCGTGCTCGTAGAGGTGCGTGCCGTCGAAGGTGGCGAGCGCCCAGTCGTCGCGCGGGAAGTGCGCCGGCACCCAGTCGAGGATCACGCCGATCCCGCGCTCGTGCAGCCGCTCGACGAGGTGGCGGAAGTCGTCCGGCGTGCCGAAGCGCGAGGTCGGTGCGTAGTAGCCGGTCACCTGGTAGCCCCAGGAGCCGGAGAACGGGTGCTCCATCACCGGCATCAGCTCGACGTGCGTGAAGCCGAGGTCGTCCACGTAGTCGACGAGCTCGTTCGCCAGCTCCCGGTAGGTCAGCGGGCGGTCGCCCTGAAGGGGGTTCCGCCGCCACGAGCCGAGGTGCACCTCGTAGATCGAGAGCGGGCCGCGGAGCGGGTCGCTCTCGCGGCGGCGCGCGAGCCAGGCGTCGTCGCTCCACTCGTGCTCCGACTCGAAGACGACGGACGCGTTCGCCGGCGGCACCTCGGTGTGGAACGCGAGCGGGTCGGCCTTCAGGCGCAAGCGTCCGTCCTGCGTGCGGATCTCGAACTTGTACGTCGCGCCGCTCTCGACGCCGGGGACGAACAGCTCCCAGACCCCCGACGAGCCGAGCGAGCGCATCGGGTGCAGGCGCCCGTCCCACGAGTTGAAGTCGCCGACGACCGAGACGGAGCGCGCATTCGGCGCCCAGACGGCGAACGCGGTGCCGAGGACGCCGTCGATCTCGCGCACGTGCGCGCCGAGCCGCTCGTAGAGCTGCCGGTGGCGGCCCTCCATCGCCAGGTGCAGGTCGAGGTCGCCGAGCGTCGGCAGGAACGAGTACGGGTCGCGGAGCGTGAAGGTGTTCCCGCCGGCGTACTCGACCTCGAGCTCGTAGTCGAGCGGAAGCTTCGCCTTCGGGAGCAGCGCCTCCCAGAGCCCGGCCGGGTCCGTGAGCTCGGCTTCCACGCCCGAGGGCTGGACACGCACCGCCTGCGCCTCCGGCCGGAAGGCGCGCACGACGACACCGTCCTTCGTCTCGTGCGCGCCGAGGATGCCGTGTGGATTGGCGCCGAGCTCGATCACGCCGCGGCCGCGGTCTCGATCAGGCGCTGGATCCCGGCAACCGGGATCGCCACCCAGTCGGGCCGGTTGTCGAGCTCGTAGCGGAGCTCGTAGACCGCCTTCTCCAGCTCGAATACCGCGAGCATGCGCTCGATCGCCGGCTGTCCCGCGGGGATCAACGTCGGGTCGACCGCGTCGAGATAGCTGGAGAGGAACCGCTCGCGTGCGCGCTCCTCCCAGTCGGCCGCCACATCGAGCCCACGCACGACCCGCGCCGCACTCGCCGCGTAGGCGAACGAGCGCAGCATCGAGGCGACGTCGCGCAGCGGCGACTGCTTCCGGCGCCGCTCCGCGAGCGGCCGCGCGGGCTCGCCCTCGAAATCGAGGATTGCCCAGTCCCACTGGCGCGCTTGCGCGCCAGGGTTTACCCGGCCGAGCATCGCCGGGTCTCCCGGCGATGCTTCCAGCCTCGAGTCCACGACGAGGGTCTGACCGAGGTGGTAGTCGCCGTGCGTGCGGATGATCCGGCCGACCGAGCCGGCGTGTGTCAGCTGGCGCAGCTGCTCGCGCACCTCCTCGCCGCGCCCGGCGATCGGCTCTAGCCGCTCGTCGCCCTCGGGCAGGTCGAGGAAGACCCGCGCGATCTCCTCGTCCACCCGCGCCGTGAGCAGACCGAGCGCCTCCGGACTCGGCTCCTCAGGGGCGAAGGCCGGGTCGCTCGCGTCGGAGCCGAGCGCCGTGTGCAGCTGGCCGGTCACCTCGCCGAGCCGCCCGAGCCGGTCGAGGAACTGCTCCGGCGCCTCGCCGATCTCGTCGAGGGCGAGCTCCCAGCCGTCCTCGCCGTCGGGGACGAACTGCTGCAGGAGTCCGAGCGTCGCCGCGAGCGGACCGCCGCTGTACGAGTACCAGCCGCCGAGTGCCGGCACGTTCGGGAACGCGCGCTCGGAGAGGAAGCGCAGCATCTCGAGCTCGGGATTGATCCCGGGCTCGACACGCCGGAACAGCTTCAGGATCAGCGCGTCGCCGAAGACGACCGACGTGTTCGACTGCTCGCTCGAGATCAGCCGCACCGCGTCGAGCTCCTGAGCGAGCCCCGAGAAGTCCGCCGCCGGCCTGAACTCGAGCATGCCTTCGCCGCCCTGCACGGTCAGCCCGGCCCGCATCGCCGAGACGAGCTCGCGCGCGAGCGCCGGCTGCTCCGCGAGACCGTCGACCCGGACCTTGTCGCCGGTGGACGAGAAGAGCAGCTGGTAGAGGTCGTGGACGCCGGTGTCGTAGCGCAGCTCGACGAGCGCGAGCCAGAGCGTCGGCTCCGTGCTCCGGATCTCCACCATGTCGAGCGCCTGCGCATCGACGACGGCGCGGGACTTCGACCCGTACCAGCGCTGCCGGGTCACGTAGTCGATCAGGACAGAGGGGTCGAGCACTGCCTACTCCTCTTCCCGCAGCTGGAACCAGAAGAACCCTCGCGGGCCGAGCGTGAGCAGGTACGGCAGCTCGCCGATCGACGGGAAGGCCGTGTTGCCGAGCATCTCGACCGGCGTCATCCCCGCGAACCGGCCCAGGTCGAGCTGGACCGCCTGGGCGGAGTTCGCGAGGTTGTGGACGCAGAGGACGATGTCGTCCTTGTACGTCCGGATGTGGCTGAAGATCCGCTGGTTCTCGGAGCGCAGCGGCTCGTACGTGCCGAGCCCGAAGACCGGGTGCTCCTTCCGCAACGCGATGAAGCGCTGCATCCAGCGGAGCAGCGAGGTGGGCGTGCGCAGCTGCGCCTCCACGTTCACGGCCTGGAACCCGTAGACCGGGTCCATCAGCGGCTGCGAGTTGAGCTGTGCCCAGTCGGCGCGCGAGAAGCCCGCGTTGCGATCGCCCGACCACTGCATCGGCGTCCGCACGCCGTCGCGATCGCCGAGGTAGACGTTGTCGCCCATGCCGATCTCGTCCCCGTAATAGAGAACGGGTGAACCCGGGAGCGAGAAGAGGATCGCGTGCAGCAGCTCGATCTCGTCGCGGCCGCCGTCGAGCAGCGGCGCCAGGCGGCGGCGGATGCCGAGGTTGAGCTTCATGCGCGGGTCCTTCGCGTACTCGGCGTACATGTAGTCGCGCTCCTCGTCCGTGACCATCTCGAGCGTCAGCTCGTCGTGGTTGCGCAGGAAGAGCCCCCACTGCGCGTTGTCCGGGATCGCGGGCGTGCGCGCGAGGATCTCGTAGACCGGCGTCGCGTCCTCGCGGCGCAGCGCCATGAACATGCGCGGCATCACCGGGAAGTGGAACGCCATGTGGCACTCGTCGCCGTCGCCGAAGTACTCGACGACGTCCTCCGGCCACTGGTTCGCCTCGGCGAGCAGCACGCGGTCGGGATAGCGCGAGTCGATCTCCTGGCGCACGCGCTTCAGATACTCGTGCGTCTCGGGGAGGTTCTCGCCGCTCGTCCCGTCCCGCTCGTACAGGTAGGGGACTGCGTCGAGCCGGAAGCCGTCGATCCCGAGGTCGAGCCAGAAGCGGAGGACGTCGAGCATCGCCTCCTGCACCTCGAGGTTGTCGTAGTTGAGGTCGGGCTGGTGGAAGAAGAAGCGGTGCCAGTAGTACTGGCCGCGCACCGGGTCGAACGTCCAGTTCGACGGCTCGGAGTCGACGAAGATGATCCGCGCGTCCTGGTAGCGCTCGTCGGTGTTCGACCAGACGTACCAGTCGCCCTTCGGCCCCTGCGGGTCGCTGCGCGACTCCTGGAACCACGGGTGGTCGGAGGACGTGTGGTTCATGACGAGGTCGGAGATCACGCGCATCCCGCGCTGATGCGCCTGCTCGACGAACTCGCGGAAGTCCTCGATCGTGCCGTAGTCCTGGTGGAGCTTGAAGAAGTCGGCGATGTCGTAGCCGCCGTCGCGCAGCGGCGACTCGTACATCGGCAGCAGCCAGAGGCAGTCGACGCCGAGCCAGTCGAGGTAGTCGAGCTTCTCGATCAGCCCGCGGAAGTCGCCGGCGCCGTCGTCGTTGCCGTCGAAGAAGCCGCGGATGTGGATCTCGTAGAAGACGGCGCGCTTGAACCAGAGCGGGTCGCGCTCGAACCACTGTTCCGTCATCAGGCGCCGATCCTCAGCACGTGGCTCTTCCCGGGGGCGAGCTTGACGTAGTTGCGGCCGATGTGCCAGGTCCATGCCTGGTCCGCAAGGAGGTCGCGCACCGGGTACACGGGGGGCAGGCCGGTGCCCGCCGGGAGGATGCAGACGCCCTCCTGCGCGGTCTTCGGGTCGAGGTTCACGACCGTGACGACGGCGTTGTCGCCGGCGCGCTTGAGGAACGCGAACAGCTGCTCGTTCTCGGTCTCGAGGATCGCCGAGCTCTCGAGCTGCTGCAGCGCCGGGTTCGCGCGCCGGGCGAGGTTCAGCTTCTGCACGAGCGGGAGCAGCGGCCCGTCGAGCGTGCGCTGCTTCGGCTCGTACTTCTCCGAGTCGAGGTACTCCTCGGAGCCCGCGCGCGCCGGCTTGTTCTCGCAGTTCTCGAAGCCGGAGTAGATGCCGTACGCGGGCGAGAGCGTCGCCGCGAGCACGAGCCGGGCCTCGAAGGCGGGCCGGCCGCCTTTCTGCAGGTACTCGTGAAGGATGTCCGGCGTGTTGGCGAACACGTTCGGCCGGTAGTACGCGCTCCACTCGCGCAGCTGGCCGAGGAGCTCGAGCAGCTCCCAGCGCGTGTTCTTCCAGGTGAAGTACGTGTAGCTCTGGGCGAAGCCCACCTTCGCGAGCGTCGTCATCATCGCCGGCCGCGTGAACGCCTCCGCGAGGAAGATCGTCTCCGGGTGGGCGGTGCGCACCTCGCGGATCAGCCACTCCCAGAAGGCGGCCGGCTTCGTATGCGGGTTGTCGACCCGGAAGACGGTGACGCCGCAGTCGACCCAGTGCAGGACGACGTCGAGCAGCGCCTGCCAGAGGCTCCGCCAGTCGTCGCACCCGAAGTCGACGTTGTAGATGTCCTGGTAGCGCTTGGGCGGGTTCTCGGCGTACTTCAGCGTCCCGTCCGGGCGGCGGTGGAACCAGTCAGGGTGCTGCTTCAGCCACGGGTGGTCGGGCGAGCACTGGATCGCGAAGTCGAGCGCGATCTCGATCCCCAGCCCCTTCGCCTCGGCGACGAGTCGCCGGAACTCCTTCTCGGTGCCGAGCTCCGGGTGGATCGCGTCGTGGCCGCCCTGCTCCGAGCCGATCGCCCACGGGCTGCCGGGGTCGCCGGGCTTCGCGGTCAGCGCGTTGTTCTTCCCCTTGCGGTTCGTGTGACCGATGGGATGGATCGGCGGGAGGTAGACGACGTCGAACCCGAGCTCGGCGAGCTTGGGGAGCTGCGTGCGCACGCCCTAAGCCGCCC
>Ga0265338_10002920_pt1 | contig 24816 bp, 23 predicted proteins | sample 42126metaG_FD_193579 | JGI IMG/M metagenome (GOLD analysis project Ga0265338, IMG submission 193579) | Rhizosphere microbial communities from Carex aquatilis grown in University of Washington, Seatle, WA, United States - 4-21-26 metaG | ecosystem: Host-associated > Plants > Roots > Rhizosphere... | reverse complement strand
TAAGGTTCTCATAATTCAAGAATAGGAAACTTTCCTATTTAATAATCGCGCAGGGGGCACCGGTCCGGCCACGTCATGAATCCCAGGAGGAACGATGGATCCAGCCATCCCGCGCCGACCGCGCGGACCCCGCCCGCGCTTGCTGCTCGCGGCCGCGGGTACCGCGCTGCTCGCCGTCGGCGGCATCGCCGCCACCGCGGCCGCGCAGCCGGCCCCGGCCGCCCAGCCGAACCCAGCCGTGCGGGTCGCCCCGGCGGCCGATCAGCGAGCGGCCGCGGTTACCGCCCTCAGCACCAGCTGGTACGCATCCGCCCCGTACTACAGCGTGCTCGACGGCGGCGCGCCCGACCTCGGCACCGTGATGTCGGCCACCGGCGCCAAGGCGTTCGACCTGTCGTTCATCCTCGCCAGCGGCAGCGGCTGCAGCGCCGCCTGGAACGGGACCGACCCGGTATCGGGCGACACCCAGGTAGCCGCCGTCATCAACCAGGTGCGCGCCGCGGGCGGTGACGTGATCGTCAGCGCCGGCGGCTACAACGGGACCAAGCTCGGGCAGGTGTGCGGCTCTGCCGCCGCCACCGCGGCCGCCTACCAGCAGGTCGTCAGCGCCTACGGGCTGCACGCGGTCGACTTCGACCTCGAAGAGCCGGAGATCGAGAACTCCGCCGCGATCGCCAACGAGCTCGGCGCGGCCCAGATCCTGCAGCAGGACAACCCGGGCCTGTACGTCTCGGTCACCATGCCAGCCGTCGCCGCCGGCGCCAACTACTTCGGCCAGCAGCTCATGAACGAGGCCAAGACGCTCGGCTTCACCCCTGACAACTACACCATCATGCCGTTCGACGGCGGCTTCAACGGCGGTTCGTCGCAGGTCACCGCGTTGCAGGGGTTCAACTCGGAGCTGATGAGCACGTTTGGCTGGAGCAGCTCGCAAGCCTACGCGCACGAGGGCTTCTCCGGCATGAACGGCCGCACCGACAGCGCCGAGTACTTCTACCAGAGCGACTTCCAGACCGTGCTCAGCTTCGCTCAGAGCGTCGGCCTGGGCCGGTTCACCTTCTGGTCGGTCGGCCGGGACCGGGAATGCAGCCCGCCCGACAACAACGGGTCGCTGTCGAGTGAGTGCAGCAGCGTCACCCAGAACCCGTGGGACTTCACCGCGTACACGGTCGCCTACGCCCGCAGCGCGCCGGTGTCAACGCCGACGCCGACGCCCACCCCGACCACGTCGAGCCCGAGCCCGACCGCGAGCCCGACGCCGACCGGCGGCAGTTGCGCCGCCGCCTGGTCGTCAAGCGCCACTTACGTCTCTGGTGACACGGTGTCCTACGGCGGCCACCAGTGGACCGCCAACCAGTGGAACTACAACGAGGTGCCCGGCGGCGCGTCAGGCGCCTGGAACGACGACGGCGCCTGCTGACGGCACGGGTGCGCCTTTGGGCCGGGGATGACCGGCCCAAAGGCGCAACCCATCGCGCCCGGTACCGTACCGGCACGGCCGCCGTCCAGACTGGGATCTGAGTGGTATGATATTCCCATGGAAGCTGTCGTGGACCAGGCTGGGCGCATCGTGCTGCCCAAGTTCATCCGGGACGCACTTGGCCTGCTGCCGGGAACGAAGGTCGATATCTCGGCTTACGGGGCCGGCGTCCAGGTCGTGCCGGCCGGTCGGACCGCGCGCCTGGTCGAGGAGAACGGCGTGCTCGTTTCGGCCGGCGACACGCCGGTTGACGACGATGTCCTGTTCGGTCTCATCGACGCGGGACGCAAGTGACCGTCGCGGTCGACACCAGCGTCGCCGTACCCCTCCTGGTCCGCTCGCATCAGCATCACGCAGACGTGGTCCGCTGGTGGGACGGACAGGAACTCGCCCTCAGCGGTCACGCCCTGGCCGAAACCTACTCCGTGCTCACCAGGCTGCCGGGAGACGCCCGGCTCTCAGCGGGGGACGCCGCCCAGCTGCTCGACGCCCGGTTCGCCCCGCCGCTGACCCTGAGCGGACCAAGCGCCCAGGAAGTCCACGTCACCCTGAGCCGGCTCGGCATCGCCGGCGGCGCCGTCTACGACGGCCTGGTAGCGCTGGCCGCGAAGGAACACGGCGCGGCCCTGGCGACCCGGGACGCCCGGGCGCGCGGCACCTACGACGCCGTCGGCGTCGCCGTCGTCCTCGTCACCTGACCCGCGGCGCGCTGTGGTGACCTTCCGGGACGCGCGGCCCGAAGACGTGCCCGCCATCGTGGCCCTGCTGGCCGACGACGTGCTCGGCGCGCAGCGCGAGACGGCCCCCGACGCGGCCTACCAGGCCGCCTTCGAGCAGATCGAGGCCGACCCGGGCAGCAGGCTCATCGTCGCCGAGGCGGACGGGCAGGTCGCCGGGACGCTGCAGCTGAACCTGGTGCCCGGGATGAGCCGCCACGGCCTGCTGCGGGCGCAGCTCGAAGGGGTCCGGGTGGCGGCCGGCTACCGCCGTCACGGGCTCGGCCGGGCGATGATCGAGTGGGCGATCGGCCAGGCCCGCAGCCAAGGCTGCGGCCTGGTTCAGCTCACGTCGGACAAGCGGCGGCCCGACGCCATCCGGTTCTATGAGTCACTCGGCTTCACCGCCTCGCACGAGGGGCTCAAGCTTCCGCTCTAGCCTGGCCGCCCCCGCTCGCGGGGCCTGGTGAAGATTTACCGGGCGGGGCCGGACAAGACAGCGCCCCCGGGAGCATGTGCTCACGAGGGCGTGCCGTGGCCGGGGCGCAGGCCGCCTCACGGCGAAAGGCGCAACATGGCTCCAGCCGAACGGTATTCCATGAAGGCAGTAGTTAGAGCCCGGGGGACACTAACGCACCGACCGGAGGGATGAACGCGAGGCCGGCCGGTCCTATTCCAACGCGGCCGGGACATGTTCGCCCCGGCCCTGGGTAGCTGGCTGGCCGGCGCCCGGCGAGCCAGCCCTCACCGGCTGGGATCGCCGGTATGCTCCAGGCGGGGATCGCCCGCTCAGGTTCAGCCAGGCTGAGGTTGCACCACGCGGGATACGGGAGGTCAGGATGCGCATCGGGCCGGCCCTGCTGGTCATATGGCTCGTCATCGGCGTCATCGGCGCCGGGCAGCGCGGGTACTACGACGGGTCGATCGGCAGCTGCAACCGGGTCGGCACGATCGTGGTGACCATCCTGGCCGGGCCGCTCAACTACATCGGCGTCAACCCGAAGGTCGACTGCAGCATCCCTAAGCCCAGCAAGTAGCGCACGCGGGTCCGCGATTCGCGCATGTCCGGGGCATTCGCGGGTAGCTGTACGGCAGAGCGCCGTTTCAGGACCCCGAACGCGTTCAAGTTCTTGAACGTGAGGCCGCCGTCGCGTGCCGTGCCGGGGCCGAGTCTGGAGATGGTGTCCGTGCCCGAGTCGTCCGCCGCTGAACTTTCCTTCGCCGTGCTAGACCAGCTGCCCGACGCCGACCTGCTGACTCGCTACCGAAACCACGCGCCGGACAGCCCGGAGCGCGTTGCCGCCTGCGACGTCCTGGTCCGGCGGTACGTGCGGCTGGTGCGGGCGTGCGTGCGCCCGTACCTGAACAGCCCGGAGTCGACCGATGACCTGATGCAGGTCGGGTACGTAGGACTGCTCAAGGCGATCCGCGGCTTCGACCCGTCGTTCGGCAACGAGCTGCAGGCGTACGCCGCCCCGTGCATCACCGGGGAGGTCAAGCGGCACTTCCGCGACAAGCGCTGGCAGGTCCGCGTCACCCGCCCGCTGCAGGAGCTACTGCTTGAGATGCGCAGCGCAGCCGAGAGCCTGGTCCACGAACTGGGCCGTCAGCCGCTGGAATCCGAGCTGGCCGAACGGCTTGGCGTTACCCCGGAGGAGCTGCGCGAAGCCCGCCAGGCGGCCGGCGGGCAGACGCCGCTGTCCCTGGACGCGCCCGTCGGCGACGGCGAGGACTCGGCCGAGCTCGGCGAGTTGCTTGGCGGCCAGGACGCCGCCTTCGAGCACACCGTGGGCATGGCCGCGGTCGAGCGGCACTGGGAAGAGCTGCCTCGCCGTGAGCAGCAGATCCTGCTCATGCGGTTCTGGGGGAACGACACCCAGGAACAGGTCGCCGCCAAGCTCGGCATCTCGCAGATGCACGTCTCCCGGCTGCAGGCCCGCGCCCTGGCCTCGCTGCGGGAACTGGTGGCCGACGAGGACGAGGAGACCGCCCCGGGCACCGACGTCTAACAGGCTGCGCAGGCCGGCCGGCAGCCCGGTGCTCGCCCAGCCGGCCGCCAGCACGGCCTCGGCCGTGCTGGCGTGCACGGTAAAGGCAGGTGTCATCGCGGCCAGGGCGAGCGTGCGCCGTACGGTCGGGCCGGGCGCGGCCAGCAGCAAGTCGCCGCCACCCCGCTGGGCCTGCGATCGTACCCGGGCCAGCACGCCCAGGGCACAGCAGTCGATGAACCCCAGGCCCGCCAGGTCGACGACAACCCACTGACTGCCGTCCGCAGCCGACGCGAGCGCGGCGCCAACAGCCTCGGCGTCAACGGCGTCGAGTTCCCCGCCCAGCGCGGCCACGAGATAGCCGCCGCACTGGCGGATGCTCAGCCGGGCAGTGATCATGTCATGCCTTCCTGCTCTGGCAGCAAGGCTAGGTCCGGGCCCGGCGACGAACTTCGAACGAGCTCGCCTCGCTCTCAAGCATACGCCCGGGCGCCGTAAAAGGCCCGCCCCCTCTGGGCCGGAACGCGCGGTCAGCCGGCGGCCGCGGCGCCGAGCGGGCGCGGCAGCCGGAACACCGCCGTGACCTCAGAGCCTTCAGGGCGGGACCGGACGCTCAGGCGGTCGGCGATGCGCCGCACGAGCCACAGCCCGTGCCCGGGCGTGAACGGCCACGGCTGGGTGCCGGCCGCGCTGCCCCGCCCGGCATCGCTGACCTGGCAGCGCAGTTCCCCGCCGACGACCCGCAGCAGGGCCCGCCCGGCCCCGGCGCCGTGACGCACCGCGTTGGCGGCCAGCTCGTGCACTGCCAGCATCACCTCGCCTGCCCGGTCGGCGGGCAGGCCGGCCGCGGTCGCGGTCGCCAGCACCGCCTGCCGCAGGCTGGACAGCGTGCCCGCGTCGAAGTCGCGGTCCAGCGGCTGAGCGCCAGCCGGCCGCCTTCGACCCGGCCGTCGGCGGCCGGGCAGGTTATCGGGCACAGCGACCAGTTACCACCGCACGCGCCCGCTAACCCCCGCCAGCGAAAGATTCGCGGCCTTGCCGTTCCCGTGCCTCGCCGCCCCCGCTCCGCGGCCCCCACCCGGGGTCCGGCTAGACAGCGCGGGCCGCCGCGCGCGAGGCGTAGGGTGAGCGGTTACGTGACCTTGTCGTCTGGCTGCGGTTAGCCGGGTTTCGCCGGCGGCATCCCCCGGCTCGGTTGCGCTCGCGAGGTGAACAGGCAACCGGAAAGGCGGGTACGCGCATGCCGAACTCGGCCCGCCTGGCGGCGCGGCGCATGCTGGCCAGCCGTGCCTGATGAGCGGCGATCGCGGGTATGGGGGCTGATAGCCGAGCACGCCCGCAGGCGGGGGGCGGCGGCATCGGCCGCGGACGCGTGCGAGGTGGCAGCGTTGCTGTCCGGGACGGACGGCGCGTGGCTGACGGTTATGAGCGACCCGGCCCGCCGGGTGCTGGCCCACGCGACCGGCGGGCGGGCCGCCGAGCTGGAGGAGCTGCAGTTCACAGCGGGCGAGGGCCCGTGCGTGGACGCTTTCACGTCCGGGACCCCGCTCCTGGTGGCAGACCTCGGGGCCGCGGGCTGGCAGGCCCGCTGGCCGGGGTTCACGATCGCCGACGGGCACCCGGGGGCTTCCGCGATGTTCGCGTTCCCGCTGGCCCAGGGCGCGATCCGGGTCGGCGTGCTCGGCCTCTACCGGGGCATCCCCGGCCCGTTGCCGCCAGAACACCTGGCCGACACGCTGGTCTGCGCCGACGCCGCCCTGATGCTGATGCTCAGCGCCAGGTCAGGCCCCGGCCCCCAGCCGGGCCCGGACGGCTGGCCGACTCACCAGGCGCGGGTCTACCAGGCCACCGGCATGGTGTCGGTGCAGCTCGGGGTCGGCCTGGAGGAAGCGCTCGCGCTGCTGCGCGCTTACGCGTTCGCGCACGACCGGCCGCTCGCAGACGTGGCGGCGGAAGTCGTCGCCCGGCGGCTGCGGCTGGACGCCAGCAGCACCGGGGAACCGCTGGGGTAACGCTGTCTGATCCCACCCCCCGCCGGGCCCGGTCCGGGCCTAAGGTTGAGGCACGAGCGACGCGAAAGCAGGCACCATGAACGCAGGGCAAGATCGCGAACTGCAGCTGGCGGCCGCTTTCGTGGAAATGGCGGACACGCTCGTCACGGGCTTCGACGTGGCAGACTTCCTGCACGGGCTGGCCGACCACTGCGTCCAGCTGCTCCCGGTCGACGCGGCCGGGCTGCTGCTGGCCGACCCGCGGGGGACGCTCGAGCTGCTCGCCTCCTCCAACGAGCAGTCCCGGCTGGTGGAGCTATTCCAGCTGCAGAGCGACCAGGGGCCGTGCCTGGAGTGCTTCCGCTCTGGCACCCCGGTCGCCGAGCCGGACCTCGCCGCCGCCACGGAGCGGTGGCCGCTGTTCGCCCCGGCGGCTTCCGAGGCCGGGTTCGCCGCCGTGCAGGCCCTGCCGATGCGGCTGCGGGACGAGGTCATCGGGGCGATGAACGTGTTCATGTGCACGCCGGGCCGCCTCGACGAGACCGGGCTGCTGGTGGCCCAGGCGCTAGCCGACATCGCCACCATCGGGCTGCTGCACGAGCGCAGCCTCCGCCACCAGGAGGTGCTGGCCGAGCAGCTGCAGGGCGCACTGAACTCGCGGGTGGCGATCGAGCAGGCCAAGGGGGTGCTGGCCGAGCGGTTCAGCCTGGACATGGACCAGGCCTTCCAGCTGCTCCGCACCCAGGCCCGGAGCCAGAACCGGCGGCTGGCCGAGCTAGCCGGCGCGGTGGCCTGCGGGTCGGAGAACCTGGCCAGCTGGGCGCTCGCGCGCCGCCCGGGCTGAGTTACCTGGCCGGAGGGTAGCTGTCAGCCCTGCCCGGCGGCGGGTAAGCCGCTGACCTCGGGGTAGCCGTCAGTTATGAGCGACAGCGGTACGGCAGGAACGACCGCCGGGCAAGGCGGAGCGGTGGTGACCGTGTACGAGGACGGCCCGCTGATCGTACGCGGCGACTTCGCGATCACCACCCAGGACGGGCAGCCGATCCCGCCGGGGCGGCGGACTGTCGCCCTGTGCAGGTGCGGGCACTCGGCGAGCAAGCCGTTCTGCGACGGTTCGCACACGCGGACCGGCTTCCGCGCTCCTGGCGGTGCTCAGCGGCCGCGAGCGGCGGATCTCGACCAGGGGGGCCGCGACTTACTCAGGTCTGTCCGGCCGCCCCGCTTTCCCGTTTGAGTGTCCGCCCGGCAGGAAGTAGGAGCGACCAGGCCGGCTCCGCACCGGCCCGCGACAGGAAGGCGGTGCATCAGATGAGCCAGGCCCGGCCGAGTTCCGCCGGGTCACCGAGGTCAGCTACCTGGGCTACGTGTACGGCACGATGGCCGCCCTGGCGCGCATGAAGCCGCGCGATCACGGCACGGTAGTGCAGGTCGGATCGGCCCTCGGGTACCGCGCCATCCCGCTGCAGTCGGCCTACTGCGGTGCCGAGCACGCGATCAACGGGTTCACTGAGTCGGTCCGCACCGAGCTGCTGCACGACCACAGCCAGGTGAACATCACCGTCGTGCAGATGCCGGCCGTCAACACGCCCCAGTTCTCCTGGGTACGGTCCCGGCTGCCGCGTCACGCGCAGCCGGTCCCGCCGATCTACCAGCCCGAGGTAGCGGCCGAGACGGCCGAGACGGCGGGCGCGGCCGTCACCCGCGTCTTCGGGTCGCTCATAACCACTGCCCGGCGCCGCTCGTGACTAGGCTTCCCCGGCGTCCGCCAGCCGCTGGTACACCGCCGCCAGCAGGTCGCGCAGCGACTGCCCGCGGACCTCGATGTCGGGCGGGTCGGCCAGCCGCAGCAGCAGGTCGGGCGGCACCGACGGGGCCTGCGGGAGCGTGCTCAGCCGGGCCGGGCTGAGGCCCGGCGTCCAGAACGCGTCCGCCTGGCCGGCCGCGGCGTCGGCCGCGCGGCCGGTCACGTCGGCCAGCACCGCCAAGGCGGGGCTGTCCCCCTGCCCGGTACTAGCAGGCACGGGGCTAGCAGGCACGGGGCTAGCAGGCACGGGCCTAGCAGACACGGGGCTAGCAGGCACGGGCCTAGCCGGGCCGGAGCCTGGGCGGCCGCGCAGCGCCGCCAGCAGCTCCGCGCGTCCCTGGCCGCGCCAGGCCAGCATCGCGAACGGGTCGTCGTCGAACGCCTCGGCCAGCACGTAGCAGACGGCGGCAAGGTGCTTGCACGGCACTTCCCAGTCCGGGCAACTACAGTCCATGTCCAGGTCGCTCAGCGCGGCCGGGAACAGCGGGGTGCCGCAGGAGGCGAACACCTCCTCGATCTCGGGCGGCATCTCGCCCGCCAGCAGCCGGGCGCGGAACAGCGCCTGGGAGGCCAGCCGGGACTCGACCGCCCGCCACTGGGCGGGCGTGAGCAGCCGCACCACGATCGACACCTGGTACGGCGACGGCCGTGAGCCTTGTACCAGCGCGGTCACCTCGCCCGCGGCCAGCTCGAACTCCACCACCTGGCCGCGCCGGGCGTAGGCGCGGCCGCGCTGCAGCCGGCCGCCGACCCCGTAGGACTCCAGCACCGCGATGAACCGGCGCGACCACCACTGCTCCCCGATCGCGCCGCGCTTGCTCCTGGCCTTGACGCCGCCCTCGACCTCGATCGGACCCGACGACTCGTACTCCCACCACTGTCCGCGGCGGCTCACGAGGACACCGCGCTCATGACGACACCGCGCTCATGACGACACCGTGCTCATGACGACACCGTGCTCATGACGACACAGCCTCGGGCGACAGCGCCAGCACCTCGCGCAGCGCGGCGGTGGACAGCTCGGTCAGCCAGCCCTCGCCGGTGCCGACGACCTGCTCGGCGAGCGCCTTCTTCTGCTCGATCATCGCGTCGATCCGCTCCTCGAGGGTGCCCACGCAGACGAACTTGCGGACCTGGACGTCGCGGCGCTGCCCGATCCGGAACGCCCGGTCGGTCGCCTGGTCCTCCACCGCCGGGTTCCACCAGCGGTCCACGTGGATGACGTGGTTGGCCGCGGTCAGGTTGAGCCCGGTGCCGCCCGCCTTGAGCGACAGCAGGAACAGCACCGGCTCATCCGCCTCCTGGAACCGGGCGACCAGCGCGTCCCGCTGCTTGCGGGACGTGCCGCCGTGCAGGAACAGCACCTCGCAGCCGACCCGGGCGGCCAGGTAGGGCCGCAGCATCCGGCCGAACTCGGCGTACTGGGTGAACAGGAGCGCCTTGTCGCCGTCGGCCGCGACCTCGGCGCAGATCTCCTCCAGCCGGGCCAGCTTGCCCGACCGGCCGTCCAGCCGGGACCCGTCGCCCAGCAGGTGGGCCGGGTGGTTGCAGACCTGCTTGAGCCGGGCCATGGTGGCCAGCACCAGGCCGCGGCGGCTGATGTCGCTGTCCGCGCCGTCGACCCGGGCCAGCATGTCGGTCACCGTCGCCTCGTACAGGCTGGCCTGCTCGGGGGTGAGGTTGCACCACACCTTCATCTCCTGCTTGTCCGGCAGGTCGGCGATGATCGACTTGTCGGTCTTCAGCCGCCGCAGCACGAACGGCTGGGTAACCTGGCGCAGCCGCTGGGCCGCGTCCGCCGAGCCGTGCCGCTCGATCGGCACCGCGTACGTGTCACGGAACGCCTTGGCCGAGCCGAGCAGGCCGGGGTTGGCGAACTCCATGATCGACCACAGCTCGGAGAGCTGGTTCTCCACCGGGGTGCCGGTCAGCGCGATGCGGGATGCCGCGGGCAGCGCCCGGACCGCCTTCGCCTGGCGGCTCAGGTGGTTCTTGATCGCCTGCGCCTCGTCGCACACCACCCGCGCCCAGTGCACCGTCGCCAGCGCCGCCAGGTCGCGGGCGGCGGTCTGGTAGGTGGTGATCACCAGGTCGGCGGCGGCCACCGCGCCCGCCAGCTCGGCCCCGGCCAGCCGGCTGGCCCCGTGGTGCACGTGCACCACTAGTCCCGGGGCGAACCGCTCCGCCTCCCGCTGCCAGTTGCCGGTGAGTGACATCGGGCAGATCAGCAGCGTGGGACCGGCAATTTCAGTCCGAACGGGTGCGGGGGGCTCCGCACCGCGCGCCCCGTCCCGGTGCGGCGGGGCCGATACACTCGCGGTTTCTGCGATCGGGTCTGTCGCGCCGGGACACCGGGGGGTAGGGGGGGTCGTCCCCCCGGGGGGCAACAGCAGCGACAGGAGCTGGACGGTCTTCCCGAGGCCCATGTCGTCGGCCAGGATGGCGCCGATCCCGAGGCGGCCAAGGAACGACAGCCAGGCCAGCCCCCGCTGCTGGTACGGCCGCAGCTCGCCGCGGAAGCCGTCCGGTGTCGGGGCCGGCCCCAGCCGCTCCTCGGCCGCGCCGGACAGCAGGTCACCGAGCCACCCGTCGGCCGTGACCTCGGTCAGCGGTAGCTGGCCGGCCTCGTCGCCGACTCCCACCGAGAGCGCCAGCACCTCGCCCGCGGTCATCGTCCCGGTCCGGTCCCGCTCGAGGAACCGCAGCGCCGCCTTGAGCTGCCGGTCGTCCAGCTCGACCCACTGGCCGCGCACCCGCACCAGCGGCGCCTTCAGCCGGGCGAGCTCGGCCAGCTCTTCCGCCGATAGCAGGTCGTCGCCGATCGCCAGGTCGTAGCGGAAGTCCACCAGGTCCTGCAGCCCGAGCTGGCCGGCCCGGACCGACGCGGACGAGGCACTGGCCGAGCGGGTGGTCAGCTTCAGCTTGAGCCGGGTCTTGCGCGCCCAGTCCGGCAGCAGCACGCCGAACCCCGCCCCCGACAGCAGCGGCCCGGTCTCCCGCAGGAACTCGAGCGCGCCGGCGGTGTCCAGCTCGACCCGGTCCGGCGCGGCGGTGCGCAGCGGGCCGTCCAGGGCCGGGAACAGCCGGGCGGCGGTGCCCAGGCCGGCCAGCAGCTCCTCCTCGGGGTAGCTGGCGGCCGCCAGCCAGCCGCCCCCGGCCGCCCACACCTCGGCCGCGGGCAGCATCAGGCTGGGATCGTCGACCGACTGCAGCGAGAACTCGACCTGCCAGGCGGCCGGGACCGGCTCGGCCGGGACCGGCTCGGCCGGGCTGAGGCCGTCGTCGGCGTCCGGCTCGCCATCCAGGCCGGCATCCGGGTTGGCGGGCGGCTCGACCAGGCGGAAGCAGGTGCGGACAGCGCTGGCCGGGACGGCCGCCTTGGCCAGCCAGGCGGCGAAGGCGGCGGCGGTGCCGGCCGCGTCGCGCTCGTCCCTGGCGTCGGCCGGCTCGACGGCGGGGTCAGGCGCGGTCAGGGCAAGCAGCATCCGTTCGGCGATATCAAGACGAGCCGGGCGCCGGCCCTTGCGCGCGGGCAGCACCGGGACCGTCAGCCGCGTGCGCACCGCCGCGTCGGCCAGCGCGTCGAGCAGCTCGGCCAGCAGCGGGCCTGCCGTCGTGTCGGCGGCCGCGCCGACGGCGGGCGGCAGCGCCGCCGCCAGCTCGCGGGCGTGCCGGGCGTCGGCGCCCGCCAGCACCGGCCGCCAGCGGGCCGCGTAGCCGCCGTCTGCCTCGCTGACCAGGGCGGGCAGCACCAGGCCGCGGGCTGCCAGGTCGGCCGCGAACCGGGCCACGGCCGCCAGGAAGCCGATCTCGGCGCCGGCCGTCACGTCCCCGGGCGGCAGCTCGGCCAGCCGCGCCAGCAACGCGGGCGCGGCGGGCGGCTCGACCGCCAGCACCGGGATCCGCCAGGGGGCCAGCGCGGTGCGGCCGGCCGCGCCGTGCCTTGCGCCGAGTGCCTGCGCGTCCGCCGCCGGGCGGGTCAGCTCCGGTGAGGGCAGCGGCCCGGCCGGCGACGACGGCAGCCGCAGCGTCAGCTCGTCGTCGGCCGCCTTGCCCACCAGGTCGGCCAGCTCGGCGTCGGCGAGGGAAGTGTCAGCCAGCACGGTGTCAGCCAGCACGGTGTCAGCCAGCACCGTGTCAGCCAGCACCGTGTCAGCCAGCACCGTGTCAGCCAGCACCGTGTCAGCCAGCACCGTCGCCAGCGGGCCGGCCGGGACGGCGAACGGGTGCGGGCGGGGCGCCCGCGATGGCCGCCCGCCGCGCGGCGGCGCCTCGGCGGGCAGCGCGGAGTCCTCGGCCCAGGCGTACAGCGCGCCGTACGCCCAGGTCGCGTGGATCACTAGCATCGCGTTCTCCTGCCCGGGCGAGGGACGGCCGGGACTTGGCAGCGGCGCGGCCCGGCCGGGAATCGAGCGTAGCAGCAGGCCGGGACAGCGAAGCCGGGCTCCGGCGACCCTATTAGGGTGAGGCGGTGGACGGATTCGATGCCGCTGCCGCCGCCGCGTCAGTGGTGGCGGCGCTGCGGCCGCTGGGCACGGCGGAGCGGGCCGAGCAGGAGAAGCGGTACCTCAAGAGCGACCTGGAATTCCTCGGCGTCACCGTGCCGGACCTGCGCCGCGTGGTCAAGTCCGCGGTCCGGGAGGAGCTGGCGGCGGCTGGCCGGCCCGGCTCCCGGCTGGACCGGGAGACGGCGGTGGCGTGGGCGCTCGCCCTGTGGCGAGAGCCGGTGCACGAGCGCCGGGCAGCCGCGGTCGAGATCCTGCTGCTGGCCGGGCCGGCCCTGACCGCGGCCGACCTGGGGGTCGTCGAAAGGCTCATCCGGGAATCGCTGACCTGGGCCTACGTGGACGTGCTGGCCGGGAACATCGCCGGGGCGGTTGCCCGGCGCGACCTGGCCGGGTGGCCGCGCATCGACCGCTGGGCGGTCGACGCGGACTTCTGGGTGCGCCGCTCGGCCCTGCTCGCCCTGCTGCCGGGCGTGCGGGCGGGCCAGCTCGACCGGCCGCGGTTCGACCGCTACGCGGGCCCGATGCTGGCCGAGAAGGAGTTCTTCATCCGCAAGGCGATCGGCTGGGTGCTGCGGGAGGCCGCCCGCCGCGAGCCGGCCTGGGTGGCCGCCTGGACCGAGGAGCACCTGGGCGCGATGTCGGGCGTGACGTTCCGGGAGGCGGTGCGCCGCCTGCCGGAAGCGGACCGGGTCAGGCTGGAACGCGCCCGGGCCAGCTGAGCCGGGTACGCAGCTGCTCTACCAGGGTTATTGCAAGTCTTTTGCATTTATCCCTAGACTGGGCTGACCAGGGTCAACAGGGAGGCGGCGGCTGATGGCGTATGTGCGCTCACGGCTAGCACGGATCAAGGGAGGCCTGACACCCCGCGAGTGGACCCGGGTGGGCCTGATGACCGCGGTGGTGGTGGGGCTGAACGTGGCCGGCTGGGCGCTGCTGGCGGCGGCCGTCGGCGGGCACTACCGCATCACCAACACCGAGATCTTCGGCTTCGGCACCGGGGCGCTGGCCTACACCCTCGGCATGCGGCACGCCTTCGACGCCGACCACATCGCCGCGATCGACAACACCACCCGCAAGCTGGTGGGCGACGGTAAGCGGCCGCTGTCGGTCGGCTTCTTCTTCTCCCTCGGCCACTCCAGCGTGGTGTTCGTGCTGGCGGTGCTGCTGAACTTCGGCATCCGGAGACTAGACGAGCAGGTCAGCAGCGGCAGCTCCGGGCTGCACAACGTCACCAGCGTGATCGGCACCGGGGTGTCCGGCACCTTCCTCTACATCATCGCCCTGCTCAACCTGGTCATCCTGGTCGGCATCGTGAAGGTGTTCCGTGAGATGCGGACCGGCCGCTACAACGACGCGGAGCTCGAGGCCCAGCTGGACAAGCGCGGGCTGATGAACCGCTTCCTCGGCCCGATCGCGCGCCGGGCCGACGCCTCGTGGAAGATGTACCCGCTGGGGGTGCTGTTCGGGCTCGGCTTCGACACCGCGACCGAGGTCGCGCTGCTCGTGCTGGCCGGGTCGGCGGTGGTCAGCGGGCTGCCGTTCTACGCCATCCTGTCGCTGCCGCTGCTGTTCGCGGCGGGCATGTGCCTGTTCGACACCATCGACGGCTGCTTCATGAACTTCGCCTACGACTGGGCCTTCGCCAAGCCGATCCGCAAGGTCTACTACAACATGACCGTCACCGGCCTGTCGGTGTTCGTCGCGCTCTTCATCGGCACGATCGAGATCCTCGGGCTGATCGGCCAGGAGTACGACCTGTCGGGCGGCTTCTGGACGTTCCTGGGCGACTTCGACATCAACAAGGCCGGCTTCGTCATCGTCGGCATCTTCGTGCTGACCTGGATCGCGGCCCTGGCGGTGTGGCGGTTCGGCAAGATCGAGCAGAAGTGGGACCGCCGCCAGGCGGTCACCGAAGGTGACGGCTAGCCCGGCTCCTCGCCGACCTGGCCGCGGACCCAGGCGTGGAACCCGGCGATGTGGTGCTCGTGCGGCACCAGTACCCCGCCGCTGGCGTAGGCGCGCGAGCTCATCGACGGCTGGGTGCGCTCGCAGGCGGCGAAGTCCTGCCGGTTGACCCGGTCGAACAGCTCGACCGAGCGGGACAGGTCGCGGCCCGCGGCCACCACCGCGGGGTCGAACAGCCAGTCGCACACCACCAGCGTCTGGTCCGCGGCGAGCGGGGTCATCCGGTGCAGGATCACGTGATCGGGCACCAGGTTGATGAACACCTGGGGCCGGATGGTGACCGCGTAGTAGCGCCGGTCCTGCTCGTCGGTCACCCCCGGCAGCCGCCCGAACCCCGCGCTGCCGTCAACCGTGAAGCCGTCCGCCCGGCCGGCGAAGGCGGCGCCGTGCCCGACGTAGTACTGGGCCGCGTAGCCGCCCGAGAACTCGGGCAGCACGCTCGTCAGCTCCGGGTGGATCGGGGCGCAGTGATAGCACTCCATGAAGTTCTCGACGATCAGCTTCCAGTTGGCCGCCACGTCGTAGCTGATCCGCCGGCCGACCGCCAGCTCGGCGGGCGCGTAGGCGTCGACCGCGGCCGGGTCGCCCAGCCGGGCGGTCACCGCCCCGAGCACCGTCTCCTCGAACGACGGCGGCCGGGGGGCCAGGCACACCCAGGCGTAGCCCAGCCATTCCCGCAGCGCCACCGCGACCAGCCCGTAGGCGTCGCGGTCGACGTCCGGCATCTTAGCCAGGCTGGGCGCGGCCGCCAGCCGCCCGCTCAGCTCGTACGACCAGGCGTGATAGGGGCAGCGCAGGTAGCGCCCGGCTTGGCCGCCCGCGTCCAGGCAGAGCCGGGCGCCGCGGTGGCGGCAGACGTTCAGGAAGGCGCGCAGCCCGTCGTCCGCCTGGCGGACGACGAGCACGCTCTCCGAGCCCGCCCGGACGGCCAGGAACTGCCCGGGCGCGGGGATGTCAGCCGACCGCGCGACGCACAGCCAGCCAGCGTCGAAGATCGCCTGCTGCTCGCGGGCGAAAACCGCCGGATCGGTGTACCACCGCCCGGGCAGCGTCGGGACCAGGCTCCCCCCGCCAGGCACCTCAGCGGGCGAACCCGCGGCCGGAACCACCACGAATCAGTTCATACCCGCTCGCCTAGCCGGTTACGCGGCGGTTTGATCCGGCCCGGGACGGCAAGTTGTGCTCGGTGACTAACGCCAAGCAGCACGTGGCCGAGCAGCACCGGGAGACCAGGCGCACCGTCCTGGTGGCCGGCGGCGCCAACCTCCTGGTCGGCCTGGTCAAGCTGGTGGCCGGCATCCTCAGCGGATCGAGCGCGATGCTGGCCGAGTCGGCCCACTCGGCCGCCGACACCCTCGACCAGCTGTTCCTGCTGACCTCGCTGAAGGCGGCGGACCGGCCGGCCGACGAGCGCCACCCGTTCGGCCACGGGCAGGAGCGCTACTTCTGGTCGCTGCTGGCGGCGTTCGGCATCTTCGTGGCGGGCGGCGGCTTCTCCATCTTCGAGGGCATCCTGAGCATGTCGAGCACCTCCAGGGAGAGCCCGCTGTGGGCGTACGTGGCGCTGGCGGTGTCGATCCTGGCCGAGGGGACCTCGTTCGTGCGGGCGTTCCTCCAGGTCCGGGCGGAGGCCAGGCGAAGCCACGTCCAGGTCATCGACCAGGTGAACACCAGCCCCGACATCACCGTCAAGGTGGCGCTGTTCGAGGACAGCGCGGCCGTGATCGGGCTGCTGTTCGCGGCCGCGGGGGTCGTCCTGCGCCAGGTGACCGGGTCGCCGGTGTGGGACGGCAGTGCCTCCATCGCCATCGGCGTGCTGCTCATCGTGGTGGCAGTCAAGCTCGGGATGGACAGCAAGGAGCTGCTCATCGGACGGGCGGCCTCCCCCGAGGTACAGCGGCTGATCCGCGAGGAGATCGAGTCCAAGCCCGGCGTGGACGCGCTGCTCGAGCTGCAGACCATGCACATCGGGCCGGACGCCCTCATCGTCGCGGCCCGGGTCGCGCTCGACGACAACCTGCGGGCCGACCAGGCCGAGGACCTGGCCGATGAGGTCGACCAGGCGCTGACGGAGAAGCTGCCGGTGCAGCCGCACGTGTTCATCGACCCCACCCAGGCCCGCCCGGCGGCTGCGCCGGGGCGATAAGGGTCACCTGGCACCCGTTCGGTAGCCCCTTGTAGCTAACGGTTGAAAGGTCATCCGCTGGGACTATGCTGTCTGCACCGTGTGCACGTGTGTTGGAAGGCGAAGGGGATCTCCCCTCCGATTGGGTGTTAATGACAGATAGTGCTGAGCAGGTGCCGGTCCTGCTGATCGAGGACGACGACGGCGACGCCTTCCTGGTCGAGGAGCTGCTCAACGAGGCCGGCACCGGCGTCGCCCTGCACCGGGCCCGGCTGCTGGCGGACGCGGGCAAGCTGCTGCCCGACGCGGCCTGCGTGCTGCTCGACCTCGGGCTGCCCGACTCGCAGGGCCTGGACGGACTGCGGCTGCTGCTCCAGCAGGCACCCCAGGCGGCGGTGGTAGTGCTGACCGGCGTGTCGGATGAGTACCTGGGGGCGGAGGCGGTCCGCGCCGGGGCCCAGGACTACCTGACCAAGGGCGACGTCACCGGGCAGATGCTGCACCGGGTGATCAGGTACGCGATGGAGCGGCGGCGCTGGGACGAGGCGCAACGGCTGCTGCACGCCGCCCAGCTCAGCGCGCAGGAGAACGCCCGGCTGGAACGCGGCCTGCTGCCGTCGCCGCTGCTCGACGACCCCCGGCTGAGCGTGGCCGCGGCGTACCGGGCGGGCGGCAGGCAGCGCCTGCTTGGCGGAGACTTCTACGACCTGGTGCAGGCGCCGGACGGCTGGGTGCACGTGCTGATCGGCGATGTCTGCGGTCACGGGCCGGCCGAGGCCGCGCTCGGGGTCTGCCTGCGGGTGGCCTGGCGGACGCTGGTGCTGGCCGGCCATCAGCCGGACGACGTGCTGTCGGCGGTGCAGGGCATGCTCAGGCACGAGCAGCAAGAGGACGCCATGTTCGCCACCGTCTGCATGGTGTCGGTCGCGCCCGGGCGGCGCGGCGGCGTGCTCCGGCTGGCCGGGCACCCGGCCCCGCTGCTGATCACCGCAGATCAGGTGGCCGAGCTGGCCGTCCCCGCATGCCCGCCCGCCGGGCTGAACGACACCGGGAAATGGCCCGGCTACCAGGTAGAGCTGGGCGACCGCTGGGCGCTGGTGCTGTACACCGACGGGCTGATCGAGGGGCGGGTCGGCCACGGCTCGGACCGGCTCGGCACCGAGGGCCTGATCGAGCTGGTGCGCGACGTTCTCGGCGCTCCCCCGCTCGACCCCGGCCGGGTGAGCGACGAGGCACTGCTCGAGCAGCTGATCAACCGGGTCCGCGACCTCAACCACGGTGACCTGAACGACGACATCGCCCTCATCGGGCTCCGCTGCGGATGACCGCGCCCGACCTGGCCGCGCCACCGCGGGCCGCGCCGCCGACGGCGCCGGGACGGCCCCGGCCGCCCGGGCAGCGCCCGGGCGGGTCATCCTGGCCGCTGAGCCGGATCATCGCCGGCGCGGTGCTGCTGATGACGCTGTTCAGCGTGGCCGCGGTGGCCGTCGGCGCGGTCGCCCTCACCCACCTGCACGACGAGCGCAACCGGGTGGAAAGCGTCATCGACCCGGCCGCGCTGGAGACCCAGCAGCTCTACAGCGCGCTCGTTAACCAGGAGACCGGGGTCCGCGGCTACGCGCTGAGCGGCCAGCCCGGCTTCCTGGAGCCCTACAACCAGGGACTGACCGACGAGCAGACCGCGGTCAGCCAGCTCCGCCAGCTACTGCCGCAGCTCCCCGCGGCCAGCGCCACCGCACTCAGCCAGGCCCTCGCCCAGGTGCGCGACTGGCGCACCCGCTACGCCCAGCCCACCATCAAGCAGATCCAGGCCAGTGGCAAGCCGGTGGTCAGCCCGGACATCCTGGCGGGCAAGACCGCGTTCGACACCCTGCGCAGCAAGCTCAACGTCTTCGAGTCAAGCATCACCGCGACCAGGCAGCAGGCGCTGAACGCCCTCGACACCGCGTCGAGCGAGCTCGACGTGACGCTGATCGCCATCGCGATCGGGCTGGCGGCGCTGGTGACGGTACTCGCGCTGGTGCTGCGGCGCGCCGCCATCAGGCCGGTGCACCAGCTAGCGGCGGAGGCACGGCGGGTGGCCGACGGCGACTTCAGCCACCAGGTGGCGCAGACCGGGCCACGGGAGATCCGCGGCCTGGCGGCCGACGTGAACTCGATGCGGCTGCGCATCCTGCAGGAGCTGTCGGCGGTCCAGGAGGCCAACGACTCACTGGCCGGGCACGCGGCCGAGCTGCAGCGCTCCAACGCCGAGCTCGAGCAGTTCGCCTACGTCGCGTCGCACGACCTGCAGGAGCCGCTGCGCAAGGTCACCAGCTTCTGCCAGCTGCTGCAGCGCCGCTACGCCGGCCAGCTCGACGAGCGGGCCGACCAGTACATCGAGTTCGCGGTGGACGGCGCCAAGCGGATGCAGGTGCTGATCAACGACCTGCTGGCGTTCAGCCGGGTCGGCCGCACCGGGTCAGACCTGTCCCTGGTGGAGTGCGACGCCGCCCTCGAGCGGGCCAAGGCCAACCTGGCCACCCAGATCGAGCAGTCAGGGGCGGTGATCGAGGCCGGGCCGCTGCCGGTCGTGCGGGCCCACCTCACGCTGCTCAGCGTGGTCTTCCAGAACCTGGTCGGCAACGCGCTCAAGTTCCGCGGCGACCAGCCGCCGCGGGTCACCGTGACCGCCGAGCGGGACGGTGCGCAGTGGAGGTTCTCCGTCACCGACAACGGGATCGGGATCGAACCGCAGTACGCTGACCGGGTTTTCGTGATCTTCCAGCGGCTGCACGACAAGGCCGCCTACCCCGGTACCGGCATCGGCCTGGCGATGTGCCGGAAGATCATCGAGTACTTCGGCGGCCGGATATGGCTGGACACCGAGGTCGCAGAGGGGACCAGGTTCCGTTTCACCTTGCCGGTGGTGCCGGACGACACCGGCCCGGATAGCGCAGGGCCCGATGAGGAGGGGACAGATGGACTACCCGGCTGACATCCAGCCGATCGACGTGCTCCTGGTGGAGGACGACGAGGGCGATGTGCTGATGACCAGGGAAGCGTTCGACTTCTACAAGATCCGCAACACCCTGCACGTGGTGAGCGACGGCGCGCAGGCACTGGAGTTCCTGCGCCGGACCGGCCCCTACGAGGACGCCCCGCGGCCGGGCCTGGTCCTGCTCGACGTCAACCTGCCGCGGCTATCCGGGCTGGAAGTCCTGGCCGAGCTGAAGCAGGACCCCGAGCTGATGGCGGTCCCGGTGGTGATGCTGACCACGTCGCAGGCCGACGAGGACATCCTGCGCAGCTACAAGCTGCACGCCAACGCCTACGTGAGCAAGCCGGTCGACTTCGAGGGCTTCACCGCGGCGATCAGGCAGATCGACGACTTCTTCCTAACCCTGGTGCAGCTACCGCGCTGAGCGGCGACGCCCTGGCGCAGCGGGCGGCGGCACCCGGGCCTTGACTAAGGGAAGCCTTACCTTAATAATCCAGGTATGGGCACTGAACTGCAGGTTCGGCTGACCGGGCTATCGGCACCAGGCCCGCTGCTTGACCTGGTGCAGTCGCAGCCCGACCTGGAGTCGTGGTGGAAGGCGTGCCCGTCACCCGAGCTGCTGCTGTGGCTGGCGGCGCGGCTGTGCACCACCGACCAGCAGCGCCGCGTGGTGCTGTCCTGCCTGGCCGAGCTGAACCGGCGCGCCCAGCACGGTGCCCGGCGGATTGACCCGCGGACCGGCCAGGCGGTAGCCGCGGCCGAGGCCTGGGCCCGGGGCAGCGCCAGCGACGAGGGCCGCCTCGACCAGCTCCTGGCAGCCGAGCGCGGCGCCCTGGCGGCCGCGGCCGCGGCCGACGTTCAGGCCACCGAGATCAACGCCCGGGCACGAGCCTTGTTCCGCTGCGCGCCGCGGGCACGGGCCGCCTCCTTCAGCAACAGCCGGGCGCTCGGCGCGCTGGCCGACTGGCGGGAAGCAGACCGTGCGCGGCGGCTGGCGCTGGCTGCGGCCGCCGCCGCCCGGGCCGCGGCGGAAGCAGCCCGCGCGGAGGCACGCGGCAGCGCCGAGGCGGGCTCCGACGGGGATTCAGCCGTCCTGGCGGCCAACCAGCCGGACGGCTGGGCGGCTAGCGTCGGCGAGTCGGCCGGCTACGCGGCCAGCGCCCTCGCCCCCGGCCGGCCAGCCAAGCCCGGGGACCGGACTGCCCGGCACGCCGCCCGGCTGGTCCGGCGCCGCCTGCCCTGCCCCCAGCTCGACTGACGGCGAGGTTGGCGGATACCCGCCCAGCTAGGGCGTCAACTTCTGCCGGCAGCGGCATTGCTGGGCGGCCGCAGCCGCCAGGCCGGCCACGGGCCGGAGGCGCCGCCGCGGGCGGCGGATGAGCTGCACCCGGACGCCGGCCTCTCGTTAAGCGCGGCTAAGCCGCGCATTAAGCCCTGCTTAACCGCCGCGGCGGCGCCCGGCCCCGCCGTTACCGTGAGCCACGCCAGGCACCCCGTCGGCATACCCCGGGAACGAGAGGGCGGATTATGAGGATTTCCCGCAGGACCCTGCTGGCTGGATCGGCCGCCGTCGTCGCCGCCCCGATGCTCGGCGTGGCCGGGGTTGAGCTGCGCCGCGCCGACGCGCGCGCGGCCGGCCAGGGCTACGCCGGCGGCCAGGCCACCCGGCTGGCCGCGTCGCAGACACCGAGCACGGTGACGTTCAGCCTTAAGAACAACAGCGGCAGCGACACCGCGTACGCCTACGTCACCGGTCAGTCGCTCAGCAACGGCAACGCGCTGATGCTGCTGAAGTCAGACGGCGTGACGCCGTACTACCCGGCCTCGCCCCCGGCGGCCGGGACCGCGCTCGGCGCTGACTGCGCGATACCGCTCGGCCCCTCCGGCGGGCCGCCCGCCACCGTCACGGTGCCGCAGCTAGCCGGGGCGCGGCTGTGGTTCTCGGTCGGCGCGCCGCTCACGTTCCAGCTCAACCCGGGACCCGCCCTGGTCGAGCCGTCGGTCACCAACCCGGCCGACCCCAACATCGGCCTGCCCTGGGACTTCGCCGAGTTCACCTTCGACCAGGCGCAGCTGTTCGCCAACATCTCCCTGGTCGACTTCGCCTGCCTCCCCATCGCCCTCACCCTGACCGACACCGCGGGCGGCACCCAGTCGGCCGCCGGGCTGCCGGCCGGCGGGCTCGACTCGGTATGCGCCGGCCTGACCGCCCAGCAGGCCGCCGACGGGCACCCGTGGACCGACCTGATCGTCACGGCCGGCGGCGCCAACCTCCGGGCGCTCAGCCCGCAGAACGGCCTGGTGCTCAACCCGTCGCTGCTGTCCGGCTACTACGACGACTACGTCGCCCAGGTTTGGCAGCGGTACGCCGCCACCCCGCTGACGGTCGACACCCAGGCGTCCTACGGCGCCGTCACCGGGCAGGTGAGCGGCGGCCTGCTCACCTTCAGCCAGGCGGGCTCGTTCGCGGCGCCGACCACGGCCGACATCTTCAGCTGCTCGACCGGGCCGTTCGCCACCGCCGGGGCGAACGGCGCGGCCCTCGCGGTCATCCCCCGGCTGGCGGCCGCGTTCAACCGCAGCACGCTGCTCACCGACGCCGACCAGCCCAACGGGGAGAACCCGGCCGGCTACTACGCGAACCCGGTCACCAACCACTACGCGCGGATCGTGCACGCCACCCTGGCCGGCGGCCTCGGCTACGCGTTCCCCTACGACGACGTGACCCCCGACGGCGGGGTCAACCAGTCCGGTGCGGTCTCCAGCGGCATCCCGGCCCAGCTCGCGGTCACCCTTGGCCCGCTGCACTAACCGCGCGAGCGGGCGGATCTGCGGTTGAGCCGGTGAGCCAGCCGCACCCGTTCGGGATGATCCTGGTGTTTTCCCGGTCGCGGCCGAGTTCGGGCGGACCGCCGCGGCACCGCCCGGGGGTCTGCTACGCTCACCCCGGTTTGCGACCTGGAGCGGGCCTGGAGCCGGGAGAAAGCGCATGGACAAGTCATCGGGCAGGCGGCCGGCCGCGACCCTGGCGGCAGCCGGGGCCGCGCTTATCGCGGCCGCGCTGCTGGCGGGCTGCGCCAGCAGCGGCCAGCCGCCCGCGGCCAGCACGGCGGCACCGGGCAGCTCCGCCGCCAGCGCCACCACTGGCGGCGCGGGGACCGCCAGCGCGACCGCGGCGGCCTCTGCCGCGGCCGCGTTCGTGCCCATCACCGAGCCGTTCGATCCCGGCCACCCGGCCCGGGCGCTGTCCTCCCCCGCCAGCTGCGGCCAGGGCAGCACCCTCGACATCGAGCAGTGCTACGAGCACAAGACCGAGACCGCGGACGCGGCCATCGACGCGATCCGGCAGGCCGCGTTCAGCGACGCGCCCGCCGCCGCCCAGGCCGTCATCAACTCTGCCGACCGGAGCTGGCTGGCCGCCCGGCCGGTCGTCTGCCAGCAGGCGTTCCGCAGCGGCGGTACCCTCGACGGCATCAACGTGGCCGGCTGCCTGCTCGACGAGAGCACCGCCCGGCTGGACGCGGTCCGCGGCATCACTCCCCCGGAGGCGGCGCTCAAGTCGACCGACAGCACCAGCCTGGGCGACGTGTCCTGGTACACCACCCCCGGCGGCTCCCGGATCGGGATGATCGACACCCAGGGCGACGCGGCCGGCGGCGTCATTATCGCGTGGGTGATCATCGCCGGCTTCGACGGCTTCGTCGTCAACCCGGCCCAGTTCGCCTACCGGGACGGAACGCTCAGCGACGCCGGGACGGCTGCGGCAGCCGACCCGGGCGGGCACCGGGTGGCGCCGGGGACCGAGTACCAGTTCAGCCTCGACTACCAGCACCTGCCGGCCGCGGCCGGCAGCCAGGGCGGCGGCTGGGTCTACGAGCCGGGCGCGCCGGTCGCCGTCTGGCGGTAACGGCCGCCAGGTCGCGCAAAACTGCCCGCCCCAGGGCCGGCGCCATCCGGCCAACCTGGTCGTTTGGCGCCCACGCGGCGTGGTACTTGTTGATTCATGCAGCAGGCTGGCTGGCAGCACCTGGTCTTCCCCGGAGACGGCGAGATGGTGCGCCGGATGCGTGACCACCGGTGGGAGGGATCGGCGCTCGGCGACCCGCGCGACTGGCCGTCCAGCCTCCGTACCGCCTGCCGGATCTGCCTTACCTCGCGCTTCCCGATGATCGTCTGGTGGGGGCCGGAGCTGCGCTTCCTGTACAACGACGCCTACGCGCCGCTGCTTGGCGACAAGCACCCGGCCCTCGACCTGCCCGGAGAGCAGGTGTGGCCCGAGATCTGGGACACGATCGGCCCGATGCTGAACTCGGTGCTGCGCACCGGGCAGGCCACCTGGGAGGAGGACCTGCTGCTGCCGATGCGCAGGCACGCCTACTGGGAAGAGACCTACTGGACGTACTCCTACAGCCCGCTGCACGACGAGGACGGCACCGTCAGCGGGGTATTCACCGCGGTCACCGACTCCACCGAGCAGGTCGTCGGGCGGCGCAGGCTGGCCGTGCTGCAGGACGTAGGGGCGCTGGCCGGCCGCGGCCGCGACGTGACCAGCGTCTGCCAGGACGTGATGCAAACGCTGTCCCGAGCCGCCCACGTGGTGCCGTACGCCGCGATCTACCTGCGTGAGCCGGCCGGGGCAGGCGGCGGCGGGGGTACCGGCGGGGGTACCGGCGGGGGTACCGGCGGGGGCGCGGTGCTGGCCGCCAGCAGCGCGCCCGGCCCGGCGCCCGCCTGGCCCGCGGGCGAGGTGCTGCGCAGCGGCCGCCCGGTGCGGCTGTCGGCGGTGGCCGAGCAGTTCGGGCCGCTGCCGTCCGGCGGCTGGCCCGACCCGCCGACCGAGGCGATGGTGCTGCCGCTGCAAGCCGCCGGCGGTGACGTGCCGGTCGGGGCGATGGTGCTCGCCGCCAGCGCCGGCCGGGCGCTGGACTCGGCCTACCAGGACTTCCTCGGCCTGGTCGCCCGGCAGACGGCCGGCCTGGTCAACGGGGCGGTTGCCTACCAGGCACAGCTGCACCGGGCGGAGGAACTGGCCGAGCTTGACCGGGCCAAGACGACCTTCTTCTCCAACATCAGCCATGAGTTCCGCACCCCGCTGACGCTGATCATGGGCCCGCTGGCCGAGCTGCGGGGCAGGCTGGACCCGGCCGACGAGACGGCCAGGACCGAACTCGACGTCATCCAGCGCAACGGCCTGCGGCTCGGCCGGCTGGTCAACTCGCTGCTCGACTTCTCCCGGATCGAGGCGGGCCGGATGCGGGC